>Ga0163152_10002136_pt1 | contig 29061 bp, 25 predicted proteins | sample OliLakLV19MP8IB2_FD_148635 | JGI IMG/M metagenome (GOLD analysis project Ga0163152, IMG submission 148635) | Freshwater microbial mat bacterial communities from Lake Vanda, McMurdo Dry Valleys, Antarctica - Oligotrophic Lake LV.19.MP8.IB-2 | ecosystem: Environmental > Aquatic > Freshwater >...
ATGCCGAGACTTATCACGGGGCGGGGCGGTGGGGCGCAAATACATTTGCGCCGCCCCGGGCGAGTTGTTCTCGTCCGGGTTCACATGAAATATTGGTCGCAGACGTTCATTCCGACACTGAAGGAAAGCCCCGCCGACGCCGAGATCGCGTCGCACAAGCTGCTATTGCGCGCGGGCCTCGTGCGCAAGCTGGGCGGCGGCCTCTATACCTACATGCCGGCCGGCCTGCGCGTCGTGCAGAAGATCAGCCAGCTCTGCCGCGAGGAGATGGACCGCGAGGGCGCCATCGAGCTGGCCATGCCCTTCATCCACCCGGTCGAAAACTGGGTCGACGGCCCGCGCTGGTCCGCCGCGCGCGAGATCATGTATCGCGTCGACCACGCCGGCGCCGGCAAGGGGCGGGCGAAGGAGCCGGAATACGTCCTCGGGCCGACCCACGAGGAGGTCATCACGCCGCTCGTGAAAACCGAGATCACCAGCTACCGCGACCTGCCCAAGAATTTCTACCAGATCGGCACCAAGTTCCGTAACGAGATCCGCCCGCGCTACGGTCTGATGCGCGCCCGCGAGTTCATCATGAAGGACGCCTACAGTTTCGACGTGAATGACGAGGCGGCCATCGTGAGCTACAACAAGATGAAGCGCGCCTACACGGCGTTCTTCACCCGCTGCGGCCTCAAGACCATCGCGGTCGAGGCCGACACCGGCGTCATGGGCGGCAGTTTCTCGCACGAGTTCATGGTGCCGGCCCCGGTCGGCGACGACGACATCGTGTATTGCGACGCGAGCGGCTACTCGGCCAACCGCGAGAAGGCCACCAGCGGCATCGTGCCGAAGGATCTGGCCGACGCCGCGGCGGCCGGTGTGCTCGAGGAGTTCGCCACGCCGGGCATCGTGACCATCGCGGCCCTGGCGGGCGCGCCCTACAGCGTCGCACCCGACCAACAGTTCAAGACCCTCGTCTACATGGGCGATGGCAAGCCTTTCCTCGTGGTCCTGCGCGGTTGCGACGAGCTGGAGGAGGCGAAGCTCGGGGCCCTCGGCTTCCAGCTGTGGCGCGCGGCCACGCCGGAGGAGATCGAGCCGGTCATGGGCGCCAAGCCCGGCAGCCTCGGCACCGTGCGCGGCACCATCAAGAACCCGGGCGCGCTCGCCGGCATTTTCGCCGACCACGCCATCCGCCTTGTCGGCAACGGCACGACCGGGGCCAACCAGGACGGTTTCCACCTGCGCAACGTCAACGTGGCCCGCGACCTCGAGCTCACGAAGTTCGGCGATTTCCGCCGGGTGCGTGAGGGCGAGCCCGACCCGAAGTCGGGGCAGCCGCTCAAGATCGCCCGCGCGATCGAGGTCGGCCACGTCTTCAAGCTCGGCACAAAATACTCCGAGAAGTTCGGCGCCGTCTACACCGACGACCAGAAGCAGTCGCACCCGATGGTTATGGGCTGCTATGGCATCGGCATCAGCCGCACGCTGCAGGCCGTGGTCGAGCAGAGCAACGACGCCGACGGCATCATCTGGCCGTGGCAGGTGGCGCCCTGGCAGGTGCTGGTGGTCAACCTTGACCCGGCGGACGCCGCGGCGACGGAGTTGTGCCTCAAGCTCGCGCAGGCCGCTGAGTCGGCCGGCGCCGACGTGCTGATCGACGATCGCGCCGAGCGGCCGGGCGTGAAGTTCAAGGACGCCGACCTCATCGGTCTCCCTCTGCGCCTGACCGTGGGCGGACGCGGCCTGAAGGAAGGCATCTTCGAGTTCAAGTGGCGCGCGTCCAAGGAAGTGCGCAAGGTAGCCATCGCCGAGGCTGAGAGCACGATCATGGCGGCCGTGAAGGAAGCAGCGCGCCAAGCATGAACCAGACGAAATATTACTGCCGCCCGAGGTGGAACCCGGCCGCCGGACGGGTTGGTTGGGCGCAGGTCCTGAAAACCCGACCGGCGGCCGGGTTCCACCTTTCCGAACGCGTATAATCGTGGCCGAGACCAAAACCAAAAAAACTCCCCGCCCCGCCCCGGCCCCGCAGACGCAGCGGGCCGAGGTCTGGCGGGTCGTGGTGCTCAACGACCCGGTCAACCGCATGTCGTATGTGGTCATGGTCCTGCGCCGGGTCTTCGGTTTTGCCGAGGAACGCGCCCGCAAGCATATGCTCGCGATCCACGAGACGGGCCGCTCGGTGCTGTGGTCCGGCACGCGCGAGCAGGCCGAGGCCTATGTCTTCGCGTTGCAACAGTGGCACCTGACCGCCGTGGTCCAGCCCGAGCACGCCGCATGAAGCGGGTTGAGATCAAACTGAACATCAGCGCGGTGGCGCCGCTGTTGGATGTCATCAAGCAGGCGGCGGATGACCTGCGCGGCAGCCTGGCGATCCGCGCGACCTTCCCGGAGAACGACGAGGAGTTCAACGAGACTTGGACGTCCGAGCTGCTCGCCGGCCAGAACAGCGACGTGCGCGAGCTGCTTGGCCTGTTCGGCTCGGAGTTTTTCGCCGAGGGCAGCATCGCGATCGACTCGCCCAACAGTGACTCCCTGCTGCGCGGCTGCTCGGCGCTGCGCATCCAGATCCTCACGCACTGGCTGCAGGGCATCCCGGCCGACCTGCTGGAGGATGAGGACGTGCCGCCCGAGGCGATCGCCGATGAGCTGCGCGTGCCGTTTGCCGCCTACACTTTCCTGGACCAGGTGCAAAAGATCATCCTCGAGCATCTCGACCCGACGGCCGCCGAGGCCTGAAGGATTCGCATTTGACGGCGGGGGTGGGAGGGGTAGCTTGCTCGTCGACACCCTGTAGTGTTCGAGGTGCTCCATCCAACGCTCTTTGCCTTTGCTATAATTTGGGAGCCGCTGACAGGCGGGCTGATGCCAGGCCGTAAACCGGAAGGCAGAAGGTCCGTCGGGTGGTGCCCACCTTTAACTTAAAAAGGACATGAGCCCCGGGGCGCACGGCACAAATGGGGTGTCACTTATTTTACCACAATGAATCCGCTCTATTACTCACTGTTGCACGTCTTCGCGCTGTTTGTGCTGTCCGCCCACACGTTCATGGCCTTCGCCAACCCGGCGCCGGAGAACCGCAAGCGCACGATGATGATCACGGGTATCGCCAGCCTGCTCACCCTCGGCGCGGCCGGCGGCCTGATGGCCAAGCTCGGCTACTCCTGGGGTAGCGGCTGGGTCATCGTGAAGCTGATCTGCTGGCTCGGCCTGTCCGGGCTCGCCGGCATCGCCTACCGCCGGCCGCACCTGCGCGGCGTGCTGGCCTTGATCGCCCTCGCCCTGACCCTGACCGCACTGGTGATGGTCTATATCGTGCGGACGATGTGAGCGCGGCTACGCTGGTCGGGCTCTGGATCGACGACGCCGGCAAGGTGCATGGATCTTACGCCACGCTGGCGGGCGGGCGCGAGGAGCGCACGGAGGATTTCAAGCCTTTCGCCTGGCTGGGCGCCGAGACGCCGCACGAGGGTGTGAGTTTCGAGCGTCTGAAGGGCGAGGGAGCCTTCAACTGGCTGGCCCATGCGGAGTCGCTGGCGGCTTTCCAGGTGTTCATCAAGGCGGTGCGCGAGGGCGCGGCGATCGACGTACTCAAGCCCTACGAGAGCCAGTGGCTGCTCCAGCAGCGGGCGCGGCTGTATGCGGAGATGAAGTTCGCCGACCTGTGGCGCTGCCAGCTCGACATCGAGACCGGGGCGGCCGAGGCGGGGGCCTTCAGCGACGCGAAGAATCCCGGCGACCGGGTGCTGGCCATCGGATTGCAGTGCGGTGCCCGCCGGGAATTGCTGACCCTCGGCGAGGAGACCGACGCCGGCGAGAGGCGGCTGCTGCTGGCGTTCAATGACATGCTCCGGGAGATGGATCCCGACGTCGTCGAGGGCCACAATATTTTCAAGTTCGACCTCGACTACCTGCGGACCCGCGCGAAGCGCTTCAAGGTGCCGTGCGCCTGGGGCCGGTTCGGGCTGGCGGCGGAATTCCGCAACAGCCGGATGAAGGTGGCGGAGCGCTGGATCGATTTTTCCCGCTGCGACATGCCCGGTCGCACGGTCATCGACACCTACCTGCTGATCCAGCTCTACGACATCACCGCCCGCGAGATGACCGCCTATGGGCTCAAAGACGCGGCGGTCTATTTTGGCCTCACGCCCGAATCCGGTGAGGGCCGCACTTACATCGACGGCGCGCAGATCCAGCACGTCTTCCGCTCGAACCGGACGGAGTTCCTGGCCTACCTGGCGGACGACCTGCGCGAGACCCGGGGGTTGGCCGATGTGCTGCTGCCGACCTATTTCGAGCAGGCCCGGGCGTTCCCGATCCTGCTGCAGGAGGCGGCGCTGCGCGGCACGGCCGGCAAGGTGGACCTGCTATTTCTCGAGGAGTATTACCACGCGCGGGCCAGCTGCCCGGCGCCGGTGGACATCGCGCCCTTTGAGGGCGGATTCACCCGCAGTTTCCAGGAAGGCGTGTTCCGGCAGGTGCTGCACTTCGACGTGGCGTCGCTTTACCCAAGCCTGTTGCTGCAGATGAACCGCAACCCCCGGAGCGACACGCTCGGGGTATTCATCCCGATGCTGCGGCGGCTGCGGGAATACCGCTTGAAATACAAGCAGCTGGCCAGGACGGCCCCGACCGCGGCCGAGCGCGACGAGGCCCAGGCCCGGCAGGCCACGTTCAAGATCCTCATCAACTCGTTCTACGGCTACCTCGGCTTCTCCGGCGCGCGCTTCGGCGACGGCGAACTCGCCGCCGAGGTCACCCGGCGCGGCCGCGAGCTGCTGCAGGCGCTGATCGAGGAATTTCAGAAGCACGGTTGCACGATCCTCGAGGCTGACACGGATGGCATCTACCTCTCGACCGAGAAGTATTTCGCCCAGCCCGAGGCGTTGCTGGCCTTGGTGGAGAAGATCCTGCCCGCCGGCATCGAGCTGGAATACGACGGCACCTACGACGCGATGTTCTGTTACAAGGCCAAGAACTACGCGCTCGCGGCCGGCGGCGAGATCACGCTGCGCGGCTCGGCGCTGCGTTCGCGCGGCATCGAGCCGTTTCTCAAGCGGCTGGGCGACCAGCTCATCGCCTACCTGCTCGGGGTCTCGACTGAGTCACCGGTGGCCGAGATCGAGCGGCTGCGCCAGGCGATCGCGACGCGCGCGCAGCCGGTGGCGGACCTGGCGAAGGCTGAGTCCCTCAGCCAGAATCCCGCGGCCTACCAGCAGTGGGTGGCCGGCGGCGGCAAACCCCGGCGGGCGGCGGCCGAGGTCGCACTCCAAATGAATCCGCGGCCGCGCATGGGCGAGCGCGTCAGCTACTACCTCGGCGCCAAGGCCAAGGGCCAGACGTCCGACTGGCAGCGCGCCCGGCCGCTCGCAGCGCACGATCCCGTCTCCGCGCCTTACGATCCTGTATATTATCTGGGAAAAATTGACGACTGGCTGGAACGTTATGGACGTTTCCTCGGGATTCAGCCACAAGGGGGGCAGCAAGAAATGTCCCTCTGATGATCCGCACGCGCATCTGCCTCTACATTCTGCTGCTGACCCCCCTGGCGGTTTACTGGCAGGCCATTTTCCATGATTACGGCATGCGCGACGACTACTCCCACCTGCGCGAGGCCCGCGAGGAACCGGGCAAACTGGTGAAGTTCACCGCTTCGCACGGCCGCCCGCTTTATGGCGCGTTGCTGGAGACCACTTTTGGCGTGGTGGATGACGTCAACCAGCTCCCGTGGCTGCGTCTGACGACCGTCGCGCTGTTGACCGTGCTGGGCCTGGCCTTGTGGCGGCAACTTTATCAGTCGGGTTGGACCGAGATCGAGGCGGCGGCCATCGGGCTGGGCGTCATCTTGCTGCCGGCCGCACAGATCACGGCCGGCTGGGCCATCGGCTGGCCGCTGGCGCTGGCGCTGTTGCTGGCCGTGGCCGGGTTCTCGGCCATCGAGACGGAGTTGGAGCGCGGTGGCCTGAAGCGGTTTGTGGCGCTGCTCGGCGGCTGCATGATCTATGCCCTGGCGGGCCTCGTCTATCAATCGGACGCCCTGTTTGCCATCGTGCCGATCACCGCCGTGCTGCTGGTCCGCACCGGACGCGAACCGATGTCCGACGTCAAATGGCTGTCCTATCACCTCGGGGCCCTCGTGGTCGGCCTGGCGGTGGGGTATTTCCTGGTGCAGGGTCTCTTCAGCAACGGGGTCTTTCAGGAGTCCGCCCGCATGCGGATAGAACCTGAGCCGCTGACCAAGCTCGTCTGGTTCTTTGCGCACCCCCTGCCCAACGCCCTTGCGCTGTTCGCCCTGCGGGATGACTTCGGCACCGGCGCGGTGTTTTTCTGGAGCGCGGCGGTCCTCGTGTCCGCCATCATCATCGGCGGTTTCCGGCTGACGGCCAATAAGGCGGAGCCCTTTTGGAAGAGAAAGTGGGTGTGGTGTCTGCTGCTCATGCCGGTTGTGGCCCATGGCGTCAGCCTGGTGGCGGCGGAGCGCTCCACGGGCTATCGCGTGCTTTTCCCCCTGTCCGGTCTGGTGCTCGTCCTGGCGGTGTATGGCTTGCGTGCCCTGACGACCGCCCGCGGGCTCAAGCCGCTGGCGCATTACCTGACGCTTGTCGTGCTGGCGGCGGGTGCGGCCTTGCTGGCCCATCGCCAGACTTTACTGCTGATCGCCGAGCCGCAAGGCCATGAATGGGACCTGGTCAAGAACGCGGTGCTGCGCGGGAATTTCGCCAAACCCGTGAAGGTCTTCTTCGTCATGCCGACGATCGAGCAGCGCAGCACGGAGCGGATCTACGCCGACGAGTTCGGCTCGCTCTCCAGCGACTCAGACGGGGTGCCGCGGGAAATGTTCAAGGCCGCGCTGCACGAGCGTTTTGGCGACAAACTCCCGAAGGGCGGCAGCTACACTTTTGCCGCCGGGCGCGAACTGCCCGCCGACCAGACCTTCGATCTGGTCATCGACCTGCGAAAGCTGAAGCAGCGGATGGCGCCCTGAGCGCGGCCCGGCTCAGGTTGAGCTGAGGTCGGTCTTGTTGAGCGGCCAGTGCCGGATGCGTTTGCCGGTGGCGGCGAAGATGGCGTTGGTGATTGCCGGAGGCACCACCGGGTAGGGCGGCTCGCCCAGGCCCGTGGGGGGATTGGCACTCTGGATGAAGTGCACCGCGACTTTCGGCGCGGCATGGATGCGCAGCATCGGGAAGTCATGGAAGTTGCTCTGCACGGCGCGGCCCTCGTCGAAGGTCATCTCCTGCAGCCACACGGCGCCGAGACCGTCCATGACGGAGCCCTCGACCTGGTTCTCCGCTCCGCTGAGGTTGATGATCGGGCCGACATCGCTGGCGGCGGTCACTTCCTTGACCACCAGCGTGCCGTCGGGCGAGACCGCGACATGCGCGACCATGGCGACGTAGCCGGAGTGGCTGAAATGAAACGCAATGCCGCGGCCCTCGCCCTTGGGCAGCGGGGAGCCCCAGCCGGATTTCTCGGCGGCGAGGCGGATCACGCCCTTCATGCGGCCTGTGTTGTAGGGCGTGCCGCGCTGACCGGCGCTGGGGCCGACCACCCGATCCTCGCCGAGCAGGTCGAGCCGGAACTGCACCGGGTCGCGGCCGGCCGCATGGGCCAGTTCGTCGATGAAGCCCTGGAACACGAACGCCAGGCCGTTGCTACCGGGGGCGCGCATCGGGCCGGTCGGCACCATCGTGGACATGATGGACTGGTCGAGGCGGAAGTTGGGCACGAAGCGCGCCGGCAGCTCGTCGGGGCTCATGCCGGCCGACGAGGCGACCCGCTCGGTGTTCTTGAAGCCAAAGGTCACGAAATGATTGTGCCAGGCGCTGATCTTGCCGGAGGCGTCGACCGCACCCTTGAGGAAATGCCAGCCGCCCGGGCGGTGGTAGCAGTCCTGACGCATGTCGTCCTCGCGAGTCCAGGTGAGCTTCACCGGAGCGCCGTTGGTGCGCAGGGCGATGGCCGCGGCTTCGACCATGTAGTCGTTGGCCAGCCGGCGGCCAAAGCCGCCGCCGCCGCGCACGAAGTTGAGCTTCAGCTTCTCCTTCGGGATCTTGAGCGTGGTGGCGATTAGGTCCTGGCCGGAGCCGGGTGTCTGCGAGGTCGTCCAGAACTCGATGCCGTCGTCCTTCGCCCAGGCCGTGCAGCCTTGCGGCTCGAGCGTGGCGTGGTTGAGAAAGGGGTAAAAGTAGGCGCCCTCGACCTTCTTGGTGGCGGTGGCGAAGGCGGCGACGGCGTCACCATCGTTGCGCACGTTGGTGCCGGTGCCCTTGGCTAGTTCGGCGGCCTTGGTCGCATAAGCTTCGCTGCTGTGGCCGGCGCCGGCGCTTTCGTCCCACTCGACGTTGAGCAACTTCTTCGCCGAGAAGGCGGCCCAGGTGGAGCTGGCAATGATGGCCACGCCGGGTTTGAGGCCGTTGATGTTGTCGGTGCCCTCGAGGACGAAGCAGTCGAGCACGCCGGGGAGTTTCTTGATCCGCCCGGTGTTGGCGCTGACGACCTTGCCGCCGTAGACGGGGCATTTTTCGTAGGCGGCGTAGACCATGCCGGGCAGCACCTGGTCGATGCCGAAGAGGGACTGGCCGGTGACGATGGCGGGGTTGTCCACGCCGCCGACCCGCGAGCCCATCACCCGGAACTCACCCTCTTTTTTGAGCCGGACACTTTTTTCGTCGGGAATGGGGAGGGTGGCGGCTTTGGTCGCCAGTTCGCCATAGGTGGCGCTGCGGCCGGAGGCAGGATGGATGACCTTGCCTTTTTCAGTCGTGAGCTGGTCGGCGGGCACACCCCAGGTCTGGGCGGCGGCCTCGATGAGCATCACGCGCGCGGTGGCGCCGGCGACGCGCAGGCGCATGTAGTTGTCCGGCGTGGAGCGGCTGCCGCCGGCGAACTGCGGGCCGACGTCGGCCCGCAGGCCGGCCTGCTCGATGACGATGGTTTTGAAATCGGCGTCGAGTTCCTCGGCCACGATCATGGGCAGTGACGTTTTCACGCCTTGGCCGGTCTCGGGGTTCTTGGCGAGGATGGTGATGATGTTTTCCGGTGTGATCCGGATGAAGGGATTTGGGGTGAACTGCTTGGCGGTGTCGTCGAGCAGGTTGGCGGCTTGGGCAAAGGCGGTGCCGGGCAAGGCGTAGCCGATGACGAAGCCACCGCCGGCGAGGGAGGTGACGCGGAGGAATTCGCGACGGGAGACGGCAGGGTGTTTCATGACCGGCCTCCTTTCGCCGTGAGCGTCGCGGCATCCTTGATGGCGGCGCGGATGCGGACGTAGGTGCCGCAGCGGCACAGGTTGCCGGCCATGGCGGCGTCGATGTCGGCGTCGGTGGGCGTGGGCGTCTGCTTGAGCAGGGCCGCCGCGCTCATGATCTGGCCGGCCTGGCAATAGCCGCACTGGGGCACATCGTGATCGCACCAGGCTTGCTGCAAAGGGTGCGCCCCGGCGGGGTCGAGGCCTTCGATGGTGGTGACGGGGGTGTTGCCGACCGCCGAGACTGGCATCTGGCAGGAACGGGCGGGCACGCCGTTAAGGTGGACGGTGCAGGCGCCGCACAGGCCCAGACCGCAGCCGTATTTGGTGCCGAGGAGGTTGAGCGTGTCGCGCAGGACCCAGAGCAGCGGGGTGTCGGCGGCGACGTTCACCGGGCGGGACTGCCCGTTTATTTTCAAGGTGTAGGCAGGCATTGGGTGACCTCGAAATTGCGCGATTTTCCACCGGCGTCAAACCCGGTCGTAGTCTGCCGGTAAGATTGCCGGTCAGCCCTGACTGCGCCTGACCACCCAGTCGATGATCGCAGCGTCATTGCCCTCATTCCGCCAGACCAGGGAGAGGAACTCCGCCGGGTGGATGTCGTGCTTGGTGAAGAAGGCGCGGTCCCCGCCGCAGCTGTACATGAGCGAGGCGGGCAGCTCGCCGCGAAGCTTGGCCTTGGTCTTGGGGATGAGGCGCGGCAGCCACTCGATGCCTTTCACGGCGTCGGTTTTGGCCGACATCGTCGCGGCATCGATCACTTTGTCGGAAGGCTTGCCGTTCTGTATGTTCAGGAAGTAATCGCGGCGGACCAGTTCGATGGCGAGGGCGCGATCATAGCCGGGTTCGCCGTAACCGATGTGGTCCTCGGCGTAATCGTAAATGTTCTGGGCCGTGAGGCCGTTGGCGGCGAGGAAGGCCGTCTCGTCCGCGGTGAAGTAGGTCTCCGCCCCGGTCTTGCCGGCGGCGTAAAGTTTGACGGCCTGGTCGTAGAGCGCGCGGAACCGGTCGGCGAAATCGTAGTGTTTCATGGATGCCGACAGGAAAACCCGGCAGCGCCCGATTGCAAACCGCGGCCTACGACTTCCCGGGGAAGATGAACTCCTGCCGGACGCGGACGGAAACCGGTTTGCCGGCGCGGGTCGGTGCGTTGAAGCGCCACCGGTTCAATGCCCCGACGGCGGCCTGCGCCAGAGCCTCGTGGGAGGAGCTGATCACCACCGGCATGCGCGGCTGGCCTGTTTCATCGACGTAGAAATCAACCAGCACCGAGCGCGCGGCGGGGGTGATTCCGGTCGAGCCCGGGTAGGCCGGCGTGACCGGATTCACCGGGGCGATCGGCCGGTCGAGTTCCTGCTGGTTGCACACTTGGGTGATCAGGCGCGGTCCGATGCCCCTCTGCTTCATCAACACCTCGGGGGTGTCGATTGCCATGAGGGACACTACCCGGCCGGTGGCCTCGAATTCGAAGCGCAGTTCCATGCGGATGCCGATCGACTGGCCAGCTTCGGTGGGAGCGACATACCGCCATTGTTTGAGCGCGCTCACGGCCTCGTCCGCGAAGGCCTTGTGGGTGTAACCGGTGACCAGCAGATCGACCAGGTGCCCGTCCGCATCGATGTTGACCACTATCCGGGCTTCACCGCTGGTGAGGTAGGTCAGGGAAAGCGCGTGCGGAAACTGCGGATCGACGGTCTGCTCAATGCGCAACGGGGTCGTCTGGGCGGACAGCGCGACGGCGAAGGCCGCGAATAAAACCACCGAATAACGGGGGCGGGGTTTCATAGCAGGAAGGGGCTGACTTCCGGCAGCTTACTCCTCCTGACGCCAAAATCAAAGGGTGATCTTCCGCTGAACGGGCCACGGCCTGAGCACAAGGTCAGGGCCTGAGACCGAGCAGCACGAACCGCGGGAGCGAACCGAGCTGGCGCGAGTAAACCAGCAGCCGGAGCCGTTCGCCCGCCTCACGCTCAAAGAGTGCGTGCAGCATGTCCTCGCGCGTCAGCTCGGCCACCGGCTGGTCGTCGATGGCCAGGATCTCGATCCCGGTGAAGAGCCCCTGCCGCCCCGCGGGCGAGTCCGGCAGGACCACGCCGATGCGCATCCACTCGATCTTTCCGCCGAGCGTGACCTCGGTGTTCGTGACGACGGACAAGCCGAAATTCAGGAATCCCTTCCGGGTCACGGTGAACTTGGGCAGCGCATAAAGCTCTCCCTCGGTCATCTCGTTCGGAGCGCGTGATTCGTCGCCCTTTCGAACCCGGTTCGCGGACTCCGCCGCCGCGCGTCGTTCGCCAAACTCATCGTCCGCTGGGGTGAACTCGACGGACTCCTGTTTGTTCAGCTTGAATGGGGCCGGGGCGGAATTGTGCGAGGCATCCGGTGACGAGCAGCCGGCGGACAATACGAGGACCAGTAGCGCCAGACCCGCCCCCGCGCACAGCTCTGTCCGGATGCGGTTCAAGGCACGGTGAAGTCGATCAGCCGCTTCTGGCGGTCAACCTTGTCCACGACGACCTGCACTTTGTGGCCGAGCTCGAACTTGCGCTTGGACTTGCGGCCGAGGAAGGCCGTGCCAGCGCCGTTGAGCACGTAGAAATCATCCTTGAGCGAGGACACCGGCACCATGCCGAACGCGCCAGCTTCGGCGACCTCGATGAAGAAGCCGTGGTTGCGGACGTCGGTGATGATGGCGGTGAAGACGGTCTTTTCCTTCTTGGCCGCCTCGCGCTCGAAATACTCCATGAGCTTCAGCTTCTGCGAGTCGCGCTCGGCCTCGGTGCTGTTGATTTCGGTGAGACTGAGATGCTCGGCCAGGTTGTCGATCTGGGCGATGCGGTAGCTGGCGGTGGTCTTGCCCGCGGCCTTCGCGAGATGGGTGTCGAACACGCGGTGCACGACGAGGTCGGAGTAGCGGCGGATCGGCGAGGTGAAGTGAGTGTAGTCGGGCTTGTTGAGGCCGTAGTGGCCATCAGGCGTCGCGCGGTAGCAGGCCTTGCGCATGCTGCGGAGGAGCTGGGTGCGCAGGATGTAGCCCTGCGGGTGGTCCTTGAGAACGGCGAGCAGCTTCACGACTTCGTCGCGGTTGGTGAGATCGCCCACTTTGATGCCAAAGGTCCCGAGGAACTGGCGGAATTCCGCGAGCTTCTCCTCGTCCGGGTCGTCATGGACGCGGTAGAGCGAGGGCAGGTGGTTGCTGCGGGTGAGGCGGGCGACAGACTCGTTGGCGAGGAGCATGTATTCCTCGATGAGCTGGTGACTCTCGTCGTTGTGGATGAGTTCGATGCGGTCGGCGTAGCCCTGGGCGTCGACGAAGATCTTTGTCTCGGGCATGTCGAGATCGAGGCTGCCGCCCTGCATGCGTTCGCGGCGGAGCTTGCTGCCGATGGTCCAGAGCTGGCGGATCCATTTTTGCAACTCGGCGAGTTCGTCGTCCGGCAGCTCGCTGAGCGCGCGGCCGGTCGCACCGGTCTGGTGGGCGGCGGGCAGGGGGAGCTTGCGGATTTTGTTGAGGTCGTCCTCGAACATGAGGGCGAAGGCCTGCTTGTAAGTCAGGCGCTTGCGGCTGCGGATGACGGTGTTGGCGAACTCGGTGGCCTTGACCCGGCCGTTGGCGGCGAAGGTGAACAGCGCGGCCTTGGTCACGCGGTCCTGGGCCTCGACGAGCGAGCACAGGCCGTTGGAGAGTTTCTCCGGCAGCATCGGCACGACGGTGCCGACGAGGTAGGTGGAGTTACCGCGGTTCTGGGCCTCGCGGTCGAGCGCGGTGCCGGGCTTCACATAATGGCTGACATCGGCGATATGCACGCCGATGCGGATGTCGCCGTGGTCGAGGTATTCGATGGAGAGCGCGTCGTCGAAGTCCTTGGCGTCGTCCGGGTCGATTGTGAAGGTCGCGATGGCGCGGTAGTCGCGGCGGCCGGCGAGGTCGGCGGCGCCGACGACGGCGGGCAAGGTGGCGGCCTCGCGGAGGACGGCCTCCGGGAAGCCGGTCGTCAGGTTGTATTTGTGGTAGATGGCGGCCAGCTCGGCGCGGGGCTCGAGGGCGCGGCCGAGGCGCTCAATGATGACGCCGTCGGGATTGAGGTGGCGCTCCTTCCACTCGTTGAGTTTCACGACCACCTTGTCGCCGACGGCCGGGGCCGGTTTGAGCGGGGCTTTGGCGGGATCCTGGACGATGATGTCGTGGCCGATGCGCGGATCATCCGAAGCGACGTAAAAATAGGTGCGGCCGCGCTGGAGCGAGCCGGTGAGCGTGGCGCTGCCGCGTTCGATGATCTTGATGACCTTGCCGGCCTGCTCGCCCGGCTTGAGGAAATGCGGCCAGTCGCGGTCCTTGGGCGAACGGAGACGCACGACGACCTTGTCGCCCTGGAGGGCGACGCCAGTGTCCTCGGCGGCGATGAAGATGGCGGGCTTGCGCGGCTCGGTGACCTTGACCTCGGGGAAGACCATGGCCGAGCCCTTCTGGCGGAAGTTGATCTTGCCGGTAACGAGGTCGGCCTCGCGCGGCACGCAGAGGCGGTCGCCCTTGATCAGGACCAGTTGGCCGGAACGGACGAGCTCGTCGACCTGCTGCTTGAACTTGCGGCGGTCCTTGGGGTTGAGGCGCCACTCCTTGGCGATGGCGTCGGCGGGGGCCGGGACATAGTTGCGGCGGTTAAGATGGGCCAAAAGGCGGTCGGAATAACTCATACTAGAATGACACGGGGCGGGCCGGAGTAGCTCCGGCGGATGCTAAACTGCCCGGGATTTTCTAGTGGAACCGTGTGTCAGGGTCTGTAGTGTTGCAACATGCGAATTGCCCACGCGGCCAGCGAACTGTTCCCGTATCTCAAGACCGGCGGTCTGGCGGATGCAGTGGCGGCCCTGACCGGAACCCTCGCGGACCGGGGGCATGAACTGGCTGTTTTCATGCCCGGTTACCGCTCGGTGCTCGACGGCCCGCACGTGGCCGGCCTCAAGCCCAGCCACAAGCTGAAGATCGAGATGGGGGATCTGTTCCTCGCCGGGGACGTCTACACGCTGGCCCTCCGGCCGGGCCTGACGCTCTACCTCGTCTGCCGCGAGGAATATTTCGACCGCAAACTGCCGTATTGGACCGGCGAGCGTGATTACGACGACAACGACGCGCGCTTCATCTTCTTCCAAAAGGCCGTCGTCGAGCTGCTGCGCCTGACCGACTTCAAGGCCGACATCGTGCACTGCCATGACTGGCAGACCGGGCTGCTGCCGGTCTTCCTGCGCGAGGCCGAGCGCCGTTATAATGTCACGCTGGCCCTCAAGACCGTCTTCACGATCCACAACATCGCCTACCAAGGCGTCTTTCCGCGAAAATCTTACGCCCTGACCAACCTGCCCGAGGACCTGCTGACGATCGACGGTTTGGAATACTACGACCAGATGTGCATGCTCAAGGCTGGCATCGTCTATGCTGACAAGGTCACGACCGTCAGCGCGCAATATGCGAAGGAGATCCAGACGCCCGAGTTTGGCAACGGCATGGACGGCGTCATCGGCACGCGGCTCGACGACCTGCACGGCCTGCTCAACGGCATCGACACGGCAGTCTGGAACCCGGCCACGGACAAGAGCCTGCCGGCGCGCTTCAGCGCCGACGATCTGGCCGGCAAGGCGAAGTGCCGCGTCCGGCTGCTCAAGGAGTTCGGGTGGAGCGCGACCTTCCAGGGACCGGTATTTGGCATGGTCTGCCGCTTCACCCCGGCCAAGGGCCTCGACCTTGTGCTCGGGGCGAAGGAATTTTTCGCCAAGGAAAACTGCCGTCTCGTCGTGCTGGGCAGCGGGGAGAAAAAATACGAGGGCCTGTTGCATGATTTCGCCGCCGCCCATCCGGCCAAGGTCGGTTTGTGCGTTCGGCACGATGAGGCGATGAGCCACCTCGTGGAGGCCGGGGCGGATTTTTTCCTGATGCCCTCGCTGTTCGAGCCCTGCGGCCTGAACCAGATGTATAGCCAGGCGTACGGCACCGTGCCGCTGGTGAGCAATGTCGGCGGTCTCGTCGACACGGTCACCGATATCGATGCCCACCCGCTAACGGGCACCGGCCTCATGTTTGCGCCCAAGCAGGAGGAATTTGACGCCGGCCTGAAGCGCGCGCTGGCGCTGTTCGCCGACAAGGCGCGATATGCCGCGGCGCAACGCCGCGCCATGCAGAAGGATTTCTCCTGGACGCAGGCCGTGGCAGCCTACGAGCAGCTTTATACCGAGGCGCTGTGAGACGCGAGCCAGCCGGTGGAAATCGTTGTAGGGCGGGATCGCTGATCCCGCCTTGGTGCGTCTATCAAGCAACGTTCGAGGCGGGATCAGGCGATCCCGCCCTACAATAGCTGCATGGCCCCGACCATCGTCTGGTTCCGGCAGGACCTGCGGCTGCAGGACAACCCGGCGCTGAGTGCGGCGCTGCAGAGAGGTGGCCCCGTGTTGCCCGTTTACATTCTGGACCCGGCCAGCGAGGGCGATTGGCCGGCTGGCGGGGCCTCGCGGTGGTGGCTGCACCATTCGCTGGCCAGTCTGGATGCGGCGCTGCGGAAGCGCGGCTCGCGGCTGTTGCTGGCGAGAGGCGAGAGCGGCGCGGTTTTGCGCGCCCTGCTAAAGCAAACCGGCGTGACCGCCGTTTATTGGAACCGGCGCTACGAGCCGGCTATCATCGCCCGCGACAAGACCTTGAAGGCGGACCTGCTGGCGGCGGACGTGGACGCCCGGAGCTTCAACGCCGCGCTGCTGTTCGAACCGCACACGGTGCAGAACAAGTCGGGCGGGCCGTTCCAGGTCTTCACACCTTTCTGGCGACATTGCCTGGCTTTGCCCGTCGATGAACCGGTGAGGCTGCCGCGCGGGGATTTTTCAGCTCCAGCGGAGTGGCCGGCTTCGCTTGACCTGGCCGAACTTGAATTGCTGCCGGCCATCAAGTGGGATGCCGGTCTGGCTGCGGCGTGGGCCCCGGGGGAGGCGGCGGCGTTGAAGCGGCTCAAGCAATTCACGGCGGGGGCGATCGCGGATTACGCCGACCGGCGGAACCTGCCGGACGTGGACGGCACGTCGGCGTTGTCGCCGCATCTCCATTTTGGCGAGATCGGCCCGCGGCAGATTTGGGCGGCGGTGCGGGCACGGTCGAAGGACAGCGGCGTGTTCCCGGCCAACCGCGGCGGGCAGGTGTTCTTGAGCGAGGTGGGGTGGCGGGAGTTTGCCTACCACCTGCTGTTTCATTTTCCGCAAACGCCCCGCGAGCCGCTGCGCCAGGAGTTCGCGGCCTTCCCTTGGCAGAAGAACCCGCGGCAACTGCTCGCCTGGCAGAAGGGACGGACGGGTTATCCTATCGTTGACGCCGGCCTGCGACAGCTGTGGACGACCGGCTGGATGCACAACCGCGTACGGATGATCGTGGCCTCTTTTCTCGTGAAGCACCTGCGGATCTCGTGGGAGGAGGGGGCGGCGTGGTTTTGGGACACGCTGGTCGACGCCGATCTCGCCAGCAACACGCTCGGCTGGCAGTGGACCGCCGGCTGCGGGGCAGACGCGGCGCCGTATTTCCGGATTTTCAACCCGTTACTGCAGGGCGCCAAGTTCGACCCCGAGGGCAACTATGTGCGGCGCTGGGTGCCGGAACTGGCGAGGTTGCCGGCCGAGTTCATTCACCAGCCGTGGGCAGCGCCATTGCATGTGCTCGTGGAGGCCGGGGTGAAGCTTGGCCGTGATTATCCGCAACCCTTGGTGGATCATGGAGAAGCGCGGGTTGCGGCGTTGGCGGCGCTGAAAAGTATCCGGGCCGGCCGGGCCTGAAGAAATCCGAAATCGGGGCTTTTCAAACGGGGTCTGAAAAGTATGGTGGGCCGCTTATATGCAGAGAACATTCGTCATTTTTAAGCCGGACTGCATGGCCCAGCGCCATGTCGGCAACGTGCTGAACCGCTTCGAGGCCGCCGGCTTTGCCGTCGTGGGCTGCAAGATGATGCGCCTGACGCCGGCCAAGCTGCGCGAGCACTATGCCCACGTCGCCGACAAGCCTTTTTACCCGGAGATCGAGGCCTTCATGAGTTCCCGCCCGGTCATCGCGCTGGCCCTCGAAGGTGACGACATCGTGCAGAAGGTGCGCGACCTGCTCGGGCCCACGGACTCCCGCAAGGCGGCCAAGGGCACGATCCGCGGCGACTTCGGCACCGAGATGATGAAGAATGTCTGCCACGCCTCCGACACCGACGAGAACGCCAAGGCCGAACTGGCCCGTTTCTTCAAGGCCGACGAGTTGTTCGACGTTTGATTTTGCGCACTTGACGGGCGGCCGCCGGGTGCTTGTTTGTTCTTTCGGTTTTTCGCCCTCATCGTCTAACGGTTAGGACAGTAGATTCTCATTCTATAAATCGGGGTTCGATTCCCCGTGAGGGCACCATCTCCCAGAAACGCGCATCGCCAGGTGCGCGTTTTTTATTTGGCGGACTGACAGTGCGGGCAGCTGATGTCCGGCACGTAGCGGGGGTCGCTTTGCTCGGCGGCGGTCAGGGGCATCTGGCAGGCGAAGCACATGACCGCGTCGGTCTCGCGCAGGGCGGGATCGACCCCGACGCGCTTATCGAAGACGAAGCACTCGCCCTCGTAATGGGCGCCGCCGCACTCCTCAAAATACTTCAGGATGCCGCCTTCGAGCTGGTGCACGTTCTTGAAGCCGGCCTGTTCCATGAAGGGCCCGGCCTTTTCACAGCGGATGCCGCCGGTGCAGAACATCACGATCGGCTGCTGCTTCATCTCCGGTGGCAGTTTCGCCACGGCGGCGGGGAAGTCCCGGAAATTCTCGATGCCGGCGCGCACGGCGCCCCGGAAGGTGCCGAGGCGGATTTCGTAGTCGTTGCGGGTGTCGAGCAGGGTGACGGGCCGCCCCTCGTCGAGCCATTGCTTCAGGGTGCGGGCCGGCAATTTGGCGGTGGGGTGGCGGGCCGGGTCGATGCCGGGCACACCGAAGGCGATGATCTCTTTCTTGATCTTCACCAGCATCCGGTTGAAGGGCTGTTCGACGCTCGCGCTTTCTTTCGGCGCCAGGTCGGCGAGCCCCGGCACGGCGCGCAGGGCGGAGAGCAGGAGGTCGGTCGATCCGCGGGTGCCCGCAACAAACAGGTTGAGGCCCTCCGGGCTCAACAGGATCGTCCCGCGCAGCCCGGCTTCCTGGGCGAGGGTCCGCAGCCGTTCCTTCAGCTCCGGGAGATTGCCCAGCGGGGTGAATTTATAGACCGAGAGATTGATGAACGGCGGCATGCGCGGCTTGGACCGCCAGCATTCATACCGGCCGTTTGATTTAATCCATCCGGAATTACCCGCACTGCGCCGTCCGGGCGGGACTGTAAAATTCAGGCCCCCTTTGGACAACGAAGAGGCTTTGTTTTTGCCTGCCGACGCGGGCGGGTAATTCATACTGTCAGATTTCAAATCTGTCCGGCATTTAAACCCTGTCATCTAAGGTGCGTCACGCCCGCAGGACCGGCCACTCCGGCCAGTCCATCGCTTACCCCCCCCCAGCACGGCGCACCCCATGAAACTCACCTCCCGCCGCCTCGTCGGTGTGTATCCGCGTCGCTCCTGCTGCTGGCTCGGCCGCCACGGCGCAGATCGGCATCCGATTCCCCTCGGAAAAGAAAATCGTGCCCGATCCCGTTACCGGGGTGCCGGTGACCTTCCCTGACCTCCGCGGCGCAGGCCGTCCCCACGGGCGGCCTCTGTTCCGGGCGTCACGCCTGCCGGATCCTGCGCCTGGCTAGAGCCACTGGGTGGTATCGGGCCGGGCAGCGTAGCGACTGTCAGCCACAGATGGTGGCACGACTTCAGGCGCTCTCCGCGGCACACCCGCGCAACGGCTACCGCCGGATCGCCGCTTTGTTGCGGCAGGAAGGTTGGTCCGCCGGCAAGCGCCAGGTGCCGCGACTCCGGCGGCTGGAGGGCCTGCGGGTGCCGCCGACCAAGCGGAAGATCGCCCGTCGGGTCCACTCGACCGGCCTGCCGACAAAGGCCACTCACCGGGGCCATGTCTGAATCTGGGACTTCCTCGCTGACGCGACCATGCGTGGCGGCGCCCTGCGGATGCTGCCCGTGCTCGATGAGCCTACCCGCGAGTGCCATGTGCTCCGGGCGGACCGGGTCTTGAAGTCATCTGATGTGACCAATCTGGTGCAGACGGCCATCGCGCAGCACGGGGCCCGGAGTATATCCGCTCCGACAACGGCTCGGAGTTTATCACGCATGAACTCCAGGCGTGGTGGGCCCGGGAGAAGATCAAGACGATCTACATCGAGCCGGCCAGTCCCTGGCAGAACGGGTTCGTCGAGTCGTTCCACGGGTGCTCCCGCGATGAGTGCCTGAACGGGGAGCAACTCTGGACCCTCACGGAGGCCCGCCGCGTCATCGAGGACTTCCGCATCGACTACAATACGCGGCGGCCACACAGTATGCTCGGTAATCGCAGTTCCGTGAATTACGCCGCCCAACTTACTGCTGTCCTGACTCCGGTCGACCTCCCTCCGTCGGGACAGCGCGAACCACAACCCCGCTACAACCCATAACAAGCTCCCAGACTAACGCTCCGGGTGGCGCGAAAACTTGAGGCCGGTCCACATGCGGAACGAGTGGTGCAACCCCAGGCGGACGCCGTGGCCGTTTAGGCCCGGACCCGCGCCGCAGGCACAAGATAAATTTACCCATGAATCCACCCGTCACTTCCGAATTGCCTTACACGGACACGAAACCGCAGGGTTCTGCGGACTTCTATTACGCGATTAATGCCACATTCCGTTTTTTGCTCCGCAGCCAGGGATATGCAGGCTGGCGGCGCTACCTTGAGGAGATGGGGCGCGGCTATTTCGCCCCGGTCAACCGGCAATGGTCGCAGGGCGGGCTCGACGCCGTCGCCCGCTATTGGCGGGCTTTCTTTGCCGCCGAACCCGGTGCTGTGGTGGAAGTCGTGCAGCAGGCGGACCGGGTCGAGCTGCAGGTGCGCGAATGCCCGGCCATCAAGCATCTGCGCTCCGGCGGCCGCGAGATCGTCCGGGAATACTGCCAGCATTGCTATTACCTCGGGGCGGCACGGGCGGAGGCGACCGGTCTCACCATGCGCCTGAGCGGCGGCAATGGCCGCTGCTGCCACACCTATGCCCGGCCGGAGGCCGGGCTACCACCCCAGGACATGAAGCAAATCAAGGAGGCCGGGTTATGATCGGATGCTATGATTTCTGCGGACATTACGACTGGACGTTCGATTGGCTGAAACGGACCGGGGGCGAACCGTTGGTCCGGGAATACTGGAATGAAGCCATCAATCATGACAGTCAGCGTCATGCACGCGACTTGATCCAGCGCGAGGGTTTCGCGGGCATGATCAAATACTGGGGCCATACTTTGGCCGAGGAGTCGCCCGAGCGCGCTTACACCATCACCCACCAGACGGGAGTGTTTCGCATCGACATGCATTCCTGTCCCTCGAAGGGATTCCTGCTGCGCAACGATCTCGCGAGCTACCAGGATTACTGCGATCACTGCATGGGCTGGATCGGACCGATGATGAAGGAGTCGGGCTTTGTCATCGATCATGAGCATAACCACATGGGCCAGTGCTGGTGGGAGATGCGGTTGCCGGACGCCCCGGCGGGCCATTCCAAGCCCGGTGACGTGGCGGGGGAGATCGACGTGCGGCTCCAGCCAAACTGGCTCGCCAGCGGGGCTCACCTGGATCGCTACAGCAAAGCCACGGACCCCGACGCCAAGATGCGTTAATTGCAGCCGGAATATCCGGCCCTAAAATAAATTCCCATGCTCAAGGGCAAAGTCGCATTGGTCATCGGGCTCTACGAGCGGCATCGGTCTGGGCATCGCGCGGGCGCGTGAGGGCGTCCACCGCATGCTGCACGGACTGGGTGACGCCGAGGCCAATGAACGCGGGCGGGCAATTTGTGTCCCCGTAGAGGAGTTTCTTCCGAAACGTTGGCAGGCGATTCAGGATATCGTGCTCAACGCCAGGTTCCATACCATCCGGGCGGCGCTGCCAGGCATGCGGCAGCGTGGCTGGGGGCGGGGCATCAACTTGGTTGCTGTGCATGGGTTGGTGGCGCACCCTTCAAAAGCGCCTCTGTGGCGGCCAAGCACGGACTGGTCGGGTTGACCAAAGGCGTGGCGTTGGATAAGGCGGCGGCCTCGATCACCTGCAATGCGATCTGTCCGGGTTGTGTGCGCACGGCGTTGGTCGAGGGCCAGATCGAGAGCCAGGCGAAAGTGCACGGTATCCCAAGAGAGCGGGTAATCAGTGAGGTTATGCTGGCCTCCCCGCCGACCCAGCGCTTCATCGATGTAGAGGAAGTGGGGCCCTGGCCGGTTTTTTTGTGTGGCGCGGCGGCGCGCTCGATCACCGGTGCCGCCATTCCCATCGACGGCGGCAGGACGGCCCGCTAATTCCGGCGGGACCGCCGTCAGCCGAGCTGCTTCACGGTGCCGCCGGAGAAGTATTTCGGAAAAATCAAACTGGGTTCGGACTCCAGGTTGCCTTGACTGACCATCTGCAGCATCAACCGCGAGAGCCGGTGGGCAAAGGTGTCCTCCTTGAGGTTGTAGTGGGCGATCGGCGGACTCACGGTCTCGAACATGTGGTCATGGTCCCGGGCGATGAATGAAACGGTGTCGGGGACGGTGAGGCCACGCTTCAGCAGATAGATGAGCACGATGAAGACGTGCTGCGGCTTGGCCACCAGCAAGGCGGTGGGGGCGTGCGCGGAGTTGAACAACGCATCGAGTTTCGCGGAGATGTTCTGGGCGCTGCCGTTATGGCGGACGATGCTCGCCCGGGCGTCGATGTGCCGGTTGAGTTGGATGGCTTCCATGAAGCCGGTCTCGCTCGCGAGGTCGCCCGCCACCGCGGAGTTTGGCACCACGAGCGCCATCCGCCGGTGCCCCTTGGAGAGGAAGATGCCGCCGGCGTGACGGCAGACCGACCGGTAGTTCATGTCGAGCGAGGGCAATTTGACGTCCTCGTGGCAGGAGCCCAGCACCAGGGCCGGAACAGAGTGAGCGGAGAACCATTCCTGTATATCCTTGCTGACCGAGATCAGCACGCAGCACAGGATCCGGTTCTGGCGGACGAATTCCTCCAGCTTGCGCTTTTGGGCGCGGGCGCTGTGGGCGTGGCAGACCAGTACCTCGGTCGTGAAGCCCTGTTCGGCAAGGTGGGTCCGCATTTCGCTGAGGATCTGGTAGGTGGCGATCGGCATGCGGGAGAAGGGCTCAGGGGTGACGAGCCCGATCAGCCGGCTTTGGCGCCGGGAAGCCGGCCGGGGCGACTGGCTGAGCAGGCGATTGCGCCGGCCCTGCCGGATTTCAAGCAGGCCGCTCTCCGCTAGCAGGCGCAGCGCGGTGCGAATCGTGGGCCGGCTGACCCGCAGCATCTCGCAGAGCCGGCGTTCGCTCGGGAGGTATTCGCGCCAGGTTCCTTCCTCGATCGCTTTCCGGATGGAGTCGGCGGACTGGGCGGCCAGGGAGCTGCGCTTGGGAATCTCGAAGGGGAGCTGGGAGCTGTTCATAAATAATTACCAGTAATTGATGCTAGTTTGCCCGGCGGGGCTGTGGCTATCTGAGGAACGATGAAATCACTGCCTCCTGTGAAAATCTGGTCTGCCGTGCCGACGCCGCTCACCCCGGAGTTCCGGGTGGACGAGGCCTCGGTCGAGCGAATGGTTCACGCGGCTATTGGCGATGGCGTCAAGGGACTCTTTCTGGCTGGAACCTGTGGCGAAGGTCCCTGGTTGCAGGATCGGGAGCGTTTGCGGTTGGTGCGAGTGGCAGTTCGCGCTGCCGGTGGAAAACTCAAAATCGCAGCCCAAATTTCTGATAATTCCGTTCCACGCATTCTCGACAATGCCCAGGCGGTTGCGGAAGCCGGGGCGGATCTCGGCATCATCGCTTCGCCGGCCACCTTCATGAACGCCACCCCGGATCGTATTGTAGCCCTTTTCATCGAGGCGGTGCAGGCCAGTCCCCTGCCGGTGGGTGTCTACGATCTGGGCCGGCATCGTAATGTGATGATTCCCGAGTCCCGGCTGAAGGAGATCTATATGCTGCCCAAGGTGCAACTGGTGAAAGATAGTTCCGGTTCGCCGGAACGCCGTGGCGCCGCTTTGGCGGCCCGCCGGGAAAAACCGTCGCTGGTGCTGTTCAATGGCGACGAGTTTCGCTGCCTTGAATACTTGGAGGCGGGGTACGATGGTTGCATGTTCGGCGGAGCCGCCGCGGTGGGTCCTCTTCTCAGCCGCGTCGTCGAACTTTTCACTGCCGGTCGCATTCCGGAGGCAAAGGCCGCCGAAACGGAGATGAAGCGCGTGCTTTTTGGAATTTATGGTGGCGAGTCTATTGCCTGCTGGCTGGCCGGCCTCAAACACTGCATGGTCCGCCGAGGACTTTTCGCGACCCAAACCAGCTTCCTCGGTTATCCTCTGACTGACGAGTGTCGCGCTTTTATCGATGACTACACCTCGAGCGTGCCTGCGCGCTGAAGCCTGGCGGATCGCCTGAGATGGAAAAGCTCGGTTGGAAAGAGGGAAACACATTTGCCGGCATCATTGGCAGGTGATTTGACCAGAGAAGCTTGAAACTGGGAAAAGATTAAGACCAGTTAAAACAGTTTCAATCAGCCGTAACTCCGGTGAGGCTAGGTTGGTCATAGCGCAATTCCTATATGAAGAATCCCCCATCAGACTCGGAGGTTTGTGATTTCACCCGGTCGGCCGTTCGTTGGCGCACCGATACGACGAAAATGAAGACCCTGACGCTATCTCGTCCGGCACCCACCACGCTGAACAACGTCCGGATGCCGCTGGAGTGTCTCGTCACGGTTTTGCGCGGCGGAAAACGACAAGTGTACGGATTGGGAACTTCATGCAAGACGGAGCAAGTCTTCGTCGAACGTGATGTCTGGATGGAGCCGAATGCCGATATGTGTGCGGTGAGCGGCGCAGGGCAGTTCTTGATTATCAAGCGTTGGGATAAGGTGGACAAAGGCGTGATGCTGTATCCCCCGACCCTTGGACCTCAGCTGGAGCGCCAGTGTGTCGATCCGGCGACGGCTTTCGAAACCCATGCGCTGACTATACGGCGAAGAGGCGCGAGGCAGCTGCAATCGATAGAGGAGATCATTGACATTCTCGCGGGTGACCGGGAGGTGGTTTCACGCACTAGCTTTGCCATCGCCGGCGGCGAGATGACCGTGGAGTATCCGGTCAAGACCGTGAACTACAGTGAGCGTCATCGCTATTACCAAGTGGACACAGGTCCGGTGCTGTTTTTTGGCGAGCCGACGGGACCGAATGAAATCGAGCATTTACATCTGGCCTACGTGGCACATCTCGGGGGCAATTGGGCGGAATTTATTGTGAGTCGGCCTACCCCCCTTCCGGGGCATGGCGTGGCGGTGCATCATTTCAGCGAGAGCAGTAGCGTGGAGGCCCGCAATTCACTTTGGGTCGTGGAGGAAGCCTGAGCCTGGGACGGAGCAATGCGGTTAAAAGATGAACGTGAAGGTTGAAGGATCGAGCCGTCAGGGCGGCGTGGTCACTCTTTCCCTGGTTTCTTGGCTTCAGAATCAACCTCTTCTGCGGAGAATTCAGAAGCTATGAATCCAGGAATCAGGCGCGCGCGACCGATCGCCCGGCGTTAACATCGAGGCACAACCGCTGGGTCGTTTTTTTCATGGTTTCCTGGCTTCCGAATTAATCCCCGAAAAACTTCACCGCGGGTTTCTGAACCAAGAATTCAGAAGCCATGAAGCCAGGAAACCTGAACCGTTCAGGTCCGGCTGCGTGATCCGACTGCGTCCGCGAGGGCCCGGTCGTGGGCGAGCAGGGTTGTGGCGGCGGCGCGGACGGCGGGATGGTGCGTCGTTTCGAGGTTCGATAGCAGCGGCAGGATGGGGCCGGTGTTGGCGATTTGGGCGAGGGTCACTGCTTCGTGCAGTACGCGGATTGGGCTCAGGGCGTCGCGGCAATCCTCCAGCGGCAGGTAGGCGGCGCGAATCCTTTCGGCCTCGGCCCACTCTCCGGCTTGGATCAACTCCAGCAATCGCATCGAACCCCGGGGGCCGATGCAGACCGAGCCGGAAGTGAAACCCTGCAGGCCAAAATCCCGCAGATGCACGATGGCCGGACGCTCGCCGATGCCGCTCACGATCAGGTTCGCCGGCACCTGTTGAAGCAGTTCGCGCAGGTAGCGATCCTCGTGCGGATTGGCGTGAACGATGGCGTATTTGATCGCGCTCACCAAGCCGTCGCGGGCGAGCGCGCCCACCGTGGCGGGGGTCAGATAATTTTCGGCCTTGAGGTAGACCACGACGGGTTTGCCGAACGCGGCGGCGAAGCGGCAGAGGCCAGTCGAGACGCCGGCGTCCGTGGCGGGAAAGGTGATCGGCAACACCATCGCGGTCGGAAAGCCGCGCGCGCGAAGGATCGGCGCCTGATCCATCATTTTGCCATAATCGGGACCGACGGAGGGAATGATCCAAGTATCGACGCCGGCGGCGGCAATGAGCATGTCCAGCACGGCGGGATATTCACCGCCGGAAACATGGTAAAAATTCGCGTTGCCCCCATAGAGTACCGAGCGCACGCCGCCGGATTCGAGATGGCGAACGATGGCCTGGTTCGCTTCCGGACTCAGGCTCAGGTCGCTCCTCCTGGCTAGGGGCGGAACGGCGATGACGGAGGACGCGAGGTCGGCGGGTGTTACCGGGCTGGTTTTCATGAGGGGAAGGCTACGGGAGCACGGCCATCCAGTCTACCCGGCGATACTGGTAACATCACCTGCCCGACCGATTCGGGAGGGAAAAGGTTGAACACGCGGTGCTACTTCAAGGCGTCGGCCAGATTTTTCGCGTAAGCGGGCAGCATGGTCATGGTGGCGCCAAAGTCGCTGCCATGGGCGATGAGCTTGCCGCCCTTGCGCGCGATGCGGGCGATCTGCTCGACGTTCCCGCCCGGCCTGCCCCACGCAATGCCGTGTTTTGCCGCCGCCGTGGCCACGGCATCCTCGGCTGCTGCCATCTGTGGGTGGTTCCAATCCGCCGGGCAGCCCAGGCGCAAGGCCAGGTCGCCAGGGCCGATGAAGAGCCCGTCCACTCCCGGCGTGCCGGCAATCGTATCCAAGTTGGTGAGCGATTCGGGTGATTCGATCTGGAGGATAAGCAAGGTCTCGGCGTTGGCGGCGGCGGGATATTCCCCGGTGCCCGGGAGGTAGAACGTGTTGTCGAGTCCGGCGCCGTCGAGACCACGCTGGCCGAGTGGGGGGAATTTTACCGCTTGGGCCAGTCTGGCGGCGTCCTCGGCGGTGTCGACGAGTGGAATCATCAAGCCGGTCGCGCCGTCCTCAAGCAAATGATAGAGCTCGGCCGCGTTGCGGCTCCCGGTGCGAACAATGCAATCAATGTTGGCTAGGTGGTGCAGGGTGAGCAGGCGCTGGATCTCGCGGCGGTCCCAAGTGTTGTGTTCGGTATCGAGCCAGATGGCGTCGAAGCCTGCCTGAGCGGCGTGGGCCGGCATCATCGCCGTAGGGTAATACATGCAGGCGATGCGGACAGCCAGATTTTGACGAAGACGGGAACGGATAAGGGAAGAGCGCATAAATGGAAGTCGGGAGGCGAGTCAAGCGAGACGCTAGTGGACGAATCGCTCACCACTCAACTTGTTCGCGTAGGGGGCAGTCATTCTGCTTATTGCGGGTATATTATATGACCAGCTTAGGAAGGTTGAATGGATCGACCGGCGGCCCCCTAATTGGAGTGCGCTCCTCCTTTTCGCTCATATCCATATCCCACTATCTCAACATGAGTACCGCGCGCCATTTCTTCTGCCTACTCTGTCTACTTCTTGCGCTTCCCGCATACCCCAAGGATCCGGCCAACAGCCCGCCCATCGACATGAAAAGACTGAACAATACCGAGCCTGTGACACTGGGGCTAGCGGCCGGCGGCCCCGATGCCAACTGTGCGGTTGCGGTTCTCGGTGGCGGTCGTTGCGCAGTGTTATGGCTGGATCCGTCGGGAAGCCTTGTCCAGTCAACCGGTTCGGCTGGAGGCGCAAAATGGTCGTCACCCACGTCGGTGCTGGCCGAACCGGCCGTCAACGGGTTTGCGGCGCTGACTTTGACGGGTGATCATTTGACGGGATGGCGGCTGGCCGCTCGCGACCAGACAGGTACGTCATCCATCTGGCGCGTTTGGCGTCGGCGAGCTTGGACGGATGCGTGGATGCGGGAAGCAGATTCCGCGACCGAGGAACAATCGATTGAGCCAGGTCGGCCTGACGGTGCGCTGGCTTGGACGCAAAGCAGGGGAACGAAATTCATGTTGCGCCCGGGTCAGCGGGTGGTGGGAACCCCGCCGCGTTTCCCGAGCGCGGGCCTGATCCTTAGCGTGGAGGAAGCGGCGGGCCGGCGCGACTTGGGTTTTGCCGATGAAATGCCCGACATCAAGATTGACAAGGCGGCCCTGGCTGCGGTCGAAGGACATTTAGTGGTGGCCTACATTGTGCCAGGCTCCGGTCCGCAGCAGGTCTGCCGGGTGGTGCAATTGCCGTCGAAGCCGGCCGCGTCGGCGCGAGCGACTTGGCGGGAACTCCCGCCCTATCCGCAGGCACCCGGGGTGGCCGGGATTTTATCCGGTAATCATAATGGTGTGCTGATCGCCGCTGGCGGCGCGAATTTTCCCGACCGTCCGCCGTGGGAAGGGGGTAAGAAAAAGTACCACGACAGTATCTATGTGCTCCTCCCTGGGGAAAAGGCCTGGCGGCCGGCCGGCCGTCTACCGGAGCCACGGGCCTATGCGGGTGTGGTTTCGGTGCCCGGCGGTGTGCTCGTGGCAGGCGGCGAAAATGCCGACAAAGTTTTTCAGGATTCGCTGCTGCTCCACTGGGATGGACGGCAGGTGGTGATCGCCCAGGCTCCCGGGCTGCTCGCGCCCACCACCAGTCCTGTCGCCGCCTTGCTGAATGACAAAGTGTATCTGGCGGGCGGTTATGCACCGGGTGCGCTTCGTGTGAGTCGCGATAGCTTTTGGTGTCTCGATCTCGCCGATTCCGCTGCCGGATGGAAGGTGCTTCCCACCTGGCCGGGTCCGACTCGCGGCCAGGCCGTCTTGGCCACGGTCGGTGGCGCGGTTTATTTGATCAGCGGTTTGGAAATCAAACCCGGTGCGGACGGCAATCCGCAGGTGACGTATCTCTCCGATGCTTATCGTTACCTGCCTAGCCGCGCTTGGGAGAAATTGCCCGACTTGCCTTGGTCCGCGATTGCGGCGCCCTCCCCGGCGCCGGTCATGACTTCACCAGCACGAGTCTTTGTGCTCGGGGGCGTTGACGGCCGACAGTCTGGTAAACTGCCTCGTGAGACGCGTCTGCCGAACGACATCCTTTATTTTGATATCGCCGGGCATCAATGGAAGTTGTGGCCGGAACCATGGCCCGATTCGGTTGTGAACGTTTCAGCGGTGCAATCCGGCGACGATTGGATCATCGTTTCCGGAGAGATATTGAGCGGCGTTCGCACCGACCATGCGTGGTCTTGGCGAATAGAGGAATCGACGGACCCCGCGTCTCCGCCGCGCTAGGACTCGCAATGAAAGCGGGACGCTTGGTCGGTTCCGGCCGAGGGCAGGTGCTGAGCCTACATCCGCTAGCCCAAGTTCCGCAGTTCGGTCTTAGGTGAAAAATAGTTTCAGAGGAGAACCTCGGTTCCCTGGGTTTGGCTTCCGAGGGGAACTGAGCGGAAAAGCCATGTAGTGCCGAACACCCCATTGTTTGACG
>Ga0163152_10002141_pt1 | contig 29011 bp, 27 predicted proteins | sample OliLakLV19MP8IB2_FD_148635 | JGI IMG/M metagenome (GOLD analysis project Ga0163152, IMG submission 148635) | Freshwater microbial mat bacterial communities from Lake Vanda, McMurdo Dry Valleys, Antarctica - Oligotrophic Lake LV.19.MP8.IB-2 | ecosystem: Environmental > Aquatic > Freshwater >...
ACGGGATACGACCGAGCGAACCGAGACGGTTCTCCAGGGCACCAACGAGTTGCTTGGCACCGACCCGAGCACGATCAAGCCGGCGATCGATCGCCTCTTCAGTGGCCAGTGGAAACAAGGAACCGTACCGCCGCTCTGGGATGGCCGTGCGGCGGAACGCATCGTGGCTGCCCTTGAGGACGTGCTCGGGTGAGTGGCGCCGTAGCCGACGCCCAGCGGCTCTGGCATACGGTCCGACACCTGAAACCGGTCCAGGTGTGGGGACGTGCGTGGCGGATGGTGCCCGGACTGCCGCCGGACCTCGGGCCGGCGCCCGAAAGGCGTACGCCAGTCGGAGCTTGGGTGCATCCGCCACGGCACCCATCGAGCTTGGTCGGCCCCGCGCGGATGCGGCACCTCAATGTGGAGCATGATCTGTCTGCGATCGGGTGGGACGGGGGCAGCGTCGATCGGCTCTGGCGATACCACCAGCATTATTTTGATGATGTCGTCGCGAAGGGAGCACCTGAGCGGGCAGAGTGGCACCGGGCGCTCATCGCCCGCTGGATCGCTGAGAATCCTCCAGGGCGCGGCGTGGGCTGGGAACCATACCCGACATCACGCCGGATCGTGAATTGGATCACGATGGAGCTCGAAGGCCATCAGCTTTCCGCCGACGCAACGCACAGCCTCGCCGCGCAGGCCCGTTGGCTCGCTCGCCACGTCGAGTGGCATCTGCTCGGAAATCACCTTGTCGCCAATGCCAAAGGGCTTCTGTTTGCGGGTCTCTTCTTCATGGGCTCCGAGGCCGATGCATGGCGACAAACCGCGGTGAATATCCTCAGCCGGCAAGTTCCTGAGCAGGTGCTTTCGGATGGTGGCCATTTCGAACGCTCGCCCATGTATCACGCGATCGTTCTCGAGGATTTCCTCGACATCGTGAATCTCATAGCCGCCTACGGGGCCACGGCCGGCGATGACGTCCAAGGTGTCGCGGCGACGCTGCGGTCGACGGCTTCGCTCATGCTGCGGTGGCTGTCTGCGATGGTTCACCCCGACGGTGAAATCTCATTTTTCAATGACGCTGCGTTCGGCGTCGCGGCTCCGTACCGGGAGCTTCAGGCGTATGCCGCTGCGCTCGGCGTGGCAGAGTCTTCGTACGAGTCACGCGACCTGATCACGCTCGAGCCCAGCGGCTCTATCCGAATCGAGCAGGGGCCGGTGGTCGCGATCCTCGACGTGGGCCCGGTCGGCCCGGATTACCTTCCGGGGCACGCCCATGCCGACACGCTGTCGTGGGAGTTGTCTTTCGAGGGATGCCGAGTGCTCTGCAATTCGGGCACGTCCGTGTATGGAACGGGGCCCGAGCGTCAGCGACAGCGAGGGACGGCGGCGCACAACACGGTCACGATCGACGGGTTGGACTCGTCGGAGGTGTGGGCTGGCTTTCGCGTGGCCCGCCGCGCACGGCCTTTTGGGCTGAATGTCGTGCGCGCGGCCGATGGCATGACCGTCTCGTGTGCGCATGACGGCTACACTAGGCTGCCGGGCCGGCCGCTCCATGTGAGGCATTGGTCGTTCTCGGATCATTCCATCGAGGTGCGGGACGAGGTGCGTGGCCCAGGGGAAGCTCTTTCGCACTGGCACTGGCACCCCGACGTCATCATCGAGAGTAATGAGCATGGCGGCGGGTTGACGGCCCGGCTGCCAAACGGTCGGTGCCTCCGCGTCGATGCCGAGGGCATGAGCCTCCGGTCGGAGCCCACGACATGGCATCCTGAGTTTGGCGAGTCGCGTCCCACGACCAAAACTGTGGGCATGTTGCGCGGTAGAGAGGCAGTCATGCGGCTGTGGTGGGACTGACGTGCGCATCCTGTTTCTGACCGACAATTTCCCCCCGGAGGTCAATGCCCCGGCGAGTCGCACATTCGAGCACTGCCGCGAGTGGGTGCGGCTGGGCCACGAGGTGACCGTCGTCACGGGGGTGCCCAATTTTCCGGCAGGCAAGGTCCATCGTGGCTATCGCAATCGCCTGTGTCAGCGGGAGCAGATGGACGGGATCGAGGTCGTGCGGGTCTGGACCTACATCACGGGCAATGAGGGTTTTCTGAGACGGATCCTCGACTACCAGAGTTTCATGGTCTCGGCGATTCTGGCCGCCCCATGGTTGCGCCGGCCCGATGTCGTCGTCGGCACGTCCCCGCAATTCTTCACTGCATGCGCGGCGAACGTCGTGAGCCGATTGAAGGGTGTGCCGTTCGTGTTCGAGCTGCGGGATCTGTGGCCGGAGTCGATCAAGGCGGTTGGGGCGATGCGGGATTCGGTCGCCATTCGAGCCTTGGAGCGGCTCGAAATGCACCTGTATCGGCGTGCTACCCGGATTGTTTCCGTGACACACTCCTTCCGCAGGGTGCTTGCAGACCGCGGTATCGACCCCGAAAAGATCGATGTCGTCACCAACGGCGCCGATCTTTCTCGATTCCAGCCCCAGCCACGTGACACCGCCTTGGCACGGGAGCTGGGGCTCGAGGGGAGATTCGTGGCCGGGTACATTGGCACGCACGGCATGGCCCATTCGCTCGAAACCATCCTCGAGGCGGCCCAGCGGCTCCGGCACGAGGGCTATGCCTTTTTGTTTTTAGGTGACGGTGCTCGCAAGCAGGCGCTCACTGCGCAGGCGCGGAGCATGGGCCTCGACAACGTCGTGTTCGTGGATTCGGTGCCGAAGCAGGACGTGCCGCGGTACTGGTCGTTGCTGGACACCGCCATTATCCATCTCAAGAACACGCCCCTGTTCTCGACGGTCATTCCGTCCAAGCTCTTTGAGTGCATGGCGATGGGTATTCCCGTGCTCCATGGCGTGGCGGGCGAATCTGCGGAGATCGTGACTCGCGAAGGGGTGGGGCTCGTCTTCGAGCCGGAGAATGTGACGCAGCTCTGCGCTGCATTGAATCAAATGCGGGCACAGAATAGTCTTCGATCCGAGTTTCGCGATCGATGCGTGGCCGCCGCGCGGAACTACGACCGGCAGAAATTGGCGGCAGACATGCTCGGCTCCCTCGAGCGGGCCGCAAAAGGGAGACCTCGGCCATGATGCCCTATGCGCTCAAGCGGATGTACTTTGCCGTGGCGAAGCCCCTGCTCGCGATCAGCGGCACGACCTATCGGCTGCTGCGGTCGCCGCCCACCGGGAACCAGGCAGTCGTGCGCGTTCAACTGGGCCCCGGCCAGCGGAATTATTTGGATGGCTGGGTCAATGTAGACGCCAATATGTTCACCGGACGCTGCGATGTCTGGACCGACATTTCGCGGCGCCTGCCGTTTCGCGACGAATCCGTCGATGCCGTCTACTCGCACCACGTGATTGAGCACCTGCCCGACCTCTGGGGCCATTTCCGTGAGGTCTTTCGGATCCTGAAGCCGGGGGGCGTGGTTCGCGTGGGAGGCCCCAACGGTGACGCAGCGATGCGGGAGTATGTCGCGGGGAACACGGCGTGGTTTGGCGACTATCCCGATCCGCGGAAGTCGATCGGTGGCAGGTTTGAGAACTTTGTGTTCTGCCGCCGCGAGCACATCACGATTCTCACGCCCTCGTATCTCGAGGAGATCACTGCCGCGGTCGGTTTCGTGGACTTCGCCCCGCGAGCTGCGGCGGCTGAGAGCGGTTTTCCGCATCTCTTTGATGCGCCCCTTCTCGGGAAGGAGTCGGAGCCGACTCCCCACAGCCCGCATACGCTCGTGATCGAGGCAGTGAAACCCAGAGCGTGAACGATCGGCTGGATGGCCAAAAGAATGGAGCAGTGTTCATTGACCGACTCACCTAGCCCAGCCAGCACTACCCATACGTCACAGTGTCCTGTGTGCGGTGGGCCGATTCATGCATGGAAGACCGTGAACAAGGGAGCCGGCGACTACCACTTTGACCGATGCACGGTGTGCGGCTACTGCTTCGTGAATCCTCGGCCTTGCCGCGAGGTGCTGGCGGAAGCCTATGCCGTCCAGGGGCATGGGCACGAGACGATGCGGAAGGCTTCCGATGGCTTGGCAGCGGTGCTTGACCGTGAACGGGCGCATCCAAATTCCACGCTGGACGCACGCCGCATTATCGCCAGTGCTTCACAGTTCTTGGGCGCAGATGGCCGCCGTCGATTCCTCGATGTCGGATGTGGATACGGCTTTTTCAGCCGCGAAGCGCTCGACCGAGGTTTTTCCGTCGTGCCCTTGGAGATGGCATCGACTGAGCGCGCGATAGCCGCGGAGCTCTTGGGGCTCGAGCCGGTCCCAGCATCTTTTGAGAACTATGAGTGCAGGAGCGGTGAATTTGATGTCGTACTCATGAGTCACGTCCTCGAGCACGTGTATGACGTGAACGAGTGGATCGAAAAGGCGGCAAAGCTGCTGCGGCCGAACGGCGTGTGTGTCGTCGCTCTGCCAAACTTCGGCAGCATCATTCGACGCATGCTCGGCTCAGGGGATCCATTCATTTGCCCGCCAATGCACCTCAATCATTTCGACAGCCGGAATCTCTCTCGGCTCATGGCTCGTCATGGGTTTGTCGTTCGGAAGGTGGAGTGGGCGTCGCGCATCCCCACAACCGCGTTTTCGCGACGACTGCCATCGCTGTTGAGGCCGGCGGCGGCGTTGGCTGGTGGCCTTACTTCGGCCGGGCTTTCCGTATGCGATGCGCTCGGTATTGGAATGACGACAACGGTGTACGCCGTTCGCCAGTAGTCCCATGGGCTCGGCACGGTCTACCTCAGGTCGAATACGAATGACGCACGAGACAATCTGATGTGTGGCATTTTTGGAACGTTTTCGTCGCGGTCGATCGAGCCCCGTGTGGTCGATGCGGGGCTTGCCAAGCTGGCGTCCCGAGGGCCAGATGGCCAAGGACGATGGCAGGAAGACGGCGTGGTCATGGCCCACACACGGCTGGCGATCATCGACCTCGACCCGCGAGCCGCCCAGCCGATGCATTCGACCTGCGGTCGCTACGTCATCGTCTTCAATGGCGAAATCTACAACTATCGAGAGCTCAGGCATCGGCTCGAGAAGAAAGGGACAGAGTTCCGAACCAGTTCAGATACCGAGGTCTTGCTCGCGCTCTTTGCGGCCGAAGGCGAAGGCATGGTGGCGTCTCTGCGGGGCATGTTCGCTTTCGCGATCTGGGATCGAGTGGCAAAGCGCGCATTCCTGGCTCGCGACCCCTATGGAATCAAGCCTCTCTATGTCGGGACATTCTCGGACGGCGTCGTCATCGCCTCGCAGGTGCGGGCGATCATGGCCACGGGGCTTGTCGCGGCGGCGCCCGACCCGCGCGGGCAGGCCGGGTATTGGCTGCTCGGGAGCGTGCCGGAGCCGCACACGTGGTATCGCGATGTGCAAGCGATTGGAAGTGGCACCTCGGCGTGGATTGAGGACAGTCGCCTCACCCGGCAGCGTTCGTTTCACGACATCGGTGACCGCTGGCGTGCCGCCGACGAGTTGCCGATCTCCAAGAGGTCGCGCTCCGAGTTACACGATGCAGCTCGCGCGGCCATGAAGGCGTCGGTTGCCGCGCACCTCGTAGCAGACGTGCCCGTAGGATTGTTCCTCTCGAGCGGGATCGACTCGGGTGTGCTTGGCGGCCTGATGGCGGAAGAAAGCGGCGCCCGTGTCCGAGCCGTGACACTTCAGTTTGGCGAGTTTGCAAACACGCCGTATGACGAGACGCCCGCCGCGCGAGCCATCGCTGAGCGATATGGCCTCGAGCACCACGTGCGGCAGGTGACGGCCGCGGAGTTCGAGGAAGACCTTCCTCGTATCATGGCGGCCATGGATCAGCCGAGCGTGGACGGCATCAACACCTGGTATGCGACGAAGGCCGCCACGGAGCTGGGGCTCAAGGCAGTGGTGTCGGGTGTCGGTGGCGACGAGCTATTTCAGGGGTACGAAAGCTTCCGAACGCTCCCGCGGCTGGTGAGGGTGTGGTCGGCTGTCGCGCGGGTGCCGGGCGTCGTGCCCGTCGCCCGGGCGGTGCTCGAGGTGCGGGCCCGCCGCACGTCCAATTTCCGTTGGCGGCATGCCGCCGACTGGTCCCGCACAATGGCCGGCGCCTGGTTTCTTCGACGTGGCTTGTTCGCACCCGACGATCTCCCTCACCTCATGGGCCGTGAGCTTGCCGAGGAAGGCCTGCAAGAGTTCTCTCCGGGGTCGTGGGTGGCCTCAATGTGCGGGGCTCTTCCGCAAGATAGTCGGCTCGCCCTCTCGCTCATCGAGTCGAAGACCTACCTTCGGAATCAACTTCTTCGTGACTCAGACTGGGCAAGCATGGATCATGGCGTCGAGCTGAGAACACCTCTCGTGGATGCCTGGCTCCTCGCCGAGCTGGCTCCCGTGCTCAAGGAGATAGGGGGAGTTCCGGGCAAAGGAGTCCTGGCCGCCACGCCGCAGACTCCTCTTCCTGCCGACGTCGTCCACCGTCGGAAGACGGGATTTGCGATCCCAATCAAGCGGTGGCTCGAGGACCGTGGACGGGCGGCATGTGGCGGAGGCTCCAGCAATGGCTGGGCTCGGTATGTCGCGACCCACTATGCAGAGGCCGTCGCATGAATACTGCCACCCGTCCCGAGTGGAAGCCGGGCTCGGCCCCTGTCGCTGTTGTCATGATCAGCCTCAATGAAGGGCACAACATGGAGGCGGTCCTGGCCAATCTTGCTGGCTGGGCCCAGGAAGTGTTCCTCGTTGACAGCTTCAGCGTAGACGAGACGGTCGATATCGCCCTCCGGCACGGGGTTCATGTGGTCCAGCGTCCGTTTCGTGGTTTTGGCGACCAATGGAATTTTGCCCTTCGCGAGCTGCCAATTACTTCGCCCTGGACGATGAAACTCGATCCCGATGAGCGGCTCGACACAAGGCTCAAAGACTCACTCGCAGCCGTCATGCAGAAGAACAATCCCGACGTGACCGGTATCTCGGTCGTGCGACGGTTGTGGTTTATGGGACGCCGCATGGGCGTTCGCCAACGTCTCCTCCGCATGTGGCGCACGGGGACGGCTGTTTTCACCAACGTTTCCGTCAATGAACACCCCATCGTGACGGGCACGATCGTGGATGCCGCGGGCGAGCTCATTCACTACGACAGCCCCGATCTCGATCACTGGTTTGAGAAGCAGAATCGATACTCGACGGCCGAAGCGATCATCGCCTATCGAAAAACGGCGCTTTCGGGGCATGCGAGGATCTTCGGCACGACCTTCGAGCGGCGCATGTGGATCAAGCGAAACTACTACTCGATCCCATTCGGATCCCTGTGGCTGTTCTTGTACTACTTGATTGGCCAGGGTGCCTGGCGAGCAGGTCGCGTCGGTCGCATCTGGAGTCATCTCCGCTGCGACATCATGCGATATCGAAACTATAAGCGGTTTGAAATGACGCTGACGGGGCGTGAGCCCCTGCCCCTGCCGCGTGGCATGGGTGTGGCGGATTCTCGCGTGCAGCAGTTTGAGTGACCCAACCGCTTCGCATGATCGATGGCCACGGCTTTGTTGACAGGGCGCGACTGCGAGTGCCTACCGTGACCATGTATCGGGTTGTCCTCGCATGCCTGTTCGGACTTCGTGCAGCGACGTCTGTCGCGGAGTTTGCCGCGCCGGTCGCCGTGTTTGAGCTTGGAGAACATTGTGGCGACCAGCACGCGCCCCAGGCCGTGTCGTTCCCGATCACCGCGGAGGAGGGGCGGCTCCATGAGGGACGCTTTGTCGTGCGCGGGCCCAGCGGAGCGACGCCAGCGCAGCTGACGGATCTCGAGTATTGGCCGGGCTCACGCTCCATTCGATCGGCAAGGGCCTGGATTGCCACCGGCCTGCGGCCTTCCGAAGTCAAGCGGTTCGAGGTCCATGCCACGGAGGCGGCCGGTGCCGCGGATGCGGCTCCGGCAGAGGCGGATGTCGTCGTGCAGGAGAGCGACGGTGTTGTGGAGATTGCCACCGAAGGGTGTGGGTTTCGGTTTCCCGTTGGCCGCGTCGCGTTTGATCCGCCGGCGCGATCGGCCGACGTGCCAGGGCCCGTGCAGGCGTACCGTCTCGCGGACGGCGTGTGGAGTGGTGGCAGTGAGATGTATGGGGAGAAGCGACTCGTCGGGTACGAAGCGGAGATCGTGAGCCGCGGACCGATCGTCGGGGAAATGCAATGCCGCTATGCGTACGAGGACGGCACGGCCATGACGCTTCGCGTGCGACTCACGTCAGGAGCTCAGCAGGCCACATGGTTCATGGATGTCACGCCCGTCGATCGAGCGGCGGTGACCCGTCAGGTCACGGAGTCTGCATCGCAGGTCGATCCGCTCAGCCCAGGGCAGGATGTGGCTGCAAACGGTTGGCGGCTCATGCTCGGTGTCGGAAGCGAAGCGCTCGGGATCCGCGTTACGCCCGAGTTTGGGGAGAACCGCTGGGGGAAACATGAGTTTGTCGATGGGAGTTGGCGGGATGATCCGGTCCATGTCAAACCGCACCAGGAACCGGCGGGCCTTCTCGTCAATCTCGTGCCCTGGAAGGACTGGTGGGACAGCAGCACCACGACCACGCTCATGTTCCTGTCGGCCCGAGGAGCCCCGCTCTTTTCGATGACTGCCGAAGACGCAGGCGCCTGGGTCGAGCCTGCTGCCCCGGGCACATGGGCTCCGTGGGCCAATCGGCGGATGCGAGACAAATGGCTGCCGGTTGTGAAGGGGAACGATGGCGGTGTGTTCGTGCAGATCTCACTCGCCAGTGGCAGCCGGCGCTGGCGATGCGGAACGCCCGAGGTTGGGCCGCCGCAGGAACTCGATCGGGTGAAAGACTTGGTTCTCGCGTGGCAGGAAAAACCCCATGCCCACCCCCGGCTCTACATGGATCGGCGGATGCTCGAAGCCGCTCGTCGCCAGCGTGTGGACGAGGCTCGGGTGCGGAGCCTGGTGGCAGCGGCCGGTGCGCCTCAGCCGGAGCCACACCAATCCGACGGCGTGGCCCTCGGCGTCTGGCTTCTGACGGGGGATCGTCGGATCGCTGAACGCGTCAGGCTGGTGCAGCGACTCGAACATCACCTCGCGCTCAACGGCACATTCGATCGGATGCGTGGCACATACCTCCTGTGCGGACTCTACGACGGCGTCTTGGGATCTGACCTCCTCACCGAAAAAGCGAGGCGACTGGCCCGCGCTCGACTGGCCCGTTTGGCCTACTTGCTTGCAACTCCCGACACGTGGTCGATGGAACGGGGCTACTGCTCAGGCAACCTCAACATGAGCATCGCCCATGTGCTCAACCAGGGCATGATCGGCTGCACCCTTGGCGACCATCCCCAGGCAGCGGAATGGGTGAAGACGGGGCTTGCCATGCTCGAGCAGTCGCTTGCCGACACCGTGGGGCCCGACGGCGAGTGGCCAGAGAGCCCGGCACACTATGCCCATGTGAGCGTGAGCGCGCTCCTTCCGCTGGCGATCGCAGCCCGCAACGGAGGCTTTGCCGACTATGTCGCCGATCCACGCATGAAGAAGCTGATGCTGTTTCTTGCGAAGCACTACACGCCTCCCGATCCGCGGCCGACGGAAGACGGCGCCGTTGGCGTGAGCGTGCTCCCGCCCGTTGGCCGTGGTGGTGCCCGTGGCCGCAACGGCTTGCCAGGCGTGATGGCGCGGGCGATGGCCTCGGCAGACGCGGAATACGCCTCGGCCCAGCAGTGGGTCTGGGCCCGCGCCGGCTTTCCACGAAACATCCCCGATTCCCGCCTGGGGGGCTGGGAGCAGGTCTATCTCGACGAATCATTGCCAGCCAAAACGCCCGCCTGGTCGCTTGATCTCTTTCGGCAGTCGGGGGCGATCCTCCGCCACGCCTTTGGAACGAGGGATGAATGGTGGGTGTACCTCATGGCCTCCACCATCGATGGGTATCCGTCCGAGAACGGCGGCCTCCCGCTCGTGTTCGCCCGCGGCGCCCCGATCATTGCTCGGTTCTCGGGCGGGTATGCCGAGCGGGAGGAGCTTTTCATCAATCGCGTGTTGCCCACGCGGCCGAGGGGAGATAGCGAGTTTCGCCTGGCACACTTCATGCACGATGGAAAGCCCGAGTCGCTTACGGCTTCGGGCATGCCGCAGGCCGACTATGCCGAGGGGCTTTTCACGATTGGGAAGCCCCGCTTTACGTCGCATGAAGATTCCGCACACGACCGCATGCAGAAGATCCCTGAGTGGCCGGCGGGGCCACCGGCCTCGGATGCCGACATGACATGGCGCCGCCAGATCCTGCTGGCGAAGGATTCCAACTCGCCCGACGGAACCCTCTACATCCGCGACTCGGTCACCGGGAAGCAGCCCTCGATGTGGCAGATGTGGATGCTCTCCGACGGCATAAGCTCGCTCGATTCGGATTCTCGGCCGGGGCCTCGGCCCGCGAACGCCAACAACAATCCAGGCGATGCTCCTCGTGTCCTCGAGGGGGATCGATTTCTCGCCACGGGCCAATTCGGCGTGGACACGGAAATCTTCATTGCCGAGCCGACGGCCACTCCGCGATCAACGCTCCGGTGGGGGCGCTCCTACGACTACACACCGATCGCGGGCGTACGGGAAGACATGGATCTCCTCCATCTCCAGCGGCCCGACGACGGGGCGTACTTTGTTGCGCTGCATCCCCGTCGTGGGAACGAGCGGCCCGTGAGCTTCAAGACCTTGGCCGACGGGTACGTGATTCGAGCCGATCACAGGAGCCGGATCGACTACGCATTTCTCGCCGACCAGCAGACCGACGTCACGGCCGACGATATCCGATTCAATGGACGGGCCATGCTGGTGCGGCGTGAAGTGGATGGTTCGACGATCGTCATGTCGGAACGCGGGGGCGTGCAGCTGCCTCCCATCGCGGGCGACACCACCGCCGCAACGCCATCAGAGTTGGTCGCCTCTGGCCCCGCGTCGTTCGTGATCCGGCCCAACCGCATCGTCGTGACCGTACCGGTCGGGCATCGCGGCACGGCTGTCCGCGTCAATGTCCCCGGCATTTGGCGGCTGGCCGGCACCGACACGGTCGTGACATTGAAAGACGATGGCCCTGCGGGCGTGCGAATTCACGTCGGCGCCGGGGTCACAACAACGGTCCTCGAAAGGCAGCCGTGACGGCGTACCATAGGGTCAGAATCGAGTCCGCCCGGCCACGATAAGTGATGCGAATTCTCAGTCATCGAGGCTATTGGAAAACCGTTGCGGAAAAGAACGCGCCGGTCGCGTTTGAACGCTCGTTCTTTTCCGGATTCGGCACGGAAACCGACCTTCGCGACTGCCTTGGCGAGCTCGTCATCGCCCACGATCCGCCGACACAAGCCGCCTGGCGGGCGACGGAGTTTTTTGAGCTTCATCGTCGTCTTGGTCCAGGGCTGCCGCTAGCCTTGAACATCAAGGCCGACGGCCTCCAGATTATGCTCCTCGATCTCCTCACGGCCTACGAGGTGCAAGACTACTTCGTGTTCGACATGGCGATCCCCGACGCGGCCGGCTACCTCCGGCACGGCATGCGTGCCTTCACGCGGCAGAGCGAATGGGAGCCGGAACCAGCGTATTACGCCGCGGCCGCCGGCGTCTGGCTCGACGCCTTCTCGAGCGAGTGGTACGACACCGACACGATTGGCCGCCACCTCGACCAAGGCAAGCAGGTCTGCGTCGTGTCGCCGGATCTCCACGGCCGGGAGCACCGCGGGCTCTGGGACCGGCTTGCGTCCTCGCCCATTGCCAAGCATCCTGGCCTCATGCTCTGCACCGACTTCCCCGAGGATGCGAGAGACGTGTTTCATGCCTGACATCAAGCCTCACATCAAGGCGGTGATCTTCGACATGGATGGCGTGCTCGTTGACGCCAAGGAGTGGCACTACGAGGCGCTCAACCGCTCCCTCGGCCTCTTTGGCTACGAAATCGACCGGCTCGACCACCTCGTGACGTACGACGGTCTCCCCACGATCCGAAAGCTGGAGATGCTCAGCATTGATCAAGGGCTGCCCCGCGCCCTCCACGGCTTCATCAACGAAATGAAGCAGGTCTACACGATGGAGATGATCTTCTCCCGGTGCCGGCCGCGATTCTTCCACGAGTATGCCCTGTCGCACCTCCGGTCGCAGGGCTACAGGCTTGTGGTGGCGTCCAATTCGGTGCGGCCGACCGTCGATCTCATGATGGAGAAGTGCAATCTCGAGGGCTACCTCGAGTTCACGCTCAGCAATCAGGATGTCCAACGCGGGAAGCCCGATCCGGAGATCTACACCACTGCCATTTCGCGGCTCGGTCTTTCCCCCCAGGAATGCCTCGTTGTCGAAGACAATCCCAACGGCGTGGCGGCGGCGCAGGCGGCTGGGGCCCATGTCATGGTCGTCACTTCGGTGGAAGACGTGAATCTCAATGGGATCATGGCGCATATCGGCAAGGCCGAAGGAGCGCGAGCATGAGGGTCGTTGTGCCTATGGCGGGTGGCGACGAGGCATTTCGGCAGAAGGGGTATACCCACAGCAAGAGCCTCATCGAGGTGGAGGGTCGGCCTCTCATCGAGCACGTGTACGAGCGGCTCCAGGGGCTCCCTGATGCCGAATTCGTCTTCATCATTCGGAAGGAAGATGCAAGCCGGCATCATCTCGCTGAGGTGCTCGGGCTTCTCGCCCCGAACTGTCGAATCGTCTATGCCGAAAGCCAGACGGCCGGAGCCGCGTGCACGGCGCTTTTGGCGATCGAGCACATGGAGGCTGACGGCGAGCTTGTCATCGCCAATGGCGATCAACTCATTACCGCCGACCTCGCAGCCGCGATCGTGGACTTCCGCAAGCGGAACCTTGATGGCGGCACCGTCGTGTTCGATTCGATCCATCCCCGCTGGTCGTATGTTCGCGTGAACCAGGACGGGCTCGTCGAGGAAGCGGCCGAAAAGCGGCCCATCAGCCGCACGGCAACGGCCGGCCTCTACTACTTCCGACGAGGCGAGGATTTCACCCAGTCGGCCATGCGGATGATCCGCAAAGATGCTCATGTGAACGGGCAGTTTTTCGTCTGCCCGGCGTTCAATGAAATGATCCTGCGGCAGAAGCGGATTGGGATTTGGCGGATTCAGCGAGACGAATACTTCTCATTCGGCACGCCCCAGGGCGTCGAGGTGTATGAACAGTTCATCGGTCGCCAAGCAGAAAGAGCCGGTCATGGAGAAGGCTAGGCTCGAGGACATGGTGAAGGGGTGGTTCGTCGGCAATTATGAGCCAACCCTCCTGCGGACCGACGCGGTCGAGGTGGCCGTCAAGCACTATGTGGCCGGCGACTACGAGGACTGGCACTTCCACAAGATCGCCACGGAGATCACCGTCATCGTGGCGGGCGAGGTGGAGATGAACGGCGTGCGGCACACAGCCGGCGACATTCTCGTCATTCCGCCAGGCGAGGGCACCGATTTTCGGGTGCTGGCGACGCCCACCACCACGGCGGTCGTCAAGCTCCCGGGCGCCACCGGCGACAAATACTCAAGAGAGCAGGCGTCATGCTGACGATCGTTATGCCGATGGCCGGCCGCGGTAAGCGGTTCCAGGACGAGGGCTACGCGCTTCCCAAGCCGCTGATTCCCGTCCATGGGAAGCCGATGGTCGAAGTTGTTCTCGACAATCTGCGGCCAAGCCAGCCACACCAGTTCGTCTTCGTCCTTCTCGAAGAGCATGTTCGAGAGCACCGGATCGATGCATTCGTGAAGGAACTGGAGCCGTCCTGCAAGATCGTCGTGGTTGATGGTGTCACGGAGGGGGCCGCATGCACGGTGCTCCTGGCGCGGGAATGGATCGATACCGATGCGCCGCTCATGGTCGCCAACTGCGATCAATGGATCGATATCGACATCAACGACTATCTCGCGGCGATGGATCGCGAGGAGGCCGACGGGCTCATCATGACGATGTGGGCCGACCATCCGAAGTGGTCGTATGTGCGATTCGGGGAGGACGGCCGGATCGTCGAGGTCGTGGAGAAGCAGGTGGTGTCGAATGAAGCCACCGTCGGAATCTACAACTATCGGCGGGGACAAGATTTCGTCGAGGCCGCCGATCGCATGATCGGGAAGAACCTGCGAGTCAACAACGAGTTCTACGTGGCTCCTGCGTACAACGAGATGATTGCTGACGGCAAGAAAATCATCATTCACAATGTCGGCCGGGAGTATGCCGGCATGTATGGGCTTGGGATTCCCTCCGACCTCAAACAGTTTGAATCCCTGGCCGTGTCGCGCAAGGCGGTCCATGAAGGCTGAACGTCAGAGCTCCGCGTCCATTCTCGAGGGCATGCAGTTCCGCATGAGGCTGCTCCGCAATGGACTCGAGCGAGTTCTTGCTGCCTGGGAGCGAATGTCGGGTTCGTGGCTGACGTATCACGCCCGACCGAAGCGTGCCGACGATTGCGGGATCGCGTCGGATGTGGTGCCGTCGCTTCCCTCGCTCGCGGTCGTCATGCAGGGGCCGGTGGTGAAGCGTGATGATTTCACGCTCGACACCATGCGGCTCTACACCCGCTTGTTCCCCGGTGCCCGGCTGGTTCTATCCACCTGGAAGAGCGAAGACGCCGCCTCGCTCGATCGGTTTCGGGCGGCCGGGGTCGATGTAATCACGAGCGATCCCCCGGCCACCCCCGGCCAGCAAAACTTCAACTACCAGTTGGTGTCGAGCCAGGCCGGCCTCGCGCATGCGGCGAGCGCCGGCGTTGACTATGCCATCAAGACGCGCACCGATCAGCGGATGTATGGGGTGAACATCCATGCGATGCTCATGAGCATGCTCCGAGCGTTTCCGCTGGTGGCTGCCGGGAAGCAGCGGGAGCGCCTCATCGGCGCGAGCACGGGCACGTTTGCCTGTCGCTTGTACGGCATGACCGATATGTTTCTCTTCGGTCAGATCGATGACATGCTGCTCTACTGGGGCGCGCCGCTCTGTGAAACGCGGGTTCCGGAGGTGAAGGGGCCACGGACGTGGCGAGAGACGTCGCGAGACTGCGTCTGCGAGGTTTATCTAGCCACCGAGTTCCTGAAGGCCACGGGGCATGAGCCGAAGTGGACGCTCGAGGACAGTTGGCGGGCGTTTGCGGCACGCTTCGCGATCGTGGATGGTGAAGACCTCGATCTCTACTGGCCGAAATACGAGCGGTTTCGGGAGTTTCGGCGTCGGTCGTACTCGGGCGAGCGCATGGATCGATGGCTGACGTTTCAGGAGTGGCTCATGATGTACACGGGCCAGGCCTTTGAGGGAGGCGTTCCAGAACACCTGCTGGACGTCGTGTAGCGCATGCTGAAGACACTGGTCAACCGCGTGGTGGGATTCGCTGGGGCGAGGATCGTCAATGCCCACTGGGGGCCATGCGGATTCCTGCCGGCTCTTCGGAAACTCGCGAGAACCGGATGGGCCCCCGCCCAGATCGTCGATGTAGGAGCATGGCAAGGCACGTGGACGCTCGAGTGCCGAACGCTTTTCCCGCAGGCCCGCTCGCTGATGGTGGACCCGCTGCCGGAGAACCGGGCTGCATTGACTGAGCTTTCCGCGCGCATGCCGGGGCTCACTACGTGGAGCGGAGCGCTGGGCGCGCGATCGGGGGAGCTTCTCCTCCATCGCCATGCCGACCAGTCGAGCCCTCTTCGGGCGGCGGTGCCTGAGTGGCGGGCTGCGGAGACGATCACCGTGCCGATGCGAACGCTCGATTCGTTTGTCGAGTCTGGTGAGATCCAAGCCCCGCAACTGCTCAAGGCTGATGTGCAGGGGTATGAGCTGGAAGTGGTCCGCGGAGCGGAGGCGGTGCTGCGATCGCTCGATGCGGTCCTGCTCGAGGTGTCGTTTCGCGAGCTTTACGAAGGCCAGCCGCTTGCCCACGATGTCGTGGGGCACATGGCGTCGGTCGGCTTCCGTCTCTTCGACATCTGCTCATACGCCCAGGGGGCCGATGGCGAGCTTCTTCAGTCCGATTTTCTCTTTGTCCGTTGTGACTGGCCTGCCCCACGAGGCTCGCATGGATGATCTGAGTCAATTTCTCTACGAACGGTATGTCAGCCGATTCAAGGCTGAGGGGGCTGCCGGAATTCGGCCCCTCTCGCCCAACAATCTTCGGTGGCTCCGCTGGCGGTTGTTGCCCTTGCTGGCATCGGTGCCGCGAACCGGAAGCATCCTCGAACTGGGCTGCGGTTCGGGTCAGCTTCTCGGATTCCTTCAAGCCGAGGGTTTCACCGGCTGCCGAGGCGTCGATCTTTGCCACGAGCAGGTGGAGCTCGCTCGTGCCGCTGGGGCCGACGCGCATCCGGGTGATCTCTTCGATGAGCTAAAGAATGCCACGGGCGAGTTCGACGCGATTCTCGCGGTTGACGTCATCGAGCATGTTTCGCGAGAGCGAATGCTCGAGTTCGGCCGGCTCTGCCGCAAGGCGCTTCGCCCCGGTGGTGTGCTCGTGATTCAGACACCCAACGGCGAGGGTCTTCATGCTGGGCATGTGATCTACGGCGACCTCACCCATCGCATGATCTTCAATGAGAACTCGTTTCGACAGTTGCTCCGGGCGCTCGACTTCGTGGATATCGCGGTGCATGAGACCGGGCCGGTCCCTGTGGGGATCCAGGGAATCCTCCGCTGGATCGCCTGGCAAACCACGCGAATCGTGGTGATTGCGAAGGTCATTGCGGAGACAGGGCGTCGTCCACGAATCCTGACGCACGAATTCCTTGGCATCGGTCGGGTACCAGCGGAGGGCCAATGAGTCTCTTCAAGTCTTTCATACGACGTGTTGCCGTAGCACTCACTGCCGGCCCCTGGGGCCAGCGGTTCTTGCGACGAGACGCCGCATTCAGCCAGTGGCTTCAAGGTATCGGGGCTGGCAGTGATGTAGCCGCCAGTGGCGAAAAGGCTGTCCTGGCGACGCTGCGGCGACGCTGCCGTCCGCCCCTGGTCGTCTTCGATGTCGGGGCCAACCAGGGGCAGTTTTTAGGGATGGCACGCGCCGCGCTCGATGGGGTTGCGAGCACGATCCATTGCTTTGAACCTGGCAAAGCCACGTTCTCGATGCTGCGAAATGGCCGCGAGACCATCGCCAACGTCGTCTTCAACAATGTCGCCGTTGGCCGTGAAGCTGGCCACGCGACGCTCTGGTACGACAAAGAGGGCTCGGGGATCGCGTCCCTCACGCAGCGGGATCTCTCCCACTTCGGCGTGGAGTTCTCGGAATCGGAGACGGTCGCCACGATCACGCTCGACGCCTATGCCGCCGCGAACGGCATCAGCCGCATCGACCTGCTCAAGCTCGACATCGAAGGGCATGAGCTCGATGCGCTCGCGGGAGCGGCGGGGCTGCTTCAATCGGGGGTCGTCGGAATGGTGCTCTTCGAGTTCGGCGGCTGCAACATAGACACCCGCACGTTTTTCCGCGACTTCTGGCGAGTCCTGACGGCGGCCGGCATGAAGATCTATCGTCTGACGCCTGGCGGGTATCTCTGCCCGATCGTTGCGTACGAAGAACCGCTCGAGCAGTTTCGGACGACGAACTTTGTGGCGATCGCCGAATGATGATGAGGCACGCTCGTGATTAGGCAGGCGGTCGTGTTGTGCGGCGGCCAGGGCACGCGGCTCGGTCATCTCGTGGCCGACGTTCCCAAGCCGATGCTTCCTATCGCGGGAAAGCCGGTGCTCGACCATGCGCTGGATCGGCTTCGGGAAGCCGGAATTACCGACGTCGTCCTTGCCGCGGGCTATAAGGCGGATGTGATTCGGGAGCATTATGCTGTTCCGATGCCGGGAATGAGCATTCGTGTCTTCGAAGAAGATGCACCTTTGGGCACCGCGGGGTGCGTTCGCGAGCTTTTGCCGGAGCTCGCCGAGCAGTTCGTCGTCCTCTACGGCGACGTCTTCATCGATTTTGCCGTCGGCGAGCTTCTGCGGGCACACCGGCCAGGCGCGTTCGCGACGCTCCTTGTGCGGCCATCGGATCATCCGTGGGATTCAGACCTGATTGAGGTGGGCGAGCACGGAACCATCACGAGGTTTCTACCGGCGGGAACAGAACGCCACCTGCCGCGAAACGTGGCCAATGCAGCAATCTATGTGGTTGATCGCAAACTCGTCGAGCTGCTTCCCCCTCGCACCAAGGCAGATTGGGTTCGCGACTTGTTTCCTCGAGCGATTGAAGCGGGCATGCCGCTTGGGGTTCATGAGTTCTCGGGAGAGGGCTTTCTTCGAGACATGGGAACGCCGGGCCGGCTCGAGCGCGTGCAGCGGTATGGCGAGGAGAAGGCGATGATTGCCGCGGCACGAACCACGCGGCGGCCGATTCGCACCGTGTTTCTCGATCGTGATGGCGTCATCAACGAGAATGTCGGCCTCGTTTGCTCACCTGACGACTTCCGGCTCCTTCCAGGGGCCGGGCCGGCAATTGCCCGCCTCAACGCTGCCGAGCTCAACGTCATCGTGGTCACCAACCAGCCGGTCATTGCTCGCGGCCTGTGTACCGAAGACACGCTCGCGGCGATCCATGCCCGCATGCGAGCGCTGCTGGCCGAGCACAACGCCCGTGTGGATGCCATTCATTTCTGTCCGCATCATCCGGAGACGCATCATGCAGACCCGGAGAGCCGCCGCGAACTGCGAGTAGCATGCGAGTGCCGAAAGCCTGCGCCCGGCATGCTGTTGGCTGCTGCTCGCGAGCACGGCATCGATCTCGCCGCATCGGTGCTTGTGGGCGACCGGTCCGTCGATATCCTGGCGGCTCGCCGCGCAGGCATCCGGAGCATTCTGGTGGGAGATGCCGCGAGTGCCCCGCCGCCAGACTTCCGCCGGGCCACCCTGCGGGACGCGGTCGATGGGATTCTCTCGGGTGAGATCACGTGACGGCTGACCCTCGCAGTAGCACGCCGCGGCCTCTCAAAATTCTTACGGTCGCCGAGAGCTATTTTCATGACCACCACAACGGTCTCGCACGGGTCGCGTGGGATGTGTGCCGTGGCATGGCTCGTCGAGGTCACGACGTCACGCTCGTCGCGCCAGCCCCCGTCGATGCGGTGCATGAGCAGGTTGTGGAAGGGGTGCGGGTCGTTCGTTTTCCGCAGCTGGCAGTGAGCGGCTTCAGCCCGTGGAATCCTGGCCAAAGGATCAATGCCTACGCCCAGGCGCTCGCGCGTCTCGCGTCAACGGAGTGGGACAGTGTCCATTGCCATGGCATCTATGCAGCCGCGGCTGCGGATCGCGTCGTGCGACGGCGGTCGCAACTCGTGCTTTCGATTCACTCGCCGGCGGTGGACGAGCAGCGATGGAACTGGACGCACGGCCGCCTGCGGGATGTTGTGAAGCTGGCCGGGCTGCCGTTGATTCGCCGTGCAGAAAAGCATGCCCTGACAGTAGCCGACAGGTGTCACACCCTGTCACGGTTCACGTGCGACCGCATCCACAAGCTCTATCCATCGGTCGTGTCCAAGCCGTGGGCCGTCATCCCGCATTGGTCAGATCCCGCGTGGAGACGGACCCTATCGGCAAGAGATGCTCGTGATCGGCTTGGGTGGCCTCGTGACGAGCCCGTTATCCTTTCGGTTCGGCAACTCCGTTCGCGGTACGGTCTCGACACGGCAATCAGGGCGATGGTGACCATCGCGAAGAACCGGCCGTGCAGGCTGCGGATCGTGGGCCAAGGGGAGCTGCGAATCGCCCTTGAGCGGCTTGCTTCGACCCTGGGCCTGGCTGAGTGGGTTTCCTTCTCCGGTGGCCTCTCGGATGCAGAACTCATGCTTGCCTATCAGGCCGCCGACGTCTTCGTCGTGCCGTCTCGGGCGCTCGAATGTTTTGGGATCATTGCGATCGAAGCCCTCGGGTTTGGTGTGCCGGTCGTCGCGACATCCGTGGGCGGACTCCCGGAGATTCTGTCCCCTATCCTTCCGCAGCTTATCGTCCCTCCGAACGATCCGCGGGCGCTCGCTGGTGCGGTCTGTGCGGTGATGGACGGAACCGCGACCGTGCCGCCGCCGGAGGCGATGGTAGACTACGGCGATTCGCACTATTCGGAAGAACAGCTTCTCATGAAGTACGAAGAGATGCTCTCGCCGGGCCTCAGTTCGAGAATGGAAACGCCGAGCCCGGCGTCCGCGTGAAGGATTGGCGATGCGGACCTACCACGAAGGCATGAGCATGAGCGGTGTTGCAACCGCTCCATACCAGGCTCCTGCAGCGCCGTACCGAGCGCGTGCTCGCGGCTTCCCTCGCTCGGAGAAACCGCGGTACGCGTGGCTCACGCTCCCGAGCATCGTCGGAGTATTCATTGCCTGCCTGACGCTCGCGGTCATGCGGCCCGCCGATCGGCCAGCCGGTGCCTTCGCGATTGTGAACGTCGCGGTGACGATCGCGCTGAGTTATCGCTTTCTCAAGGTCAATCCCACCGTCGGCATGATTCCAGCATTCTTCATCATGCCAATGATGGTGCTGACGAGCATCTCAACGCTCTATTTCTGCATGTTCTCCCCGGACACCTACGTGACACCATGGGGTACAGCAATTCGGCTCTTGGACACGAATGATCGATTCCAACTAGCGACGCTCCTGTCGATCATCTCATTCTCGATTCCCTGGCTCCTGTTCGAGGGCCGCGAACGGCCTCCCATGACATACGACGCGTTTTTGCAACATGCCCATCGTATGGCCAAGCCAGTGTTCTTCTTTTTCATAGCATTCATTGCTCTCATGGTTGTGTTGCGTCTGCTCGCGATGGGGCCATCGTCAGCCGTGGGATATCTCATCTATGGCCTGTTCCGATACGGCCACGGGCTTCCACTCATCCCCGGTGCCGCATGGCACACGCTCGGCCGGCGCACGAAGACAGTCATTATTGCGGTGCTTGCCGTGAACTTCCTCTTCAATACGTTCACGAATTCTCGATACTACGCGTTCATGCCGCTGGTCTATTTCGGTTTCGGGCTGTTGTTCCTGAGTCGCATCAGCACGCAGCGAAAGCTACGATCGCTTGTCGTTCTCATCGCGCTCTTCGGCGTTGCCCTCGTGGTTGGAAATGCTGGTCGCCGGCTGGGGCTCGGCTTGTGGCACGGGGGCTCGGAGGACCTCCAGCGCCGATACGACGTGCTGACTCAGAAGATGGACAAGCTGGTTGACAAGAACTGGGGTGAAGAGATCTTTGTCCGCTTGTTCTTTACCGGCGGTCACCAGATCGTGATGCTCGTCCCGGACGTCTATCCGTACAAACCGGTCAACGTGGGCTACTACCTTGCCGAGGTCGTGTCGCAAGGCCTCCTCCCGCGAAAGCTGGCGATCAGGCTCGTGCCGCCACTATTTGAGGACAAAGCAACTCTCATAGCAATCGGCCACCGCATTACGGAATCCCACAGCGTCGAGCGGTCGTTTGTGGGGGCCGCCTGGGAGATGGGCGGGCCGCTCTTCGTATTTTGGGTCAGCCTTCTGACCGGGTTCTACACGCTGCTGATGACACGAGTGTTGCAAACCTTGTTCGCCATATCTGGGAGCTTCGGAGTGGTGGTATTTGCTGTCGCATGCGACAGAGTGTTTGCCTCAGTAAACGAGGGGCTTCCAACGGTGGCTCATGAAATGGCCTACGGCATCGTGATTGGTGGCGTGTTGTACTTCGTAATCCTGATTCTGCTTTACTTTGCTCCTGGTCGCAGGCGAGTCAGTCTTGCGATGGAGCAGCAATCCGGTGCGCTCCGCCTCTAACGAGACGGTGGACGGCGACATGAAGATCGTTACGGTCTGTCTCGACCTCTCTCCCTCCCACGGCGGCATGTACCGGGCGGTCGTGGACGTCGCCCGTATGCTCGGCGGGTCGATCGTCACGTTTCGGGATGGGTCGGGCACGCAGGTGCCCTGCGTTGCAGGCATTCCGGTGAGCGTCATCGATTGCGAGGGGCTCTCGCTCTTTCGGCGGGCGATCTGCCCACCTCGGCGCATCATCGAGGCGACCGCAGCTGCGATGTCGCAGGCCGACGTCGTCATCGTCCATTCGCTCTTTAGGGCGCACGCGATGATCGTCCATCGAATCGCTCGCGCTGCTTCAATCCCGTATGTTGTCGTCCCCCACGGTGCGCTTGAGCCAGCATTGTGGAGATCAAAGCAATGGAGCCGTCGTGCATGGATGGCCTGTGGTGGGTCGGCATTCCTTCGCGACGCGGCTTGCGTGGTATTCGCGACGGAGGCCGAGCGCCGAGGGGCCGAGCATACGTTGGGCTGGAAGCCTCGGTCGGAGGTCATTCCGTTTCCGGTCTCCGTCGGAGGATCATCGCTCCCTCGTGCCGATGCCCGCGAGGCGTTATCCCTGCCTCTCGGCCGAAGGCTCATCCTGGTGCTTGGGCGACTCGCGCGTGAAAAGCGTCCTCGCGAGATCGTGACCGCCTTCTGTGCCGCTGATCCCGAGGGCTGTGATCTCGTGATGGCAGGTCCTGAGGGCGACATATCAGTCGCTGAGTTAAAAATGCTCGTGCCGGAGGGAATGCGCTCGCGTGTGTGGTTTCCCGGTGCCCTTGATTCAGCCCGGCGTGACATGGCGATCGCGGCATGCGATGTCTATCTGTCGTGGTCGTGTCATGAGAGCTTCGGGTATGCAGCTGCCGAGGCCATGGCAGCGGGCATGCCCGTGATTCTGTCGCCGGGCAACGCGCTTCAGCGTGCCCCGGGATGGCCAATCTGTGGAATCTGTGTTGCGGACGATCACGAGAGCGCGCTTGTCGCCGCACTTCGATCGTGTGCGACGTGGGCCGACGAAGAGCAACGAGCGATGGGGGCACGCGCGCGGGAGTGGGTTGTTCAGCGACTTGATGATGAGGTCGTTAGGGCACGATGGCACTCGCTGGTCAGGGCCCTGCCTGTGCAGAATCGCTCGTGGCCTACCGCGGGTGCCTCCAATGGGGTATAGTGGTGACACACGACAGTCAGGTCGCATATGTCTCGACTGAGCGCGATCTACATTCTCGCAAAAAACGAGCAAGCAAATATCGAGCGATGCCTCGTTTCGTCGCTCGATATGTGCGACACCGTGGTCGTGCTGGACTCAGGGTCCAACGACCGCACCCTGGAGATATGTGGCCAGTATGAGCGCGTGACCCTTCGGCCATTTGACTACCGAAATCACTGCGTCGCGTACAACCAGATTGTCACGTGGCATTCTGACAGGGAGCATATCGCTGTGCTCGATGCGGACATGCAGATTCCACAGTCGCTGGCCGGTGAGGTTGAGCACGTTCTCGCCTCCGAGCCGACGGTTGAAGCGATCATCGCCCCCGTGATGATGTACTGGGATGCAGAGCCGCTACGCTACTCGAGCCTTTATCCGCCAAAGCCCATTGTGTTTCGCGGCGGACGCCCGTTGTTTGAGCCAGCGGGGCACGGTGAGCATCTGATCGCAGATGCCAAGGTCGCATACACCAAGGAGAAGCTCATCCATGACGACAGAAAGCCTCTTGATACGGTGCTGGCCAATCAATGGCGATACGCCAAGGACACGGTACGCCGATCGCTCTCTGGCAAAGTTACCCGTAGGGATCGAATTCGATTGCGGTCGCCGTTGATGATGCTCATCGTGCCGTTGTATGCACTGATCATCCGGCGTGGCTTGTTGGACGGCAAGCAGGGCATCATCTACGCCATTGACCGCTTGATTGCCGAGGCGTTGACCTACCGCGCCTCGCTTTCAGCGACTGTGCGTCGGGAAGTCGCGGCCGAGGGCGCCTCCCGCGAAGACGAGAAGCCCCCATCCACTTCCGAACGCACTACGATCGATTCGTAACGGAATGATCGCTGGAAGCCAGCCCGCCTCGCGAGCCGCGCGGCTGTCAGCAAGGAAGTGTTGTGTTTGCCGGTTGCAACGGCCGGAAGGTCCGAGGTGTGAGGCCTGTCTATGCACGTGAAAGCATGGGTGACAGCGTGTGGCGTTTCGGCGGCACTGAAACGTCAGGATCTTCGGCCGACCAGATAAATTGTCGAACAGAGCGACGGAAAAACGCGGAGGGGGTAGTCGACAATCGCAGTGGCAAGCCGGACGATGGAGTGCCTGGAATCATAGCCCGCCCAATTCCGCCCTGTAATGGTGAGATTGGTAAGGCCCATGTCGCGAGCAATGTATCGTAGATCGCTCACATCGGGCTCTCGAACGTGGCCCCGGAAAGTTTCAGCTTCGTACCAGGTCTGCATGGCACTCCACTTCCCGAATCCAAGGGGCACGGTAAGTCGCTTGCGAAGATTGACGCAGTTTGGCACGCCCAGGACAAACACGCCGCCAGGATTAAGCTTCTCCACGACTTCGGCAAACAGTCTTTTGGGCGAGCGGTGCCAATGTTCCATGCTGTCGAAGGTGGTAATGATGTCAAACGTGCCGGTGATGTCTGCTATTCCGCTGGTCACCACGTCGCGCGCAATCACTTCCACCCCAGCTTTTCTGTGGAGGTCGAGGATCGAAGCCCCCACTTTGTGGTTCACAGAATCGTCAAAATCATCCACGAGCACCACGCGCTTCCACCCGTAGGCAGCGCATCCGATCGAGAATGAGCCGATGCCGCCGCCTAGGTCGCAGAGGGCTAGCTCTGTATGTCGCTTGGGCATGACTGCCGCGACTGCAAGCCCTATGTGGTAGGCATTTCGAGGAATGTCACGAACCTGCTCGGCAACCATGCCCGGCGGGTATTGGTGTGCGACCGTGGTCAACACTTCGGGCACTTGTTTCATGTTGGTTTCAGCTGGTGTGTGGTGGAGCCGTGAGGCTTGTGGATGTGGGAGTGATGAGTGACTCGAGTCGCGGATGAACAACGAAGAATAGCAGGCCAACGTGCGAACGACATGGTCTGGCTTACGCGGCCAGGCCGATGCGTTGTCCGAACCGGAGCGCTAGCCCGATGGCGGGGGCTCGCAATTCGGGGAAGACAACCATGCCTATCGTCGCTTGCACCGCGGCGACTATGACGGCGGCACCGGTGAACAGTGTCCACGACCATTGGAGGTCAAGCATCGCCACTAATCGTTGCAACACAATCCCGGAGGCGATGAGGATCAGCGTTCGTGCGACTGCAGCAGCCCATATGAAGGCCACGCGGGCCACCGGCACATTGAGTTGCCGTGCCAAAAACAACGGGGACAGCCAGAGGCTCGTCAGCGAGATCGACACGATCGCCCCAAGCGGTAAGTACTGCCACGACAGATAGTGCATGACAGCAATCTGGCAGAGAAGGCGGGCGATCCCTTCGCTGAGCATCGTCACGGCGTTGGCCCGTAAGGCGCCGACCGCATATACCAGCTCGTTCAGGGATGAACGAAACACGTAGGCCACGGTCTGCACCGCGAGCAGGTAGCTCACCATCTCCCCGGCATACACGTCTGGGCCAACCCAGAGGCTCACAAAAATGCCGTTGAGCGCGACCACGCTCCCGGCCGTAAAGCCCGCCGTAAGCCCCAGGCCAGCCGCGAGCTTTTCGATGATTCCGACAAGCCGCTCATGGCCGCCTTCGCCGTGGAGGTGCGAAAGACCGGGCATGAGCGCCGGGACAACGCGGCTTCCGAGCATCTGGCCGAGGTCATAAGGTCTGGTCGTGAGGGCCAGCTTCGCCGTGGAGACGGTTGTGCCTCCCTGGGCGGCAAACAGCGGGTCGAGTTGCGAGATCAGCGTCTCGCCAAGGCGGCTCACGAACATGACGGCCGACGTGCCCACAAATTCGCGAATGCCACCGCGGACGAAATGAGCTCGCAGCAGACCGTGGCGGCTCAGCCATCCGACCACGGAGACGAGGCTGACGAGACCGCTGAGCCCCGAGCGAATCAAGAGCCCGAGCGGCAGCGAAATCACTCCCATGCCGGCTTGCAGCATCCCGATCGTGCTGGCGATGCCGGCGATGGAGCCGAGGGTGTGGGCGGCAAGGCCCGTGCGGGCCATCTGCAATCCGATCGCTACGCCCCCCGGAATAAAGGCAAGGAGCGTCACCTGGCTAGCGAGCAACGCGTAAAATAGCGCGTCAGCCAACTCGGCCTGCGGGCCGGCACCAGACAGCGGAATGAATGCGACGATCTGCGGTATGAACGGAATTGCGACAAGTGGCACGAGCGTCACGGGCACACCGAGCATGACGCCGGTCGTGATGAGCGACGAAATATGATCCCGGGATCCGGCGCCCGATGCCGCCGCGATCCGCTGCGCGAGGATCCGCGACACTCCGGAATCGGCGAGTTGGAGCCACGCTACGATCGTTCCGATCGCAAGCCACGCGCCGTAGAGCTCGGCATCGAGATAGTGAAGGTAGAGCGGAGCAAGAAGGACGCCCTGAACCAGCAGGAGCACCACGGCCGTGCCGTGGCAAGCGGCATTCCAGGCCGCTGCCGTGCGCCGGGAATGTTTTGGAAGGGCGAGGGGCGGGGGTGGTGGGCTCACAATGTTTCCTCTCGGTCTATTGACTTTTGAAATAGCAGTTTACGGGTTCGAGTCGTAGCTGGGATGCTTTGAAGAAGGATCGTAGGAGCGACTGATCGTTTTGAGTCTTGCGGAGTTGCGTGGCGACCTTGCGTCCAGGATGGGGACACCCCCCCGGAAATGAAGTTTGCGAGGTCGCCATTCTTGGTGTGCCCGCAGAAATGCTCGGCGGGATTGAGTTAGGAGGCATACGGCGGTGGTCACTCGACCTTGAGTCGAGGATCGTATCGGGCGAGCAGAGATCGTACGGCACCGCGATGGACGCCCAGCCTGTCAATGACGGGCGTGACGGGGCCGAGGATCTTTCACAACGACCGCGTGACGAAGAGATCGAAGTCCTCGGCCTTGAGATTGTGGTCGAGGATGTCGAACACCGGTCCCAGCCGCCGCGGTTGCGGCGAGACACTGAGCGCGGACACGCACGTGTGCCGCTCACGCCGATCGTAGCGATTGAGAATCGGCGTCTTTTCCCTCTGCTCCCACGTTTTGCGAATCGTGGGCCGGAGCATGAAGTCCAATTCGTCTGGGAAAACGATGGCACGCCGGTTGCGAAGTGAGTGCTGTTATCCGTAGCCACTCCCTTGATAGCCGCGCCTGAATCGCCTTGGAGTTTCGCTCGTGGGCCGGCCGCTCGGGCTTCTGATGCGTCGAGTACAAGCGACCGAGCACGTGCCAGATTCCCGACGGGGCGTACTCGACGCCAAAGTTGCGATTTACGAACGGAACGATACGCTCGCGGCGCAGTCACTCCGTGGGGAACCCGTAATCTCTCAGCCGTGTGGCCACCACGCGCGCGAGGCCTGGTACCTCGTACTCGCTCAGCTTTTTGGGACTGCCGACGATCAGATTTGCCTGCAACGCGAGCTGTCCGCCGAGCCGATGTGCATTTGCCCACTGCGACACAGCCGAGGAACTTGGCCGCGACGCGGGCCTGGGACATCCCCGCCTTCAACACCTGCAGACCTCCGAGCGTGCGGTTCTCTGCGAAGTCTCCGTTTTCGCTGCGTGCCATCCATGAAATGTCGTGCGTTGAGGCAAAAGCATAAAGCTGGTTCTGCAAACATCAATAGAATCCAAAATGGGGCACCGGTGGACGAGCATGTTCAGTGCCGCTCAGCGCCCTCGGTCGCTGCCGCGGATCTTGGTCCCGCCCTCAACAACGTAGATCTTCGTCATGGAGATCCGGCCGCTTGCCATCAGATCGTTGGAAGCTGCTGTGGTATACTTCCCTTCACGTGCCGGAGTGTTCTCGGCACAAATCTAGCCAGTCATCGATGGTTGTAAATACAATGTGTGCGCGTTCATACATACGGAGCATTCGCGGCACGTTCCGGAGGCTTTTGTGGCACGCGAGTGATGCCGTTAAGCCTCGGCCGAGGGTTTTGGGCCGCGTTGCCTGCCTCGGTCACGACGTTTTTGGCCTGGCGGGGCAATCAAACAGCGTTCGCTTTCTTAATCAGCAAAAAGTTCGGTGCGACCTGTTTCTGGAGTGGCTAGGTGGCGCGCCTCGTCCACGAGCCAAGTCAGTTTCGCGGCACCTACAGCGCCGTGACATTTTCCCGTTAGTGTGGCAGCAGGAGGTTTTGCCCTGGCTGCGTCACAGAGGGCCTATCGAATATTTGTTTATGGATTCGTTCGCGGACTTAACCGATCAGCAGTTCGTTCACCGAACAGAGGGTTGGTCGTTTGCCGCCCACTACACGGATTTAATTCATACAGCGGAATTCGATCGCGACTTCGAATGTCTTGGACTGCTTCCGGTCGAGAAATTTGGAGACGTTTACCACGAGTTTTTTGAGTGGTTTCAAGAGCGATACCCCAATCGTCAGGCAATCTATCTCCATTTCCCAACGGCTCTTGATCCGCGCCAAATGTTTTCGGAGCGTGCAACAGCGCTAAGCGATACTATGTCGGCTGTTGCAAGAAAGTACCCGTTTGTCGTGAACGTAAATCTAGGCGACGATTGCGTTGAACCGGATGCGGATCGGTCATTTCCATATCACTTTTCTCCGGGAACATACCGTGCGTTCTATGATCTGTGGACAAGTTCAAAAGGTGAGAGATAGGCCATCCAACCGTGGTGTGGCCCGCAAAAGCAAGAAGCCGTCCATTCGGGCGATACGCGATACTATCGCAAGCACGTCCCGTCGAGAGTTATTTGGGTCTGTGGTTCTTGTGGACGTGTGGTGTTTCGAGCGCAGTCGCTCTGGCGGGCGCTAACGATGCTGTGCCGGGCACTCGACACTCGCAAGATCGGTAACCGTAGGCTCTTCGCGGGGAATCTGCTCTGGCAGCCGGCATACAAGGACATGAAACACCGAGTCGTGGGCTCGCTCCCCGTCACCGAAATGATCACGCGGGGCGGCATCTTTCTGGGCGTCTATCCCGGGCTCACCGGCGCCATGATTGAGTCGATGGCGTCGGCCGTCATCGACGAGTGGAAGACGATCCTGGATTAAGGAGTCGCGGGACAATAGGTCGGTCGAAACGGGCATTCATTGTTGCGGTCGGATTTCATAGTTCCATTCGCCGTGGAACTTGTTCCGGTGAATGTTGACTGCCTCGAGCTCGGCGTCCGTCACTTTGATCTTGAGAGG
>Ga0163152_10002144_pt1 | contig 28997 bp, 31 predicted proteins | sample OliLakLV19MP8IB2_FD_148635 | JGI IMG/M metagenome (GOLD analysis project Ga0163152, IMG submission 148635) | Freshwater microbial mat bacterial communities from Lake Vanda, McMurdo Dry Valleys, Antarctica - Oligotrophic Lake LV.19.MP8.IB-2 | ecosystem: Environmental > Aquatic > Freshwater >...
GGGCGTCCTCGCCGTTTTCCTCCTGATCCAGATCTACATCCTGTTCGCCTGAAACCCTTAAGGGCTTTATTTTCCGGCAGTTTGCGGTGCTCCCGTCATCTGCGGGAAATATTGCATTCATCGTTTTGTCACATTCGACCCCCAGAATTCGGCCCGTCGATGCGCCAAATCCTTTCAGCCGCTGAAAAAATTGTCTGAAACTCAGGAGAAATCAATGGAAGTCACAAAGTCGAACATCGCCGCGCCGAAGCGCCTGATCCTGGCCGCTGCGGTCGCCGCCCTCTGTGCAGGCCTTGCTGCGCCCGCGCTGGCGGACATGGAAACCCTGCTGGACAAGCTGCGCGCCAAGGAGGTCCTGTCCGAGGAGGAGTACCAGGAAATGCGCACTGAGGCCCGCTCCGAAAGGCGGGAGCAAGCCCTGAGAAAGGCGCAGGACACCGAAAAAACCGAGAAGGCGGCGACGACCACCGGCAAGGTCAAGGGCAACGGTTTCGGCCTGGAATCGGCGGACGGGCAAAGCTCGATCAATCTGACCGGCCGTGTGCACTTCGATGTCCGTGACTTCAACCATGACATGTTCGACGGCTCGAACGACCGTGACACCGCATCCGTCGCCAACGGATACGAGATCCGTCGCGCGCGCATCGGGTTCAACGGTAACGTCTACAAGGACATCGGTTATGAGGTGGTCGCCAACACAGTGGGCTCGAGCGCCAACCTGATCGACACCGCATGGCTGAACCTGGGTTTCCTGAAGAGCGCCCAGTTGCGGATGGGCCGTTTCAAGCAACCGTTCAGCCTTGAAGAGCTGACCAGCTCCAACAACATCGATTTCATGGAACGGTCGTATGTCAACCAGCTTGCCCCCACCAAGAAACTGGGCATCATGATCCATGGCGAGCCGATTGCCGGGGTGACCTATGGCGTTTCCGCATACCAGGAAGACTTCAATGAAGTCTCGGCGAACGATGGCAACCAGGTGGCTGCCCGGGTAACTGCCAACTTTGCGGCTTTCACCGGCTGGAGCAATTCGGTGCTTCACCTTGGTTTGGCGGGCTCGGGCGGTCAGTACCAGGTCAGGCCGGCGGTTTCTTCCCAGACGACATCCGCTGCGTCGGGCACAACCCGGGCCACGATCGTCGGCTTTCGCAGCGAAGACCGGGGTCTGCAGAACATCTACCGGGCGCAGATCAACGGAACGACCCTGGGCACCGCCGGGCAGATTGCTGGCGCTGCAGACGAAATCGCGGCCGACGTCGACAAGAACTTGCAAGGGCTCGAACTCGCCGCCGCATACGGACCGTTCAAGCTGCAAGGTGAATATGTAAAGGCTGATTTCAATGCCACGCATGCCGCTGGCCCAACCAATACGGTGACGGGTGATGTGACGGCGCAGTACGTGGAAGCGATCTGGAATATCACAGGTGAAAAATGGTCCGACGCGTACCGCAGCGGGGCCTTCTCCGGTATCCGTCCGAGCCGGAATTTCAATGTGGCCAGTCTCGAGGGCTCAGGTGCCTGGCAACTTGCCGTGCGGCTTTCGGGGTTCGACGCCAGCGACATAACGGTCGGCAATACCACGTCGCGCCAGCAGAACAACAACGAGGCGAAAACCCTGACAGTGGGCCTGAACTGGATACTCAATCCCAATGTCAGGCTCATGCTGAATTACGCCAAGACCGATTTCGAAGGCAGTTGCTTCAGCGGCAGCGGCAACACCACCAGCAGCACGGCATGTGTGAAGGCCCTCGACGTTTCCAATCCCGCGACCCAAACCGCCATCGATTCGGAAACCGTGGTGAGCTTCCGCGGGCAGGTGAATTTCTAGGCATTGCCCCGCTTGGCGCCCCCGTCGCAGAAAGGGGCCGGGCAATAAGAGCCGCGAGCTTGCAAGAGCCCGCGGCTTTTTTTTGCCGGATTCCTCCAGCCGGTGCTGCCGGAAAACTTTTTCCCATCAGTTTCAAGCCCTTGCTAGAATTGCCGCTTTGCAAAAAGAGCGGAACAGGTCAGACAGGGCATGGCGCTACTCGAGATCCGCAATGTCACCCGGCGCTTCGGCGAGTTCCCCGCGGTCAATGATGTAAGCCTCAGCATCGAGGCTGGCGAGTTTTTCACCCTGCTCGGACCCTCCGGCTGCGGCAAAACCACCCTCCTCAGGATGATCGCCGGCTTCGACATTCCTGACGCAGGCCAGATCGTCGTCGACGGCAAGGACATGACCGGCATCCCGCCGGAAGCCCGCAACATCCACACCGTATTCCAGAGCTACGCCCTGTTCCCGCACATGACTGTGGAGCAGAACATCGCGTTTCCCCTGAAGATGGCCAATGTCGATGCTTCGCAGATCGGCAAGCGCGTCGAGGAAGCGCTGGAGGATGTGCGCCTGACGGGCATGGGCAGGCGCTACCCGACCGAACTCTCGGGCGGGCAGAAGCAACGGGTGGCCGTGGCCCGCGCGCTGATCAACCGGCCCAAGCTCCTGCTGCTGGACGAGCCGCTGGCGGCCCTTGATGCCAAGCTCAAGGAAAGCGTGCAGCTCGAACTGATCGGCCTGCAGAAGGAAATCGGCGTGACTTTCGTCTACGTCACCCACGACCAGGGCGAGGCCCTGGCGCTTTCGCACCGGATCGCCGTGATGAACCTGGGCCGGGTCGAACAGGTGGACGAGCCTTCCAGAATCTACAGCTTCCCGAAGAACCGCTTCGTCGCCGATTTCATCGGGCAGTGCAATCTGCTCGAAGGTGAGATCGGCGCCTGCAAGGGCGACCGCATGACCGTGCATCTCGCCGGCGTCGGCGCGGTCGTCGCGCTGAATGTCGAGGGCGACGATCCAGGGCTCAAGGGCGTGCTCGCCCTGCGCCCTGAAAAGGTGGCCATCGCCCGCGACCTGCCCGAAGCGCCGGACTTCAACCGCTTCTCCGGCAAGGTCCACGATTTTCTCTACCTCGGCGACGTCACCGTCTACATCGTCGAACTCGCCAGCGGCATGCGCATCGAGGCGCTGTTGCCCAATTCCGCCGCCGGCCGCACCAAGTTTTTTGAGGCGGGTGACCAGGTCCAGGTGGGCTGGCGCTACGACGCCGGCCATTTCCTGAATGACTGATATTGACATCACTACGAAGACCTAAGGCGCACCACGAAGCCACGAAGAACACGAAGGGCCACAAAGAAATGCGATGGAATCCCTGTACCAATTCGGCGCTATGACATCAACCACAAATTGCGTTGACTCAAGAATCAGCTTACTTCGTGCACCTTCGTGTCCTTCGTGGCTTCGTGGTGAGATTTGCCGTTCTTGTGAAGGAATTCCTCGTGCTGCATCGGATTTCGGAAGATGACTTCTGGGGCTAAGCGGAACCGGCTCCACAAATGGCTGATCGGCGGGCCGCCGCTGGCCTACCTGCTGGTGTTCTTCGCCGCCCCGGTGCTGATCATGGTGCTGGCATCGTTCCGCTTTCCCGGGGAATTCGGCGGGCTCTCGCCGGTTTTCCTGGAAGACGAAACCGGCACCCATCTCGATCTCACCACGGAAAGCTACGGCCGCTTTTTCTCGGATTTCCTCTATACCGAACTGTTCATCAAGTCGTTCACGTACGCGGCGGTGACGACCATCGTTTGCCTGGTGATCGCTTATCCGCTGGCGATGCTGATCGCGCGCAGTCCGAAGAAGCACCGCGACCTGCTGGTGCTGCTGGTGATCCTGCCGTTCTGGTCGAACTTCCTGATCCGTGTCTACGCCTGGATGATCATTCTCGGCCCGCAATCGGTGTTTGTGCGGGCGCTCAATTATTTCATTGGCCTGTTCGGCGTCGAGCCGGTAAGCCTTCTCTACACGCCGTTCGCGGTGATCGTCGGCCTCGTGTACGTGCACCTGCCGTTCATGGTGCTGCCGCTGTACGCGAACCTCGAGAAGCATGATCCGGCATTGCTGGATGCCGCCCAGGATCTCGGCGCCAACGCGTGGTGGCGCTTCTGGCGCGTCACCTTTCCGCTTTCGCTGCCGGGTGTTTACGCCGGTGCGGCCCTGGTCTTCATCCCGGCCCTGGGCATTTTCGCGATCCCCGACATCCTCGGCGGCACCGAGGGCATCATGATCGGCAACGTCATCAAGCAGCAATTTCTCGATACCCGCGACTGGCCCTTCGGCAGCGTGCTGTCGATGGTGCTGACGGTCATGGCAATCGGCATCGCCGGCCTGGCTGCCTTCGTCGGCAGGCGGCAGCGCACATGAGCCAGGGCGGTCCCGAATGAATCGCCGCTCGCCCTGGCTGTGGACGGCGGGCTTCCTGGCCTATGTCTTCCTGTATGCGCCCCTGGCGATTGTCGTCGTCTATTCCTTTAACGACTCGCGCCTGAATGCAGAGTGGGTCGGGTTCACCTTCTCCTGGTACGAGAAATTGTTCCACAACGAGAAAATGTTGCGGGCAGCCTGGAACTCGCTGGTGATCGGACTGGTGACCAGTGCTGCTTCGACGGTGCTCGGCACGATGGCGGGCTATGCGATGTACCGGTTCAGGTCGCGGTTGCTGCCGGTTCTGGTGCTGGCGCCGATCGCCATTCCCGAGATCCTGATGGGCGTGTCGTTGCTGATTTTCTTCGTCCTGCTGAACATTTCCCTGGGCATGATCTCCATCATCCTTTCGCACATCGCCTTCTGCGTCGGCTTCGTCGCCATCGTCGTGCGCTCACGCCTGGCCGGCATGGATGAGAGTCTCACGGAGGCCGCCCGCGATCTCGGCGCGACGCCCTGGCGGGCCTTTCGCCTGGTGACCCTGCCGCTGATCATGCCCGGTGTTGTGGCCGGCGCCCTGATGGCCTTTACCCTGTCGATTGATGATTTCGTCATCACTTTTTTCACCGCCGGCGTGGGCTCGACCACCTTGCCGCTGCAGATCTATACCATGGTCAAGGTATCGGTCACTCCGGAGATCAATGCCGTGTCAACGCTCCTGATGCTGCTGACGCTGGCGCTCATCATGATCGCGTCCCGGCTTTCGCCCGGCGCCCTGCGGGCGGATTAGATCCGTGAAAAGCGCAAAACCGCTGGACGGGACGAACCGGATTTTTTACCCTAGGGTTATTACCCTCTGGCGCCAGCCAGTCCAACCCACATCCATCCAGCCACGGAGAGAGTCACCATGAAGAAGCTGCTGTGCATCCTGTCGTTTGTCTGCTTGCCCGCGATGGCGGCCGATGAGCTGCACTTGTACAACTGGAACGACTACATCGCGCCGGAAACGGTGGCCAGTTTCGAGAAGCAATGCAAGTGCAAGGTGGTGGAGGATTTCTACGGCGACAACGAAGAGCTGCTCGCCAAGCTGGCCGCCGGCGCCAAGGGCTACGACGTGATGGTGCCGACCTCCAACTATGTGGCCAGCATGGGCAAGGCGGGCTGGCTGCAGCCGCTCGACAAGGGCAAGCTGCCCAACTTCAAGAACCTGATGCCGGCTTACCTGAACACCGAGTTCGATCCCGGCAACAAGTATTCCGTGCCCTATGCGATGTCCATCACCCTGCTCGGCTACAACGACGCGAAGATGAAGGAGCTGGGCATCACGGTGGATTCCTGGTCGGTAATTTTTGATCCCAGGATCCTGGCGAAGATCAAGGGCAAGGTCACCGTCCTCGACAGCCAGAGCGAGCTGATGGCGGCGGCGTTCAAGTATCTCGGCTACTCGGTGAACGACCGCGATCCGAAGCACTGGCAGGAAGCCAAGGATGTGATCATCAAGGCCAAGCCCTACTGGGCGGCGTTCATGGCACAGGGCTACATCAAGGAGCTTTCCACCGGCAACATCTGGGTGTCGCACGGTTACTCGAACGATATTTTCCAGGCGGAGACCGGCGCGCAGGAGGCGAAGCAGAAGTTCCACATCCGCCATGCCCTGCCCAAGGAAGGCGCCGTGCTGGCCCTGGATGCGATGGTCATCGCCAAGACCGCGCCGCGGCCCGACCTGGCGCATCAGTTCATCAACTTCATGCTCGACGGCAAGAACTCCGCCGCGCTGACGAACATCACCGGGTCGGGCAATCCGAATTCCGAGGCCATGCAGTTGATCAAGCCGGAGATCAAGGCGATCAAGGCGGTATTCCCGGACGCCGAAACGGCCAAAAAGCTCGAACAGTTGAAAGACATGAACCGCAAGGAGCGCCAGCTTCTCAACAGGATCTGGACCGAGATCAAGGCCAGGAAGGGCTGACCGTTTCCTGCGCCGCCGCGTCTCTCAGCGCGGCGGCGCAGGAGGTGTTTCGTAGGCTGCGCGCAACGCTTCGAAAAGTTTTCCTACCTGTGCCTGCGGCAGCAACGGGATGCCGGCTGCCTTCTCGCGGCCGTTTCCCCCTGCGAACATCCTCGCGATCTGATCGATGCCTGGTTGGTCAGAACCGGGCGCCGCCGGGTGCGGTGCACGCAGGCTGACGACATAGCCGTCCCCGCTCCGCATCAGCACGGCATGCGCGCGCGAAGGAAATTTGTGCGCCAGTTCGTTTGCCAGCATTCCGCCGATCCGCCTGCTCCATTTCGCGTCGGGCAGGAATACCGCTGCGCTGCGGCTGCCGATGGCCTCGACCGCAGTCTGGCGCGCTCGCTCGAGATCCTCAGCGTAGGCGCGCTGCAAGGCAGGGAACTCCGGCCCCTGCACGGCGAAGTCCAGCGGATCGCGGCAGGCATGCAGCCGCCTGTAGAGATCCGCCGGATGGAAATTCAGGTCTTCCAGCGTCTCTCCATAGGCGTTGTAGTTGAGGCACTCGCCAAGCGCGCGCAGTGTTTCCAGTTCATCGCCGCGCATGGCCAGTTCTTTCGCGGCCGCCCGCGCCGCTTCCGCCAGGTTGTCGCCGAACGCGGCAACAACGGCCCAGGCACGATGCGCCCCGCGGAGATGGCGGTCGACGATGAGACTGGTGCAGGTCGAGGCAGACGTGTCGATGTGCGCCTCGAGCAGGGGATGGTCGGGCACGGCGCCGGGATAATGGTGGTCGAAGTAGCGGCAGGTCGCACCGGAATCCAGCGCGCGCAGCAGGTCGGACCGGTTCTCGTCCAGCGCGATATCGAGCACCGTCAGCACATCGCCGGCACGCGGATGCACGCGCGCGAGCAGCTTGTTGTCGCGCTTGACCCCCGTTATCAGTTCGGCATCGCGCGGCTCCGCCAGCCGCAACTGCTGCAAGGCGCAGATTCCGTCGGCGTCGCCGTTGAAGATGTCATAAAATCTCATGTGTCGGTTCGCGGGATCGACGCATGCATCCGGACACTACCGGCAACACCTTCCAGGCACATGAGCGGTTCGCCTTCCTCTTCCGACATGCGATATGCGCGCAGTTCCACGCTGGTTCGCTATCTCGCGGTAGCTTACTTGGCTCTGGTGGTGCATGCCAGCCTGTACCCGTTCTCGGGCTGGCGCGTGCCCGCGGATAGCGCGACAGCATTCGTTCTGGCCGACTGGCCGTTCTACGTCACCGCGCCCGACATCATCCTCAACGTCCTGGGATATTTTCCGCTCGGCTTGCTGCTGACGCTGATCCTGATGGACCGGATGCCCGCCGGTGTGGCGGCGGTGCTCGGTGTGCTGGCAGGCGCCGCTGCGAGTTTCTTCCTCGAACTGCTGCAGGCCTATCTTCCGGCTCGCATCCCGTCGAACGTCGACCTGCTGAGCAATTCAACGGGCACCATGCTCGGCGCGGGAATCGCGCTCGCATTCGGCAGCCGCTGGCTGCTCTCCGGCGAGTTATATCGCCTGCGCGGGCGCTACTTCCAGCCGGGCGCGGCCGCCGACATCGGCTTCGTGCTGCTGGGGATCTGGCTGATGACCCAGCTAAACGCGGAGATCTGGCTGTTCGGCAACGGCGACCTGCGCCATCTGGTGCCTGGTAAAGTCGGCGTGAGCTATTCCGCCGATTCCTACCGCTATCTCGAAGGCGGCGTGGCGGCACTGAATTTTACTGGCGTGGCCTGCCTTATCACGGCGATGGCCCGTTCAGTCAGGAGCGCGGCGATCACGCTGGCGGGCCTGACCACATTGGCGCTGGGACTGAAATCGATCGCTTCCGCGGCATTGTTCATTCCCGGCAATGCCAAGCTCTGGCTCACGCAGGGATCGATGCTGGGACTGGCGGCCGGGGTGATCGCGTGGCTGCTGCTCGCGCGCCTGTCGCGTCCCGCGCTGACCTGGGCGGCGATGGTACTCCTGGCCCTGGGCACCCTGTTGGTCAATCTGGCGCCGGAGAATCCCTATCTGGTGGCGGCTCTGAAAGTGCTGCAGGGCGGCTACTACCACGGCTTCAACGGCATGACGCGGCTGGTGTCCGCGATCTGGCCGTTCGCGGTTATGGTCTACCTGCTGTTTCCGGCGCGGCGCGCAGCGGCCACACAAATCCCGAAATCCTGAAAGTCGAGATCATGGATGCCAAGAACACCAATGCCGAAGCGATGTCAGACTCGCTGACGGGCCTGCGCGACCGGCTGCGCCAGTTCGCCGCAGAGCGTAGCTGGGAACAGTTCCATACGCCGAAGAACCTGGCGATGTCGGCTGCAATTGAAGCCGCGGAGATCATGGAGCATTTTCAGTGGCTGACACCCGCACAAAGCGTGAGCCTGACGGAGGCGCAACGCGCCGATGTGGCGCACGAAATTGCGGATGTGATGCTCTACCTGATCCGGCTCGCGGACGTGCTCGACATCGATCCGGTCGCGGCCGCCCACGAGAAAATCGCCCTTAACGGGCGAAAGTATCCGGCGATCCGCGGCTTATAATTGGCGGGGAAACCATAAGGAACACCCTGTGAGTTACTACAAGCACCACGTATTTTTTTGCTGTAACCAGCGCGACAACAACGAGCCGTGCTGCATGGACCACGATTCCCAGAAGATGCGCGATTACGCCAAGAAGCAAGTCAAGGAACTCAAGCTGGCGGGCAAGGGCAAGGTGCGCATCAACCAGGCCGGCTGCCTCGACCGTTGCGAAGAGGGTCCGGTGATCGTCGTGTACCCGGAAGAGGTCTGGTACACCTATGTCGACAAGAGCGACATCGACGAGATCATCGAGGAGCATCTGGTCAACGGCCGGGTCGTGGAGCGGCTGCGGATTTGAAGGGCGGCGCTTGAAGGCCGCGACGCTGCAGCGGCTGTCCATCGAAGGGCCGGCCGGAAAGCTCGAGATCGCGATCAACGATCCGGGTGAGAGCCGCCGCGGAATCGCCGTCGTCGCCCATCCCCATCCGCTTTACGGCGGTACGCTGGACAACAAGGTCGTGCAGACCCTGGCGAAAGCCTTTGTTGCGCTCGGTTACTGCGCGCTGCGCCTGAATTTCCGCGGCGTCGGCGCCAGCGACGGCGTGTTCGACGAAGGCCGCGGCGAGCTCGAGGATTTCATGGCACTCGCCGAGTACGGCCGCACGAACTATGGCGCGGGCGAGTTGGCGATCGGCGGATTCTCCTTCGGCGGATATGTTGCCGCCGCCGCGGCCGCAAAGCTTTTACCGGCGCAACTGGTGCTTGCCGCGCCGGCGGTGGGCCGCTTTCCGGTAGGTTCGGTGCAGGCGAATGCGCTGGTATTGCACGGCGAGGAAGACGACGTCGTGCCGCTCAAGGATGTCCTCGACTGGGCGCGCCCGCAGCAACTGCCGGTGATCGTGTTCCCCGGTGCAGGGCATTTCTTTCATGGCGGCCTGGTGACCTTGCAGCAACTGGTCGAACGGCACTGCCGCGCCTGAGGCCGTACATGTCCCTGCTCGAAATCAGTGAACTGCGCAAGTCCTACGCGGGCGAGGAAGTGGTGCGTGGCATCGGCCTGCAGCTCGAAGCCGGCGAGTGCTACGGCCTGCTCGGCCCGAACGGCGCCGGCAAGACCACCACGCTGCGGCTTTGCCTCGGCCTCACCGATCCCGATTCCGGCACGGTGAACCTGCTCGGCCTGCCGATTCCGCGCGCGGCACGCGAGGCACGCATCCGGATCGGCGTAGTGCCGCAGATGGACAACCTGGATCCGGATTTCACGGTGTTCGAGAACCTCCTGGTCTATGGACGCTACTTCGGTGAATCCGACGCGACCCTGCGCGCCCGCATCCCGGACCTGCTCGATTTCGCCGGGCTGGGGAATCGCGGCAAATCGAAAATCCAGACCCTGTCCGGCGGAATGAAGCGGCGCCTGTCGCTCGCCCGCGCGCTGGTCAACGATCCGGACCTTCTGTTCCTGGATGAGCCCACCACCGGCCTCGATCCCCAGGCGCGGCACCTGATCTGGGACCGGCTCAGGCAGCTCGTCACCCAGGGCAAGACCATCCTCCTGACCACCCATTTCATGGACGAAGCGGAGCGCCTTTGCCAGCGCCTGTCGATCATGGATCACGGCCGCATCATTTCGACGGGGACGCCGCGCGAACTGATTTCCCGGCACATCGAACCCGAAGTGCTGGAGGTTTACGGCGACGGTGTGGCGGAATGGGCACAACAGCACGCAGGGCTAGCCGAGCGCGCCGAGCAAACCGGCGAGACCATGTTCTGTTACACGCATCATGCGGCGCCGCTGATCGCGACGCTGGAGAACCGCCCGTCGCTGCGCTACCTGCACCGGCCGGCGAATCTCGAAGACGTGTTCCTGAAACTCACCGGCCGCGACCTGCGCGATTGATGCTTGCGCAGACTTACGTCTCGAATAGACCAACTCTTATCGCAGAGAACGCGGAGGACGCAGAGGTGCGCAGAGCATGGATTGTCAGATTGAAGAACGAACTGGTCCCTGGTAGTGCGGCCATCTCAAGGGTCAGTGACTCGAATTCGTACTTCTCCGCGTCCTTTGCATACTCTGCGTTGAGCGCTTGCTGGAACTGATGGTATGAGAGCAAAAGACTTCCGGCCGCCAGTGCTGAGTCTGCGCTTCGCGCATGTATGGCGGCGCAACTTCCTGGTCTGGCGCAAGCTTGCCATTCCCTCGATGCTCGGCAACCTGGCCGACCCGATGCTGTACATGCTCGCACTCGGTTATGGCCTCGGCGCCTTCGTCGGCGAAGTGGGCGGCGTCCCGTATATCACCTTCCTTGCGGCGGGCACGGTCTGCTACAGCACCATGAATACGGCGACGTTCGAAGCGCTCTACTCGGCGTTCTCGCGCATGCACGTGCAAAGGACCTGGGAGGCGATCATGAACGCGCCGCTGAACCTGGATGACATAGTCGCCGCGGAGGCGGTGTGGGCGGCAAGCAAGAGCTTCCTGTCGGGATGCGCGATCCTGATCATCATCTGGGCGCTTGGACTGTCACATTCGCCCTGGACGCTCTGGATCGTGCCGCTGGCTTTCCTGATCGGGCTGACATTCGCCTGCCTCGGCCTGGTCATGAACGCCCTCGCGCCGAGCTATGACTTCTTCCTCTACTACTTCACGCTGGTGATCACGCCCATGGTATTGCTGTGCGGCGTCTTTTTTCCGACCGACCAGTTGCCCGAGCCCCTGCAGTTGCTTTCCTCGGTGCTGCCGCTGACGCACGCCGTGCAACTGGCCCGGCCGCTGGTCATCGGAATGGCGCCGGCGCAGCCGCTTGTCCATGTGCTGGTGCTATTGGCTTATGCTGTCGCCGGTTTCTATGCCGCCCTGGTGCTGACGCGCCGGCGGCTGCTTTCCTGAGGGAGCGGCAATGCTCTGGATCAAGGCTTTTCACATTATTTTCATGGTGACATGGTTCGCGGGGCTGTTCTACCTGCCGCGGCTGTTCGTGTATCACGCGCAGAGCGAAGACGCCGTGAGCCGGGAACGCTTCAAAATAATGGAGCGCAAACTGTTCTTCGGCATCATGACCCCGGGGGCGATACTCACCATCGGCTTCGGCCTCTGGTTGTGGCTGGGCTACGGCTTCTACGGCGGCTGGCTGCACGCGAAACTTTCCCTGGTTGCGGTGCTGGTGGTCTACCACATCTATTGCGGCAAGCTGCTGTTCGATTTCAGGCACGACCGCAACCGGCACGGCCATGTCTTCTACCGCTGGCTGAACGAACTGCCTGTGGTCCTGCTGATCGCCATCGTGCTGCTAGTGGAGCTGCAGCCCTTCTGATGCGCCTGCACCCGGATCGTTGGCTGCTGATCGCGGTGCTCATGGCGCCGTCGGCGCAGGTTCACGCGCAGGCCTCGGCGCGCATACTGGTGCAAAGCTCGCCGCTCGCCGGATTCCAGTACCACGAAGGCAAGGCACTCTGGGAGCAGATGAAGGTCGGCGATGCGCTGACCCTGGTCCGGGAGCCGGACAACGTGCACGATCCGCGCGCGGTGCGGGTAGAGTGGCAGGGCCACAAGCTGGGCTACGTGCCGCGTAAGGAGAACGAAGCGGTCGCTCGCCAGCTTGATCGCGGCAACCGGCTCGAAGCCCGCATTGTGCAACTGCGCAAGCACCGGGATCCCAGGAAGCGCATCGAATTCGAGGTTTTTCTAAGGCTCTAGACCTTCACCGCTGATACCCTGGCGCAGCCCGGAGTACCCTTTTAGGCGCAGAGGCGCAGAGGCGCAGAGGCGCAGAGGCGCAGAGGCGCAGAGGTGCGGAGTAGATCACGCGGAGAAAATCAGGTCGATGAATGAATTTCCATGGAAATGTCGTCAGCACGGATCGTGCAAGGTGTCGAAAACCCCTATGAGATTTCCAGATTCCTCTGCGCTTCCTCCGCGTCTCTGCGCTTTTGCGGTGAAGGGTTACATGTTTCGAGAATATGACCGAAGTTAGCAAGAAAAAATTCTTTGCGCCGTGCCCGAGAGGGCTGGAGCCCTTGCTTGCCGCCGAGTTCGCCAAGCTGGGGGCGATGGACATCGTCCCCACCGAAGGCGGCGTCGGCTTCGCCGGCGCAATGGCCACCGCTTACGCGGCGAACCTGCACAGCCGCATCGCCAGCCGTATCCTCTGGCAGGTCGACAGCGGCCGCTACCGCAACGAGGAGGACATCTATCGCAGCGTGAACGCGCTTGACTGGTCGAAGTACTTCGATCCGGGGCTGACCATCCGCGTGAATGTGGCCTCGGTGGGCAGCCCACTGAAGAGCCTTGAGTTCATTACCCTCCGGATCAAGGACGCCGCCTGCGACAAGTTCCGGGAACAGACCGGCAAGCGTCCGAGCGTGGACACCGCTCACCCGGATGTCCGCATCCACGCGTTCCTGGAGGCCGAGCGTTTCACCCTGTATCTCGATACTTCCGGTGAACCGCTGTTCAAGCGCGGCGCGAGGCTGGTCGCGGGCGAGGCACCCTTGCGCGAGAACCTCGCTGCCGGGATTCTCCAGTTGTGCGGCTGGACGCCCGACCAGCCGTTGCTGGATCCAATGTGCGGCAGCGGCACGATCCTGGTCGAGGCCGCGCAGATCGCCCGCGGCATTCCGCCGGGATACAAGCGCGAGTTCGCGTTCCAGAAGCTGAACAATTTCGATGCGGCGGCCTGGCAGTGGATGACGGCTGAAGCTGCGGCCGGCATCAGGGCTGCGGCTCCGGCCGGAATATTCGGCGGCGATCTGTACGGCGAAGCCCTTAAGCTCGCACGCGCCAACCTGGAAGCGGCAGGCCTTGCCGATTCGGTCAGCCTGAAGCAGGCCAACATCCTGGAGATTCCGGCGCCGGCCGCTTCGGGTGTCCTGGTAACCAATCCGCCTTACGGCGTGCGCATCGGAGAGCAGGATGAGCTGGCGGCGTTCTATCCGAAACTGGGGGATGTGCTGAAACAGAAATTCGCCGGCTGGCGCGCCTATCTGTTCACCGCGGATATGAGGGTGCCGAAGCTGATCGGCCTGAGCCCGTCAAAGCGCACGCCGCTTTTCAACGGACCGCTGGAGTGCCGGCTCTACGAATTCAAGATGGTGAGCGGCGCGATGAGAAGGGAAAAGCGTGAACAGTGAACTGTGATCGGTGAACTGCCCAAGGCCAGCGCCGTACGTTTCTTCCGTTCACCGTTCACTGATTGCTGTTCACCATCAGACAATATTCAGGTGGTCCACGCTCGACGTCAGGTCGCGGTCCTTGGCGTCCTTGCCGTGCAGCTTGATCGCAAGCCGAAGTTCGTTCATCGAATCGGCGTTGCGCATCGCATCCTCGTAGCCGATCTTGCCGGCTTCGTACAGGTCGAACAGCGCCTGGTCGAAGGTCTGCATGCCCAGCTCGCGCGACTTCTTCATGATTTCCTTGATCTCATGCACTTCGCCCTTGAAGATCAGGTCGGAGATCAGCGGCGAATTGAGCAGGATCTCGATAGCAGCCGCGCGTCCCTTGGTGTCCTTGAGCGGGATCAGGCGTTGCGAAACCAGGCCCTTAAGGTTCAGCGACAAATCCATCAGCAATTGTGCGCGCCGCTCTTCGGGGAAGAAGTTGATGATCCGGTCCAGCGCCTGGTTGGCGCTGTTGGCGTGAAGCGTACACATGCAAAGATGGCCGGTTTCGGCAAAGGCAATCGCATGCTCCATGGTTTCGCGCTCGCGGACTTCGCCGATGAGGATGACGTCCGGTGCCTGGCGCAGGGTGTTCTTCAGCGCGTCTTCCCAGGTGTCGGTGTCCACGCCGACCTCGCGCTGCGTGATCAGGCAGTTCTTGTGGTCGTGCACATATTCAATCGGATCTTCGATCGTGATGATGTGGCCGTAGCTGTTTTCGTTGCGGTAGCCGATCATGGCCGCAAGCGTGGTGGATTTGCCCGAACCCGTGCCGCCCACCAGGATCACCAGGCCGCGCTTGGTCATCGCGACGTCCTTCAGTACCGGGGGCAGGCCCAGGTCATCCATCTTGGGAATGGCGGTGGTGATGGTCCGCAGCACCATGCCCACGCGCTGCTGCTGCACGAAGGCGTTCACCCGGAAACGGCCGATGCCGGGCGGGTTGATGGCGAAGTTACATTCCTTCTTGCCTTCGAACTCCTGCGCCTGCTTGTCGTTCATCAGCGCACGCGCCAGTTCCTGCGTGTGCTGCGGCGTCAGGCTCTGGTTCGAAACCGGGGTCATCTTGCCGTCGAGTTTGAACGCCGGCGGAAACCCAGCCGTGACGAACAGGTCGGAGGCCTTCTTGGCCACCATAGCCCGCAACAATTCGTGGATGAATTTGACGGCCTGGTCTCGTTCCATTTATTGCTCCTGGCAAAAACCCCGCTGATCGCGGTTGCCTAATTGAATGTGTCCTTGTTGGCCGCTTTTGAACGGGCCTCTTCCTTGCTGATCACGTTGCGCTTCACCATCTCGGTCAGGTTCTGGTCCAGCGTCTGCATGCCCAGGCCCTGGCCGGTCTGGATCGCGGAATACATCTGCGCGATCTTGGCTTCGCGGATCAGGTTGCGGATGGCGGGAGTGCCGATCATGATCTCGTGCGCCGCGACGCGGCCGGTGCCGTCCTTGGTCTTGCACAGGGTCTGCGAGATAACTGCGCGCAGGGATTCCGAAAGCATCGCACGCACCATTTCCTTTTCCGCGGCGGGGAACACGTCGATCACGCGGTCAATGGTCTTGGCGGCGGAACTGGTATGCAGCGTGCCGAATACCAGGTGACCCGTTTCCGCTGCGGTCAGCGCCAGGCGGATGGTTTCCAGGTCGCGCAATTCGCCCACCAGGATGATGTCCGGGTCTTCACGCAGGGCCGATCGCAGCGCATTGTTGAACGACAGCGTGTGCGGGCCGACTTCCCGCTGATTGATCAGGCACTTCTTCGATTCGTGCACGAACTCGATCGGGTCCTCGACAGTGAGAATGTGGCCCATCTCGTTTTCGTTGATATCGTTGACCATCGCCGCCAGGGTGGTGGACTTGCCCGAACCTGTCGGGCCTGTAACCAGCACCACGCCGCGCGGGAACTGGGCGATTTCCTTGAAGATGTTCGGCGCCTTCAATTCTTCGAGCGTCAGCACCTTGGAAGGAATGGTGCGCATGACGGCACCGGCGCCGCGATTCTGCACGAAGGCATTGACGCGGAAGCGTGCCAGGTTGGGGATTGCGAACGAAAAGTCGCACTCGAGGTTTTCTTCATAGTGCTTGCGCTGCCCGTCGTTCATGATGTCGTACACCATGGCGTGCACGTCCTTGTGCTCCATGGGCGGCAGATTTATCCGTCTCACGTCGCCGTGCACGCGGATCATGGGCGGCAGCCCGGCCGAAAGATGCAGGTCGGAAGCCTTGTTCTTGACGACGAAAGCGAGGAGTTCTGAGATGTCCATTTATAATTCCTCGACGAGGAGGGGATCGAAAACGAAGCCGGAAGCTGGCGTCGCGGCAAATCGAAAAAACTCGCTGCGTTCGATGCTTACGGCGAACTCTGCAAGACGATTATGACAACAATAGCCTCCCGCTTGCAAGCCGTTAACGAACGCATAGCCCGTGCAACCCGGGCCGCGGGGCGGATTGCGCAGGACGTCACACTGGTGGCGGTAAGCAAAACCTTCCCGCCTTCGGCGATTTCCGAGGCGTATGCCGCCGGGCAGGCTGATTTTGGCGAGAACTATCTGCAGGAAGGCCTGGAAAAGGTCCTTGCGCTCGCCAGGCTGAACATCAGGTGGCATTACATTGGCCCCATCCAGAGCAACAAAACCCGTCCGATCGCCGAAAACTTCAGTTGGGTCCACGGCGTGGACCGGGAAAAAATTGCCGTTCGGCTGTCGGACGCGCGCCCGCCCGACCTGCAGCCGTTACAGATCTGCATCCAGGTCAATGTCAGCGGCGAACAAAGCAAAAGCGGCGTTCCCCCGGAACAGGTGCTGGACCTGGCCGTGGCCATATCCGCGCTGCCGCGGCTGCAGCTTCGCGGCCTGATGGCAATCCCGGAGCCGACCACGGACGTCGAACTGCGCCACCGGCGGTTTCGCGCGCTGAGCGCGCTCCTTGACGAAATCGTCCGCGGGGGAGTCGTGCTCGACACGCTTTCCATGGGCATGTCTGACGACATGGAAGCCGCCATCGCGGAAGGCGCAACCATGGTTCGTATCGGCACGGCGATCTTTGGGGAGCGCCCGCCGCTACGTTCGACGTAAGAATGACTGCGGATTGCGCGTGGCTATACTGGCGTCCCGGGTTAAAGTAATGGAAGCCCGGAATTCCCCAACGAACCAAAGCGGAGGTTGAATATGGACAGAAGGACATGGATTGCGGCGGCCAGCCTGTTGTTGTTGCTCCCGATGGCGGCGATGGCAGCCTCGAAGCGCCCGACGTTGAGCGTCAATGAAAGCGTGACCATCAACGGCAGCCCCGAATCGGTCTGGAACGTGGTCAAGGCCTGGGACGGGCTGCACAAGTGGCACCCCGGCTTCGCCAATGCCGAGATCACCAAGGGCGCCAACGGCAAGAAGGGCTCCACGCGCAGGCTCACGCTAAAGGATGGCGGCGCCCAGTTCAACGAGGAACTGCTTTCCTACAGCGACAAGAAGAGGTCGTACAAGTACAAGGTCATCGGCGACGCGCCGCTGCCGCTGACCAACTATGTCTCGTCCATTCACGTCAAGAAGGGCAAGCAGGCAGGCACGGCGGTGATCACGTGGAAGGGCAAGTTCAAGCGCAAAGTGGCAGACAATCCGCCGGCGGGCCAGGACGACAAGGGCGTGCACGACCTGATGGTCGGCGTCTACCAGGGCGGGCTGGGCAACGTGAAGAAAATGGTGGAAGGCAAGTAACCGCTTTGGGTTCGGCGGCGCGGGTGCTGCCCGCGCCGTTACGATTTTCAGGTCTCGGTATCCTTACTCACCAATGCGCATTCTTTTCATAGGCGGCGGCAACATGGCCTCCGCGCTCATCGGCGGCATGCTGCAGCGGGGCTTTCAGGTGTCCGACATCCGTGTCGTGGAAGTCTCGGCCGAGGCGCGCGAGCGCATGCAGAAGCAGTTCGGCGTTGCCGTTGCGGCAGGTGTCGACGCCGCCATCGGCGAGGACGTCGTGTTGCTGGCGGTCAAGCCCCAGCAGATGCGCGACGTGGCGCGCGGCCTGCAGCCGCATTTACGCGGACAACTGGTGATCAGCATTGCCGCCGGCATTCGTGCCCGCGATCTGTCGCGCTGGCTTGCCAATCATGGCCGCATCGTCCGCGCCATGCCCAATACGCCCGCATTGCTGCGTGCCGGCGTCAGCGGCCTGTATGCCGCGCCGCAGGCAGGCCCTGCCGACGTGCAATCCGCGCAGCGCATCCTTGAGGCCGTGGGCGCCGTAGTCGTGCTCGATCGGGAGGAACAACTCGATGCCGTGACCGCGGTATCAGGCAGCGGGCCGGCCTATGTGTTCTATTTCATCGAGGCGTTGCAGCAGGCGGCCGGTGAACTGGGTTTTTCGCCGGAACAGGCCCGCAGTCTGGCGCTGGAAACGTTTACCGGTGCGGCAAAGCTCGCGGCAGAAAGCACCGAGCCGATTGAGGCCTTGCGCGCTCGCGTGACTTCCAGGGCCGGCACCACGGAGGCCGCGCTCACGAACATGGAAGCCGGCGAAGTCAAACGCCGCATCGTCGAGGCAGTTCACGCAGCGGCCCGGCGCTCGAAGGAACTCGGCGACGAGTTCGGGAAAGACTGACGTAAGGGCCGTGAATATCGTGAATGTCGTAAATGCCGTAATAGCTCCGAAGGCTTTGAATCGATATTCACGCATTCACGTTATTCAAGACAGTAGTTCCGACATAACCTGAAGGTTATGTCTCCACTGAAACTCCCTTCGTCGTTTTCACGGCATTTAAGGCTCAATGAACCAGGCCCTGATCTTTCTCCTCGAAACTTTCCTCGGCTTGTTCGCGCTGGCCCTGCTGCTGCGTTTCTACCTGCAGGCGGTGCGGGCGCCGGCGCGCAATCCACTGTCCCATTTCCTCGGGTCGCTGACGGACTTCATCGTGCGTCCGGCGCGGCGGGTGATTCCCGGGCTGTGGGGTTACGACATGTCCACGCTGCTGTTGGCCTGGATGACGGAACTGGTGTTGGTGGCGCTGGTGTTGGGGCTCAAGGGCTATCAGATCGGTCCCGGTGTCGGTAGCGCCGTCATCGGCATCTGCCTGCTGGCCGCGTTGAATCTCCTGAAACTGTTCCTGTACATCCTCATGGTTGCCGTCATCGCGCAGGCCATCCTGTCGCTGATCGGCCGCTACAACCCGGCGACGCCCATCCTGAACAGCCTGACACGGCCGTTCCTGGGCATTTTCCAGCGACGCATCTCGCCCATCGGAAACGTGGACCTGTCGCCCCTGTTCGTGCTGGTGATTTGCCAGGTGCTCCTGATGTGGCCGGTCGAGGCGATCGAACAATCCATCAGCCGTATGCTCTGAGCGTTTCCGCATGCCCGGGTCCTGGTACCGCTTTGAGGCCGACCGCGACCTGCTGATCCTGAACATCCGGGTCCAACCCAACGCCAGCCATACAGAGATCTCCGGCTTCCATGACGGCTGCCTCAGGATTCGTGTCGCTGCTCCGCCGTTCGATGACAAGGCCAATGCGTTGCTCATTGATTTTCTTAAGAAAAAGTTTGAACTGCCAAGTGGCCGGGTTATGATTCAGCGTGGCAGTCACGGACGCAACAAAATCATCGAAATTTCCCATCCGGGCACAGCGCTACTTGCCAGCGTGAGGCTGCTTCCGCAATCATGATCAGCAATCTCGAAGCCCAGGTCACCCAGTACCAGGAATGGCGCGACGAGTTGCGCCAGTGCATCGAGTCTTATCAGAATTGGCTCGAAAGCCACGGCCACGCCGACATTCAGCGCAGCCTTCGCATTTACGACCTGGCCGAGAGCCTGCGCAACGATCGCATGATTCTTGCCTTCCTTGCCGAGTTCTCGCGCGGCAAGACCGAGCTCATCAACGCAATGTTTTTTTCCGATTTCAAGCAGCGCCTGCTGCCCTCGGATGTCGGACGCACAACCATGTGCCCGACGGAGATTTTCTACGACGGCGCCGAAGAGCCCTACATCAAGCTGCTGCCGATCGAATCGCGTCGCGGTGACGAAAGTATCGCCGCGCTTAAGCACAAGCCCGTCGAGTGGGTGAAGATCCGCCTCAACCTGAGTTCGCAGGAAGAGATGGCCAAGGCGATGTCCAGCCTGGCTGAAGTGAAATCAGTCACCGTGGAAGAGGCGGGCGCGCTGGGTCTGCTCGACGAATCGGATTTCGTCACCACCACCGTGGTTCTGCGATTGGGTGGCAAGGTGGACATCCCCTGCTGGCGCCATGCGATGGTCAACTACCCGCATCCGCTGCTCAAGAAAGGCCTGGTCATCCTGGACACGCCCGGCCTGAACGCCTTGGGCACCGAGCCCGAGCTCACCCTCTCCATGATCCCGAGCGCGCATGCCGTGCTCTTCCTGCTGGCCATGGATACCGGCGTTACCAAGTCCGATCTGGACGTCTGGCAGAAATACGTGCAGAGCTACGTCACCCGGCGCATTGCGGTGCTCAACAAGATCGACCTGATGTGGGACGACCTCAAGACCGACGAGCAGATCCGCATCGGGGTTGAGCGCCAGGTGGACGAGACCGCGAAGATCCTGGACCTGCCGCGCGACCACGTGATCGCGCTGTCGGCGCAGAAGGGCCTCATCGCGCGCATAAAGGGTGACGCCGCGCTGCTGGCGAAGAGCCACATCCTGGATCTGGAACGCCTGCTGGCGGAAGAAGTCATTCCGTCGAAGCAGCAGATTCTGCGCGCCGCGGTTTCGCGCGAGATCGGTGGAATGGTCGAGACCTCGCTGCATACCGCGACGGCAGCACTTATCGGCAACCGCAGTGAGCTGCAGGAAATGTCCAAGCTCTCCGGCAAGAACCGCGACCTGGCCAAACTGCTGCTGGCGCGGCTGGAGCAGGACAAGGCGAACTACCTCAAGCACATGGGCACCTTCAAGCATTCGTACGGCACCGTACTCAAGCAGGGCAACGTTCTGCTCGATACGCTTTCGGAGGACCGGCTCGACGTGATGATGAACAAGAGCCTGCAGGCCATCGAAGGCAGCTGGACCACGGCCGGCCTGATGCGCAGCATGCAGGCGCTGTTCGACACTTTCTCCCGGCAGGCCGACAAGATTCTCAGCTTCGCTGGCGAGACCCGCACTTACGTGGACGGCGTCTACACGGAATTCCACAAGCTCTACGGCTTCAAGAAAATGGTTCCCCCCGCGTTGAATCTGGAGCGCCACATCCTGCGCATGCACTCCCTGCAGCAGAATACCGAGCGTTTCTGCAAGGATCCGGTCAACGTCATGACCGAGAAGCACTTCCTGGTGCGGCGTTTCTACAACGGCCTGGTGTCGAATGCGCGTGGCCTGTTCGGCGAGCTGCGAGCTGAGCTGGATTCCTGGTTAAAGTCGGCGCTGACGCCGCTTTCCGTGCAACTGAAAGAGCACCAGAAACTGCTGGAACGCAAAGTGGAGGGCCTGCGCAAGATCGCAGGCGACATCAATACGCTGCAGGAGCGGGTTCGCCAGCTCGAACAGCAGCAACTGCAGCTCGGCAAGCAGGTCGAGGAGCTCATGCACATCCGCAACGTGCTCAATCGCGAGCCTTCCGAGATGCAGGTGGCGAAGGTCGCTTGACAGCGGTGAAACCCGGCTTCGCCGGAGGTCATGAGTGACTGGTGACTAGCGACGTGTGGTGGAGCGGAAAAGCAGGAAGGGGCACAGAAGAATGGGGCCGGGCCCGCAGAGCGCATTGTTCATGCAACCATCCGGACCCGACCTCATTGCTCCCGCACCCGCGCGACGGGGAAGACGCGGGGCGCGTACCGCCGGTGCCGTGATTAGTTCGGAAGGACCACGGTGTCGATGACGTGGATCACGCCGTTGGACGCCATGATGTCCGTCTTGGTGACTTTGGCGTTGTTCACCATCACTGCGCCGCCCTGGACGCGAACTTTCAGTGACTGGCCCTGCACGGTCTTGACGTCACCCGGCTTGACGTCGGCCGCTTTCACTTTTCCGGCCACGACATGGTAGGTGAGGATCTGGGCGAGTTTTTCCTTGTCCTTGAGCAGCGCTTCCACGGTGCCCGGCGGCAGCTTCGCGAAAGCTTCGTCGGTGGGCGCGAACACCGTGAAAGGGCCCTCGCCTTTCAAGGTATCGACCAGGCCGGCTTCCTGGACTGCCTTCACCAGTGTCTTGAACTGCCCGGCCGAGATCGCCGTATCGACGATATCGGCAGCGAATGCTACCGACGACGCGACCGCCAGCACTGCTCCCGCTACAAATCTGGACAACTGTTTCATTTTTCCTTCTCCTTTGATGACGATTGTGAGTTTCTGGAATGGCGGAATGCTTGCCCTATGCATCACGCCCCCTTACGACTGGAACACCCGTGGGGGGTTCTGGTTTTTTAGCGCAAAACCACGAAACATTCACTGAACCGGGCGGCGTTTGCGAAGTCATTCGCCGGTCCCTCGGGTTCGAGATGGTGGATTTGAAGCGGTGTGCGATTGCAGAGAGCCTTGGCGCTGCGTAAGCTTGGCGTGCTATGGAATCTGCGGATCCTGATGTCGACCTCGTGCGCCTGGCCCAGTCCGGCGATACGAGGGCATTCGAGGCGCTCGTCGTCAAGTACCAGCGGCGCATCGCGCGCCATGTCGCGCGTTACGTGCGCCGGGCAGTCGATGTCGAGGATCTGGTGCAGGACACATTCATCCGCGCTTACCGCGGACTCTCCGCCTTCCGCGGCGACAGTGCGTTCTACAGTTGGCTTTATCGCATCGCGACCAATGTCGCGATTACCGCCGTCAAACGGGAGCCGATGGTGTTGTTGGGCGACAGCGCGCCCGAGGAGCGGATCGATGCCTTCGAGCCGGGCGTTTCGGACGGAGACGATCCCGAGCGCAATGTCATGGCCGGTCAGATTGCCGATGCCGTTCAGCGTGCACTGGCACGCCTGCAACCGGACCTTGCCGCGGCACTCATGCTCTACGAAGTCGAAGGAAAGTCTTACGCGGAGATTGCCCGGATGCTGGAGATTCCGCTGGGCACAGTGCGTACGCGCATCTTCCGCGCACGCGAGTTCATTGCGAAACGCCTGGAGCCGGTACTCGGTTCGCAGCGTTCAAGGAGGTGGTAGCCATGTCCCTCAAGGTATCCGAGTTGCTAGACGGACAGTTCGCATCTGCAGAACTGGCGCCGGTGCTCAAGGATGTTGTGTCCGACCCCGGATCGCGGGACCGCTTTACGATCTATGGCCTCATTGGAGATTCCCTGCGGGGCAACAGCACGCCGGACGATGGCTTCAGCCTGCGGATACTTCAGCGGATGCGCGAGCGGGCAGTGCGCATCGACCCCGCCTTCGATCCTCTGGCTGAATAAAACTGCACAAAGCGTGCATCGCTTGATTTGAAGGCGGTGAACTTCAGTCGGCCCGGGCGTGCAAGGTTGGCACCGCGGCGGTTCGAAGGCCGCCGCGTGTCCCCCCCCCGGGTTGCCTTGCGGCTTATGGGCGCCTCACCGGGATTCCCGGAATATCTGGCCAAGCGGTTCGGATCTGTTCACTGCATCGACTTTCCCGGGCGAGAAAACGCATGAAGGAGAAACCCGACGACCGCGCAATGCTCGAGATTGCTATAGAGGAAGCGCGGCTCGGCCTGTCTGAAGGCGGCATCCCGATCGGTGCGGCGCTCTTCGACCAGGGCGGGAAGCTGCTCGGTCGGGGCCATAATCGCCGTGTGCAGGAGAACGATCCGTCGGTGCACGGCGAGACCGACGCTTTCCGCAAGGCGGGCCGCCAGCGCCGCTACCAGGAAACGATCATGGTCACGACCCTGGCGCCCTGCTGGTACTGCAGCGGCCTCGTCGTGCAGTTCCAGATCGGCAAGGTGATCGTCGGCGAGTCGCGGACATTCCAGGGTGGGATGGACTGGCTACGCGAGCGCGGCGTGGAAGTCATCGACCTCGACTCGCAGGAATGTGTGGACCTACTCAACTCTTTCATCAAGGCGCATCCCGATGTCTGGGACGAGGACATCGGCGAAGCCTAGGGCTGGTCCAGGTCTTGAACCACGGAGGGCACGGATACCCTCGCGAAGCGTGGAGTACCCTTTTAGAGCACGGAGAAGTACAAGAGCCAAACGGATGGCAGGTTGAATGTCACTTACCGTCGCTGATTTCGGCAGATCTTCAGCCAATCTGCGGGCTGTTCTCTATCCGGCATGTTCCGCATAATAGCCGGACAACATAAAAACAACGGTTGACCGCCGATGTCACTGGCCAGGGATTTTTCGCTTTCCGCAGTCGTTGCAGGCTTCGTCACGGTACTGGTTGGCTTCACCAGTTCCGCGGTCATCGTCTTTCAGGCGGCGAACGCGGTAGGCGCCGGTCCGGCGGAAATCGCTTCCTGGATGTGGGCGCTCGGACTGGGGATGGGCGTGACTTGCATCGGCCTGTCGCTGCGCTACAGGATTCCGGTAGTCACCGCCTGGTCGACGCCGGGTGCGGCGATGCTGATCACAGGCGCTGCCGGTGTCTCGCTTGGCGAAGCGACATTTGCTTTCCTGGTGTCGGCCGTCCTGATCATCGTGGCCGGGTTCTCCGGGTGGTTCGAGCGGGCTATGAACCGGATTCCGGTTTCCATCGCCTCCGGCATGCTCGCCGGCGTGCTGCTGCGCTTCGGCATGGACCTGTTCGTCGCCATGAAATCACAGTTCCTGCTGGCCTTCGCCATGTTCTGCGTCTATCTGGCGATGCGCCGTTTCCGTCCGCGCTATGCGGTCATCGTTGCATTCGCCCTGGGTGTGGTGATCGCGGGCACGCAGGGACTACTGCAATGGGAGACGGTGCATCTGGATCTGGCGAAACCCGTGTGGATCACGCCTCATTTCTCCGTGACGGCTCTCATCGGTGTGGCTGTGCCGCTGTTCGTGGTGACCATGGCTTCGCAGAACGTTCCGGGCGTGGCGGTGATCCGCGCATCCGGTTACTCGGTTCCCATCTCGCCGCTGATCGGCTGGACCGGAGTCGCCAACCTGGTCCTCGCTCCCTTCGGTGCCTTTGCCCTCAATCTCGCAGCCATCACCGCGGCGATCTGCATGGGGCGGGAGGCCCACGAGAATCCCGACCGACGTTATGTGGCCTCCCTCGCGGCGGGCTTTTTCTACATCCTGATCGGCCTGTTCGGCGCAACGGTCGGCGCCCTGTTCGCCGCCTTTCCGCGTGAACTGGTGTTCGCAGTCGCCGGATTGGCCTTGATCGGCACCATAGGCAACGGTCTGGCAGCGGCGCTCACAAACGAGCGCGACCGCGAACCGGCATTGATCACTTTTCTCGTGACAGCCTCAGGTGTGGCATTGTTCGGCATCGGATCGGCGTTCTGGGGCCTGCTGGCCGGGATACTGGCGATGCTGATCCTGCGCACGAAGGTGAAAAGCTGAGCATGTTCTCGTTGGATCAACCCGGCCGGGAGGTCATGACGGGTAAGCCGGCTGGCGAACCTCCGGGAACCCCGCACGTCGAACCGGTAACTCACCGGAAGGATGTTCCATGCTGTTCGAATCCACAGAGCGACGCTGGCGCTGGCTCGCACTGACCGCCGTTGTTGCAAATATCGCATTCAACTATCTTTCGCCGCGCCTGCCGATAGGCGAAGGGACGATAGAAAGCATCAGCGGGAGCTACGCCAGCCTGTTCACGCCGGCGGGCTACGCATTTGCCATCTGGGGCCTGATCTATCTCGCGACCCTGGTCTACGCCGTCCATCTGCTGCTTGCGTCGCAACGCAACACTTACGCGCACGACCTGCTGACGAGGCCTTTGATTCTGCTCAACCTGCTCGCGATGGCGTGGGTGGCGGTTTTCCGGCTTGAGTTCATCGCCCTCAGCGTCGCGGTCCTGGCCGCAATGCTGGTTGCCAGCATCATCATGTTCGTCCGCGCAACCAGTTCGGTCGCACGGCATGAGCTGAGCAAATGGACGCTGCTGCCGGCCAGCCTGTGGTTCGGCTGGCTGTCGGTGGCGTTCATCGCCAACATCTCGCTGTGGGCGGTGGCAATGGACTGGACCGATGCAATCCAGCTGGAATGGACGCTGGCCATGATTGCGGTCGCCACGCTGCTCGGCCTGGGCATCGGCTATCGCTATCGCAACGGAATCTACCCACTGGTGATAGCCTGGGCGGCGGCCGCAATCTGGGTGGCAAGACGAACGGATGCGCAACTGATCGCCACCGCGGCGCTCGCATCCGCGATCGTAATGCTCGCCTGGTCGGTCTATTCCCTGGTCCGTGCGCGCCGCGACCGTTCCGGTTTCAGGATTTTCCGCGGACCGACAGATGCGAGATAAGGAAAGGCGAGAGGTGCAAGGCGAGAGGTGCAGGCGCGAGGCACTAGGCGCGAGGCACGAGGCTTTAATGATCGAAGCTATCTAGATCCAGTTTGAACTCTCGCGCCTAGAGCCTAGTGCCTCGTGCCTAGCGCCTCGTACCTCGCGTCTGACCCTCACATGAGAACTATGTCGTACTGCTCCTGCGTGTAGATGCTCTCCACTAGCATGGAGATCGGCTTGCCGATGAATTCCTCGAGCATCGCCAGGCTTTGTGATTCCTCGTCGAGGAACATGTCGATGACTTTCTGCGATGCCAGCACCCGGTACTCGCGCGCTTCGAACTGACGCGACTCGCGTACGAGGTCACGCAGGATTTCATAGCAGATCGTCTGCGGGGTCTTGACCTGGCCGCGACCCTGGCAGGTCGGGCAAGGCTCGCAGAGGATGTGCGCGAGGCTTTCGCGCGTGCGCTTCCGGGTCATTTCGACCAGGCCAAGTTGCGTGAATCCGTTGACCGTCATACGCGTGCGGTCCGGCAGCAGCGCCTTCTTGAACTCCGACAGCACTGCGTCGCGGTGCACTTCGTTGTCCATGTCGATGAAGTCGATGATGATGATGCCGCCGAGGTTGCGCAGCCGCAACTGTCGTGCGATCACCTGCGCCGCTTCGAGGTTGGTCTTGAAGATCGTGTCGTCGAACGTGCGCCCGCCGACGAAGCCCCCGGTGTTCACATCGACGGTCGTGAGCGCCTCGGTCTGGTCGATGATCAGGTATCCGCCCGATTTGAGGGGCACGCGGCGCGCCAGGGCGCGCTCGATCTCGTCTTCCACGCCGTACAGGTCGAATAACGGCCGGTCACCGGAGTAGTGATGGATGCGGTCGGCGAACGACACCGTATAGTTGTTGGCGAAACCCTGCATGCGCAGGAAAGTTTCGCGCGAGTCCACCAGGATGCGGTTGCTTTCGTCGTTGACGAAATCGCGCAGGACGCGCAGCGACAGCGACAGGTCCTGGTAAAGCGGCGCGGGCGCGGCGACGGTGGCCGCCTTGTCGCGGATGTCGGCCCAGAGCTTTCGCAGGTACTCGATGTCCGCGGCCAATTCCTTGTCGCTGGCGGCCTCCGCCATGGTGCGGATGATGTAGCCGCCAGTCTCTTCCGCGGGGATCAGGTGCTGTAATTTTTCACGCAGCAGGGCGCGCTCGGCTTCGTCACCGATGCGCTGGGAAATGCCGATGTGCGATTCCTGCGGCAGGTAGACCAGCAGGCGCCCGGCGATGCTGATCTGAGTGGAAAGCCTCGCACCCTTGGTGCCGATCGGATCCTTGATGACCTGCACCAGCAGTTTCTGGCCGTCGTGGAGGATGCGCTCGATGGGCCGGGTTTCCTCATGGTTCTGACGGTGCCCCCAGATGTCGGCGACATGGAGGAAGGCGGCGCGGTCGAGGCCGATCTGGATGAAGGCCGACTGCATGCCGGGAAGCACGCGGCTCACCTGGCCAACGTAGATGTTGCCGACAAGGCCGCGGCCACCGCTGCGCTCGACGTGCAATTCCTGGGCGACACCCTGCTGCATCACCGCCACACGCGTTTCCTGCGGCGTGACGTTGATCAGGATTTCTTCGTTCACGGCAACTGGAACCCGAAGTTCCCCAGCAGTTGCGCGGTCTCGAACACCGGCAGGCCGACCACGCCGCTGTAGCTGCCGTTGATGGACTCGATGAACATGGAAGCCTTGCCCTGGATGCCATAGGCGCCGGCCTTGTCCAGGGGATCACCGCTGGACACATAGCGACGGATCTCGTCGTCGGCCAGTTCGCGGATACGCACTTCGGTGACCGACAGTGTTTCCTTGACCGAGTCATAAAACTTGACCGCGACGGCGGTATAGACTTGATGCGTGCTGCCGGACAGTTGCTTGAGCATTGCCACGGCATCTTCCCGGTCCACGGGCTTGGCGAGAATGGAGTTTCCCAGCGCCACGGTCGTATCTGCGGCGAGCACGGGATGGCGCATCAGGCGGCGTTGTTCCAGCCGCAACCAGCCGGCGTCGGCCTTGAGGCGGGCGACGCGCACGACGTAGTCGCGCGGCGTCTCACCGGGCAACTGGACTTCGTCGAAATCCGCACCGCGCCCCGGGCCTTCGCGCAGCAGCAGCATCTCGAAGTTGACGCCCATCTGCTTGAGCAGGTCGCGGCGCCGCGCGCTGCGCGAGGCCAGGTAGATGTGTTTTTCCAGCGACGGCATGTTTGTTCTTCGGTTGTCCCCGGGCCCCGAATGCCGGTGCCGCTATTCCCTGTGGTACGGGTGGTTCTGGATCAGCGACATCGCCCGGTAAAGCTGTTCGGCCAGCATTACCCGCACCATTGCGTGGGGCAGTGTCATGGCCGACAGCGAAAGCAGCAGGTCGGCGTCTTTTTTCAGGCCCTGGTCCAGCCCGTCTGCGCTGCCGATTATGAAGCTCACGTCCCGTCCCATCTGCAGCCATTCGGCCAGTTTTCGGGCCAGATTGGCAGTGGACAGGGACTTGCCCCGCTCGTCCAGCGCTATTTTTACACTGTCGGTGGGGACGGCGGCAAGGATACGGGCTTTTTCCGAGGCGAGGATCTGGGCGATCGAGGCCCCGGACTGGGCCTGGCGGCTGCGGGCTGCCGGCTTGATCTCGGCCAGTTCGATGCGGGCCTCGCGCGGCATCCGCCGCGCATAGTCCTCGAACCCGGCCGCAACCCAGTCGGGCGCCTTGTGCCCGACCACCACGATCCGCAGCTTCAAGCCCGGGGCCGCCTCAGAACGCGGCTGGCGGTTCGGCGGGGGGACTGCGCCAGGCGGTGGGGTGG
>Ga0163152_10002146_pt1 | contig 28990 bp, 28 predicted proteins | sample OliLakLV19MP8IB2_FD_148635 | JGI IMG/M metagenome (GOLD analysis project Ga0163152, IMG submission 148635) | Freshwater microbial mat bacterial communities from Lake Vanda, McMurdo Dry Valleys, Antarctica - Oligotrophic Lake LV.19.MP8.IB-2 | ecosystem: Environmental > Aquatic > Freshwater >...
CTTGTTTGGTACAACTATCACAAGATCCACCTTGGTATGGGCATGGACAAAAAGACCCCTGCCCAAGTGGTCTACGAAGCCCTTATTTCCAAATCCTCTTGTGTAAGGTTAATGCTGCAACCTAACAGGATTTTTCGATCCCGTTCAGATGTTGAGGATTGCGGTCGATGTAATAAGACAGCAGGCTCGTTTCTGCATCGTGCTCCAATATATTGAGCTCATTCACGCGTGCGTTGATGTGCTCTTCGCGCACTGTTGCCTGCGTCAAAGCAGCCTGCTGCGATCCGAAACTGACAAGAATATACGTACCTACCGTTCCAATAAGCAGGAACAGGCAAAGATACGGGAGCAGGATCTTCGTTCCGATTCTCATGGTGGAAAAATGCGGAATGAGAGAGCAGGTCTCCGATAGTAGCACACGCGACACATTTTGGCATCTGTGCCTGGCCCAAGTGGCACATGTCTATCAACCGATCATGCCTTGGGAGACGTGTGTGATGCGATCCACAAATACACCGCAGCCGCCGAAACGAAATAGGGGAAGATGGCGTAAAAGGTGTCCGATACCGATTCAGAGTACCTGTCTATCGCGACGAATACATTGAAACAGAATGCGATTGCGAGAAAAGCGATAGCCCAGCCTTGCCAGCTTCGCGGTTTATAAATCCATCCCCAGGGAGTAAACCAAACTGCATGATGCATGTGTGCAGCATAGCTACGGCAGTCTTTTTTTGCATCATGATTATCGATACCGCTTCTCCATTCTGTAGACCTTAAAGGATGTGCCATCAACTTCGCGCTGTCGCTCTTCCGTCACCGCAAATCCTTTTGCCTCGAAAAATGGCTTCGCCGTGATGCTCGCATTCACGCTTAGCGATTGTATGCCATTGAGTTTTGCAATTGTTTCCAGTTGTTTTAAAAGCGCGGAGCCGACACCCGTACGGATATGCTGATGATGCACATACAGTAGCCCGATCTCGCTTGGATTATCCCGTTCGATATCACCAAATCCCACAATTTGCCGATCCACTTCCGCAATATAGCGTGTGGCGTTCTCGTGCAGTTCTTTTAAGTGTTCCTCCGAAGCCTTGCCGCACCAAATATCAATCTGCTCGGGCGTGTAATCCGGATTATTCACGGTACGAATCGTTTCCTGCATCAGTTTTGACAGTGCAGGCATATCGGCCGGTGTAGCGCGTCTCATTCTCATACTCATAGGAGAGACAGTGTAGCAGTTATTTTCTCTGGAAAGGAGATCTTCAGAACAGCTTCGGGCTACCAAATGCCTCTCCTTTGTCCTATACTGCCGCGTCCCTGCATCTTTTCTTCTCACTTCATGGATCACGGCGATGTTCTACTCCGGTTTGAGGACGTGACGTTTCATTACGATCCCCGAAAACCCATTCTGCATGAGGTGAATTTCTCCGTGAGGGAGAATGCAAAGCTGACGGTCATGGGACCGAACGGCGCTGGCAAAAGCACAATCTTTAAGCTGATCACGAAGGATTTGAAACCGCAGGAGGGTCAGATACACATGAAGAAGGGGACGACGATCGGTATCGCGAAGCAGGTGATCCCTCATGACGATCTGGAGAAAACCGTGGAGGAATTTTTCGAAAGCGCATTTCTGGAAGCTCCGGGTGACATCGAGCGTCACATTATGAAGGTGCTGGAGGCGGTGCATTTGAAGGCGCCCATGGATAAGAAATTGAAGGCCTTCTCGGGCGGACAGAAAGCTCGTTTGCTCCTTGCTTTCGCGTTGATCCAAGAGCCAGACATTCTCCTGTTGGATGAACCGACGAATAACTTGGATTCCCAAGGGATCGATCACCTGACGCAATTTTTGATCGAATATGAGAAAACATGCATCGTCATTTCCCATGATGCGAATTTCTTGAACTGCTTTACGCACGGGGTTTTGCACCTCGATCAGCACACGCATCAGGTGGAGCAGTACGTCGGTGACTACTTTGACGTCGTGGAGCAGATTCAAGCGCGCATTGAGCGTGAGCAACGGCAGAATGCACGCATGGAAAAAGACATCCAGGATCAAAAAGAGAAGATCAACTTCTTCTCGCACAAGGGCGGAAAAATGCGCAAGCTCGCCAGCAAAATGCGCGATGCGGTGGAAGATGCGGAGGAGAACAAAGTGGATGTGCGCCGCGAAGAAAAGACCATTTCTCCGTTTGAGATCCAGGCCACGGAATTTCCGAAGCCCTATGTTCACATCACGTCGGTGACGGTGATGAAAGATCACAAGCCCGTGCGAAAAAACATTGAGATCAGCGTGCGAAGGGGTCACCGTTTACTCATCACCGGGCCGAATGGCATCGGTAAGAGTTCGCTTCTGGAAGCCATGGCAATGGGCAAAGAGAAAGGAGCTGTCATCACGCCGGGTGTGAAGGTGGGGTATTACCGCCAAGATTTCTCGGGCTTGCCCATCGATAAAACGGTCTATGAAATCTTGTCGGATGCCATGGAAGTCCCGATCCATCAGGACATTTTCTCCACGGCTTCGCGCTTCTTATTGCCAGGCGACAAAGTTCAAACGAAAGTGATTTCGCTCTCGGAAGGCCAAAAAGGCCTCCTCTGTTTCGCGCGCTTTTTGCTGCAGAAGCCAACTTTACTGATTTTGGATGAGCCGACGAATCACATCAATTTCCGCCATCTTCCGATCATAGCCGCGGCACTGAACGCGTATGACGGCGGTCTGATCCTGGTGAGCCATGACCAGGAATTTGTGGATCAAGTGGAGATGACGCAGACGCTAGATTTGGGAGCGCTCTAAACGCATTCAAAAATTCCTTTTCGCGTTCAGAGTGATACCCCCCCACACACACACCCACAAAACACCCACAAGACCACATCAGCTCTTCCACGAAGATCGCGCGTGCTGTTTGAGCGCGGTTCGAAAACCGCGCGAGTTCACGCGCGCAGAGTTTTCTTGGGCACTTCTTTGGCGATCCAAAGAAGTGCCAACCCTTTCTCTTCGCAATCCTCATTCTCCGGAAACGACGAAAAAGTGATAATCCGAATAAAGCTTCTTCCCATCATGGAGCCACAAAGAGAATGCTTCTCAGTATCCTTTTCAAATGAAATGAGAGTGGATGCAACACACGCACAGAGAGACAAAATCTCTATTCTGTCTCTCTTCGCAGAAACATCCTCACCATCCGAATTATTTCATAGGAATACTTTCCTTCGAAGTGTTGAAATATTGGTGAAAGTGCTCCTGAGCCGTACTTACCGAAGGCCGTCGTAATTTCTTGGAAAACTGCGGGCGTGGGTTTGAGATAGGCGACATCCAAGCTCTGATCCGCTGCACTCAATTCCTCGATATGCTGAGAAATGGTGCTCTCCTTCAAGTTCCGCGTTCGAGCAATCTCTGCAAGAGAAATCTTCTGCTGAACGAGAAGTCGGGTTTCTTCGTAAGTGGAACCTTTTCGCAAAATCGCCTCTGCAGGATTTCTGCTTTTGCGACTGATCGGCATTTCTTTGGGAGTGACGTCATGCGTGGCGGCAAAATTTTGGATGATCGCTAGGAATTGTTGGCCGTATTGCTCTGACTTTTTATCGGAAACACCGTAGATCTCCTGGAATGATTCGATGGTTTGCGGAAGAAAAGCAGCCATTTCGCGGAGGGATCGATCACCGAAGATGATGAATGCGGCCACATTTCGTTCGTTTGCGAGTGTGCGGCGCAGCGCGCGCAGTTCTTCGAATAACGCTTCGTCGAAGGTAAGTTCATCGGCTTGCTTTTGACGCTTGGCAACGGCGACAATTTCCTCGGGCCTACGCAGCATGAGGGTTTTTTTCTCGAGTAAGAATTCCCGACCAGCGACGGTTACAAAGAGGGTTGGATATTGGCCTTCTGCTTTGAGAAGTAGTTTTCTCTCGGCGAGAGATGTCATGATTTCTCGCAGTTGCCGATCATCGAATTCCTTGACGATGCCGTAGACGGAGAGCTGATCATGCTGCTGTGCGCGAATTCGTTCTGTGTTCTTGCCGAGCAGTACATCGCAGATATAGGCGCCTCCAAAACGTTCGCCGGTTCGGATCACTGCGCTCAGGATTTTCTGGGTGATCTCCGTGGCATCAAAGGTGACTTCCGGCGTAAGGCAGCGGTCGCAGCCGCGACAGGTCGAAAATTCCACGTTTTCTCCGAAGTACTTCAGCAGATACGCGCGTCTGCAGGAGCCGAGTTCGCCGTATTCCAACATCCGTTCCAGGTTTTGGCGTGCGAGACGCTGCTGCGTTGGATCTTCTATCTGATCGATGAAAAAATCCTGCTTGAATTTATCACCGTAGGAATAAAACAGAATGCAGTCGCTCGGAAGTCCGTCGCGCCCCGCGCGTCCCGTCTCCTGGTAATAGCCTTCAATATTTTTTGGCAGATCCATGTGAATGACGGTACGGACATCCGGCTTATCAATGCCCATCCCAAAGGCGATGGTCGCCGTGATGATGCTTATTTCGTCCCGCATGAATTTCTCCTGCGTCTCCCGCCGCACGTCCGGATCCAGCCCTGCATGATAGGGAAGACAGGAAAATCCTTCTGCTTGGAGATCTTTCGCCAGGTTCTCCGTCGCTTTGCGTGAATAGCAGTAGGCGATTGCGGGAAGTTTTTGCGGGGAGCGCAGAGCGACGAGCAGACGCTCAAACGAGCGTTGCTTGGCATAGACGTGGTAGGTCAGATTCTCCCGGTTAAAGCTGGAGAGGAAGAGCGCGCCATCGGAAAGTTTCAATTGTTCGCGGATATCCTCCTGCACCTTTGGCGTCGCGGTAGCCGTAAGGGCGATGCAGGGAATCTCAGAAAATTTCTGGCGCAGCGTATGGAGATTTCTGTATTCCGGCCGGAACTCATGGCCCCATTCCGAAATACAGTGCGCTTCATCGATGGCCAGCATGGAGACGCGGATGGAACCGAGAAAGGCTTCAAAGCCAGGCTGTGCGATGCGTTCTGGCGCGATATAGAGAAGTTTGATCGTGCCATTTTGTACGGCTGTCATCACCGCTGACTGCTCCGCCATCGATTGGCTGCTGTTCAGGAATGCCGCAGCGATACCATCGGCCTGCAAACCATCAACCTGATCCTTCATAAGGGCGATCAATGGTGAAATCACCAGCGTCACGCCGTCCAGACAGAGAGCAGGTAGCTGAAAGCAGAGCGATTTGCCGCTGCCCGTCGGCATGATCACGCAGCAGTCTTTTCCGGACAGGACGGTCTTGATAATGTCCTCCTGCAGCGGACGGAACGTTGCATAGCCGAAATGCTTTTCCAGCAAGCCGGTCAGATGAGGGAGCGTCGTCGGTGCCATCATTGTCACTCTAAAGGCATGCGTCTCTCTGGTCTATCGACTGTGGAATTATTTTGAAAGGTTGTGTATTTTCTCGCTATATTAAGCGAGAATAGTGGTTTTTCTAGATGATGGAACGCTGACAGAATGGCGCAAGAACCTGTCCAGAATTGTCAAAATTGGACATCATCACGCATTCTGCTCGGTCCATTCGACCAGCCATAGCAGCATCCAGATCTGCGGCGAGCGATCTATGCGTGAGACTTCATACTCATCGAGATATCGCGCGACCTGTTTCTGATCGAACATTTCCCAAAAGAGAGGATTGCCAGTGAGGAGTTTTTCTCGGACGAAGCTCTGGAGTTCTCCGCGAAACCATCTGTCGAGCGGGAGGCGAAAGCCCTGTTTCTTTTTCTGCAGCGTCTCGGGAGGAAGAAGATCCTTGAGCATCTCTTTCAGAATCCATTTTGTTTCCCAGCCGCGCACTTGAAGTTCGGATGGGATCGTGGCGGTGAGTTCCAGCAATGTGTGATCTAAGAAAGGGGATCGCACCTCCAGTCCGTGGGCCATGGCGCCCAGATCCACTTTCGGCATGAGATCTTCCGGAAGATAGGTTTCCAAGTCCTGCAGCATCGCACCGTGGATCAGATCATCGGCGCGGCTGCGGGTTTCCGCATACTGATCTGCATGCCATGCATCGGTGGCGGGAAAGCGGGACGGATAGCGCTCGATCGATCTCTTCTCCTGATCTTCAAATGCTCCCATGTAATGCAGCATGCGCTGTTCCCAGGGGAGCCGCGCTGCGTGCTGGAAAATGGATACGCGTTCGCTGAAGGTATCATTCCGCAGCATGCGGAATAGGCTAATGCTCGCGGCCGCAAGGGTATGTATCCCGCCGGGCATCCGGCTCCATCGCTCGGCAAAGCGCAGGATCGGATAGCGCAAGTAGCCACCGAAGTTTTCATCACCCCCGTCGCCGCTGAGTGCGACGGTGGCATCGTTTCGCGTTTCGCAAGAGATGAGATAGGTCGGGATGACTGAAGGATCGCCGAAAGGCTCTTCATATGTTCGTACCAGTTCCGGCAACAAATGGACGATATCCGGTTGCACGGAAATAGGATGATGATCGGTGCCGAAAAGCGCGGCGATGCGGGCTGCGTCTCCAAGTTCGCTTGTCGGGTCATCGCTGCCGATGGAAAATGTTTTGACCGGTTTGGCATGCAGTTTGCTCATCAGTGCCACGATCGTGGCGGAATCGACTCCGCCGGAGAGAAAGGCGCCCACTGGAACATCCGCCACCATACGAAGTCGCACGCTTTCTTCCAGCACCGGCATGACTCGTTCTTTCCATTCTTCCACCGAAGCCGCTCGGTCGGGTTGGTAGCGCAGCGCCCAGTAGCGTTCGATACGCGTTTCACCGGTTTTCAGATCGAGCGTCAGCGAATGCGCGGCGGGCAGCTTGAGAATGTCCTTGATGCCCGTGCGTGGCGCGGGGAGGTAGGTGAGTCCCAGAAAGTGATGAATGGCCTCCCAATCGATTTCGCGGGGGTAGCCGGGGACTTTCCGTAGCGCCTTGAGCTCGGATGCGAAAGCGAAGATGCCGTTTTGATGAAAGTACTTGATTGGTTTTTTCCCCACGCGGTCGCGCGCCAAAAAGATCGTTTGGCGCTCACGGTCATGAATGGCAAACGCAAACATGCCACGCAGTTTTTCAAGGCAGGCAGCGCCTTCACTTGCGTACAGTTGCAGCAGAACTTCCGTGTCGCCCGTGGAGCGGAACACATGGCCGCTGGCTTCCAGCGATGTTCGCAGCGCGGCGAAGTTATATATTTCACCGTTGAAAACAATGGTGAATCGACCATCGTGCGTCGTCATCGGCTGGCTGGCTGAAGTGCTCAGATCCAGGATGGACAGGCGGCGATGACCCAGTCCCACATTCTGGTGAATGTATGTTCCGCGCCCGTCCGGTCCGCGGTGTGATAAGGCATCTGTCATGGCATCCAAGATGCCCGGCTCAATCGGATTGCCGTTGAATGACACCAGTCCCGCGATTCCGCACATGGCGAAATCATAGCCGTAGATGGCCGACAAGACAGGTCTCTTTAGGCGCGTTTCTTTACTTTCCCACTGACGACAAAGCGCAGCGGGAGGACGCCATACGGCACGCCGCGCAGGGCGATAATGTCTAAGCCCGCTTCCTCAAAAAGTTTCTGCATGTCGCTTCGGGAGAAAGAGTGGAGATGCCACTCATTTCCTTCTTCGCACCCGGCGAGGCCGGGGAAGAGTTTTTTGAACAGGCGCGTGCGATGCAGCATCGCCTTGCAGGCGTCGATCAGTTTTTCATGGGGGACAGACACCACCACGATACCGTCTTCCTTGAGCGCGCTGGCCATTTGGCTGAGGGCGAGCCCGGGATGACGCACATGTTCCAGCACTTCGCTGCAGTAAATCCTGTCAAAGCTGCGGGGCTCCACAACTTTCAATAATTCTTCCGCATCGCCTTCAATCAAGCGTACGTCGGGGCTCAAGCGTTCCTTTGCGATAGCCAGATAGTGTTTGCTCAAATCGACGCCGACGCGGTTCTGCGAACGAATTTGCCGGAGAATCGTTCCACATCCCACGCCGACTTCCAAGACGCGGTGATATTCCTGCACCTGCAGAAAGCGCAGAATCATTTCGACGCGCTTGCGTTCAATCCAGCGGACGATACCGCTACTGGAAGCGTGATAGTCATCAGGATGATATTTCTGCGACATGCTTTCATTCCATGCGCGGAATTCTTCGGCATCCATGGTCGGCGTCGGTGTCATGACGTGCGGCGGAAAAGGAATTCGTTATTCAAGAGGCCATTATTGCAAATGAGGTTTTCCAGGGAAAAACCAAGAGGATGCACCATCCGAAAAATTTCCTCCGCTGTAGCGCTCTCATAGGGATAGCCGCCCAGCCAATCTTTGATGTCGATGCTCCAGGACATGCCTCGCAGTTGCTTATGGCCGCGGATTTTCTTCATCGGATTTTGCAGTGTCAGAACGTAGAGCACGATCATAGAGCCCATGGCGCCATAGTCGATCGCGCGCTGGAGAAAGCCGGGCAACTGTACATACATTTTTTTCTCTTTGGTCCAGAACGCCGATGAGCCGAAGCGGCCGTCGGGATGAAAACCCCACTCGTCCGTTTTATTGTAGATCGCGATGTAGAGCAGCCCGTGCTTTGCCACAAGTCTCGTTGCGTTCTCGATGGCTCGTCGCATCTGACCCGTGTGATGGAGGACGCCCCAGGAATAGACGCAATCAAACGTGCCGAGTTTGTCCACGAGCGCGTCATCGAGAATGGATCCTTCGATCACTTCCCAGCAGGCGGGGTTGCCCTTCGACTCTTTTAATTGCACGCAGCAAGCCACGGAATCCGGGTCCACATCCACACTGACGATCTTCGCTGCGCCCAGTTCCAGGGCGGCCAGCGAAAAGAGTCCGCTGCCGCAGCCGATGTCCACGAAGGTTTTTCCTTCCAGGGTCTGGCCTTGTAGAAAAGCTACGAGTGAGCGCTTCGCTTCCGCCACGCGATCCGCATTCAAATAGAGCGCATTGAAACGCTCCCAATTTTTGCCGAAGGCGAAGGCAGGACGGTCACTCATGATCGGAGTTATTGCGGGGAGAAAATGCGGGGGTACGTCTTACCCGCAGCAGCGCCGTCGTACTGTACTGTCCAGTCGGATGGGGTGCAATGCGCAGAGAACCATTCGGCTCTCTCTGCGTTCTCAATGACAAGGTAACGGATGCTCAGACCTTGTACGGCCTTGATGTCGCACTGTTCTTCAATGCGCGTCAGTGGTTCGATGATAGCCTTCGGTTTTGCGTAACTGGTTTCGATGACAAAGCGGCCGACATGGTAGGCGAACAGCGCACGCTCGGAGCCGGGGAGGCGTGAACCGGAATGAAGGTAAAAATAATCGTCGATCGTTGTGTGTGAACTGATCCAACGGTACATCACTTCTTGTGAAGAACTGATGCTTGGAAGTGTTGGGAAGAGGGGACTTGCCTGCGCACGAAGGCTTGGAAACGTGATGCGGACGGCGGCGTTGAGGATTCCGGCGAACAGCAAACAAGTCAGCAGCGCGTAGCCTGTATTTCGTTTCAGACGAGAGCTGCTCGCAAGCAGTTTCTCTGAGAGAACAATCCCAATAAGAATGGAGGAGAGACCAAATGCCACGAAAAAGAAGCGATTCATTTCATGCGCTCGGGGCAGGAAGCGGACGAAGACTGGAATCAAAAAATGCAATCCTGCGAGGAGACCTAGAAAGAGCAGAAACGAAGAAGTTTTTTTTCGCTTCCATGCATACACGATCCCCCAAGCCATCAGACCAATCTGCAGGCCGAAGTCCCTCAAAAAAAGAGGTTCCCATAGTGCGATCGTTTCCTGCATCGGGCCGCCGTCGATGTGGAGGCGACCGTCAAAACCAACGGCAAAAGATGCGGAGGTTGCATCGCCATCATGCACGCTGAGCACTCCGCCCTGGAAAAAAGCGAGCACCAGCAGCGGCAGAAAGATGCATCCTGCGATGGAAGCAGATTGCTTCCAGTGCAGATCGGTCTCTTGTCGTCGCAGAGCGCAGAAGAGGAGCAGACCGATAAAGAGACCCGTAGCCGCATAGAGGACGGCAAAACTCGTCTCCAGGCACAGCGCGATGCCGGCTCCATACAGAATGCACAAGAGGACCCAGGGCCAACAGGCAGTGATTTTCTTTACGGAGAACGCTTCAAGAAGTAAGTAGAGAAACGGGAAGAGCAATCCGGCGCCAAGTGCGATCGGGCGGTGACCCAGGATAGCCAGGAGGGACTGCGCATGCATCAGTCGTATGGTCGGGGTGAGCCAGCGCAGTGCCGTTTCGGTATCTGGCACGATGGGCTGATGCAACAGGTAGTGCGAAAAAACATCCTGTATCAAATAGATCCCATAGAGCCAGAAGAGTCCTGCTCCCATAAACGCAAGGACGCCGCTGACCGCCGCCGCTCTCCCCGAACCTGTCACCTTCCAGGCAATGGCGGCCGCTCCCAGCACGATGCCCGCCGCCGCCATGAGCGGTTGAGGAACGGTGGCAGCCATGACCGGCAAGCCCGTGAGAAATGACATCGCTGCAGAGAGGAGTGCCGGACCATAGTGATAGCCATAGGCATCCCAGGGATTTACGGGATCGCGCACGGGAAAATTTCCTTCCATGATCTGCGCGGGGACCGCGAGATACGCTGGCGTCCAGAGATCACTGCCGCCATCCCTGGCATACGCGAATCCGCCCAAAAGAATCGCGCCGATGATGGCAAGATAGGCAGCCCTGCTGGGGCCGGCGAAAGCCGATTGAATCGTGATGAGTTGCCTGTCTCGTTTCGCGAGTCCAAACACGATGACGGTCCAGATCAGCATCAATGTGGGAACAATCACCAATGCGGCGCGGATCGGCAGGAGGTAACCGAGAGAATTGGCGCCTACCAGCAGGAAAACCGGACCGAGTGTGCAGGCGAGCATCAGGACTGCCGGGCCGCGCAGCCGAAGCACGTAGATGGCCGTCGCGAATCCGAAAAGACCGAGGAGTACCAGCAGGCCGATCATCTGCAGGAAGGCCATCATCAGGAAGGGGAAACCGGAAGCCCGATTGATTCCTGAATGCGGTAGGACTGTCGACCGGCTTGTTCAAAATAAATGCGGATGAGCAGCTCCGCGAGCAGTCCCATAAGCAAGAACATCAATCCTATGAGGATGAGAAAGACGGTGAGAAGGGGAAGAGGCGTGGCGACAAAGTCCCGAAAATGCGTGAGCTTAAAGATGATTGCGGTGATGCCGGATAGAAAGCCGCACACCAACATCAGCGCCGCCATTCCTCCGAAGAAATGCATAGGACGCGCGATATAGGTATGCAGGAATTTGACGGTGAGGAGATCCAGAAGCACGCGCAGCGTTCGTCCGACTGTGCCGTAATGAGAGCGGCCCTGTGATCGCGCGTGATGCGTCACGGGAATCTCGCAAACGCGTGCGCCGTACCAGGCGGCGAAGATCGGAATGAAGCGGTGCATTTCACCATAGAGCGGCGCCTGTTCCAAAAATTCGCGCTTATAGATTTTGAGTGAGCAGCCGTAGTCCGAAAGCCGGACGCCGGTCATGCGCGAAATGAATGCATTGGCGATCTTTGACGGAAAACGTTTCATCCACGCATCCTGGCGGTCTTTGCGCCAACCCGACACAACATCAAACCCTTCGTTCAATTTGGAGACGAGTCTTGGCACATCCGTGGGATCGTTCTGTAAATCCGCGTCCATCGTCACGATGCGCGGCGCGCGGCTCTGATGAATGCCCGCATTCATGGCAGCCGTCTGTCCAAAGTTGCGGCTGAATCTGAGTCCCCGCACATGCGGATCGAGGATCGCAATGTCCCGGATGATCTCGAATCCGCGGTCGTCGGAGCCATCATCTACGAAAATTATTTCATAGTGATACGCCTCGTCTTTACACACTTTGGTGATCTTCTCGTACAGCGTGCGCAACGTGGTCTCTTCATTGTGAAACGGAACGATGAAGGAAATGCCATCAGTGGAGAGATCAGAAGGGGACACGAAGGAAGCGTAGGCTGCGGGCAAGGGGATGTCTAGAAGCAGTCTATGTAGAGCAGTGCGTTCAGCTGATCATCGATGGAACCATCATGCACATGGGATTCCCTTCCGTTATGATAGGCATATGTCCACGCAAGAGTCCGTCATCGCACACTTGGTTGCACAGATCTCCGATGCGGGCACTATCCGCAGTCGCAAGATGTTTGGCGAATACGCACTCTATTGCGATGAGAAAGTCGTCGCGCTGGTCTGCGATGACAAGTTGTTCATGAAGCCGACGGAAGCCGGCAGGGAGTTTGCGGGAACGTTGGAAGAAGCCCCGCCGTATCCCGGATCAAAGCCGTTTTTATTGGTGGAAGAAGATCGCTGGGAGGATAGGGAGTGGCTCACGCAATTGGTCCAACGTACGGCGGCAGCCCTGCCTGTGCCGAAGCCGAAGAAGCCGAAAAGTATCACTCCAAAAACAGGGAAATCGCGAAAATAGGCAGTATTTGTTCTTTCAATCATAATCGGCAGTACTTGCTAAATTGATTATATCTGTTAAAATGCATAAACTTACCTAGGAATCTCCCTCAATTTTTAAGCTCTCATACAGCGTTTCAACCTCATTCGTACTATGTCTTCCATTGGTCAGATCGTGCCAAGCGAGAGTTCTGGCGAAGATCAACTGGAACTGCAGACAGTTTCAGGCCCTTTGGAGGTGTCTCAACTGGAGAAGGCGTTGGTTGCTAGTCGTGCGATGAATGCTGCAGTACAAACTGCGATGATCGCCCATGCTAACAGAGATATCCACATGGTGATCGAAAAACAGTCACGATGGCCTGTCATAAACGATGCCATACCTTTGCTTTACGCAGGCAACCCTGAAGACGGCGCCAAGGCAGTACGGTTACTGACCGATCGCTTTGAGGAAGTCGAGGAATGTCTCGGACATTTATTCACTGATACGTCTGATTTTTCGGTGATCCATCAGGCGTTAAAACATTCTTCGCGAGATTTCGTGCAAAAACTTCTTTGTTTTCTTGCCGGTCGATTGAGTAAAAATGGTCTCTCCGCGGAAACAGTGGAGTTATTGAAGAGCATGGTGCCTCAGCCGAAACTCAAAATAGAGATGCGCAGAATGATCATTGATTTTATTGATCGCACCTACAAACTGTCCGGACATCTTTTTGTGATCAAGTGGGTTTTGGGTTCCAATGGTGGGCCGGGAATCATCAACCATGTACACGGCTTGATAGAGCTGGAAAAACTCGCTCCCGGAGCCGCGCTCTTTTTATCGCAGCCGCCGCGAAACTTGTATTGCTTCGGATGGTATACCCCCGAGATATTGGCGGAGCAGTACGAAGCCCGCGACAATCGATCCTCTCCCTATGGCGTGATGGTAACGGCGAGATGCGATTCGCGCGAAGCATTCGCGACAGACGTGCAGGCATTGAAAGATCTTCATGGCCAACTCCAGCAGAAAAAGTGCCTGCTGAGATGTATCGAAGTGGAGACGGCTGATGAGATCGAAAAAGGCATAACCGGAAGTCATCAGCGCTATTTCGAGCCCGAACCCAATGACGCACAGGCGGGGCACCGCATTTCTTTTTTGGTGCTACGCGGTCATGGTGAAAATGATGGGATTGAACTATCCGATTCCCTATCTGGCGGGTTCCAGATGCTTTGCAAAGATGATATCCGTGCCTTGGCCAGTGGAGCATGGAAGCAGGCCATGGAATCCCATGCACGGTGCATTATGGACGTGTGTTCTGCAGGTGAAAAGGATGATGGATTGGCGCTTGCGGCCAGCGAAGCTTTTGCCTCAGTCGTTGCTCCGATAGCCAAAACTACGGTTCTGTCCTACAAAATAACGGAAAATGAGGAAGGTATTCATATAGATGCAGACTATGCGTGGAGAGTACCGAAAAGAGTATTTACACGCGCATCGTAAGGATTTTCGGTTGCTCAAAACTACGCAAGCGACTGCGTGTATTTCTTGAAATTATCAAGAATGGCCAGCCAGCCCAGCCGCTGCATCTCCAGGGGATTCTCCAGTTCCGCTGCAAACGTTTCCGAGATGTGCGTCTTGCCACTGCGATCCTCAAAGGTCACCGAAACCGCCCGGCCGTCTTCCATGGTGTAGGCAAGGCTCTTGAGCGGCGTGACCTCCGTGTATGTGCCGGCAAAATCAAATCCCGCGCTGCCGTCTTTGGCCTCCATGCGGCTCGTAAACATGCCGCCTTCGCGCACATCATTGGTCGAGCGTGTCGTGTGCCAATCATCGGAAGCGTTGTTCCACTTCATGATGTGCTCGGGCTCTGTCCAAGATCTCCAAACCTTCTCAGGCGATGCTTCAACAGTGGTTTCGATGGTGATGAGAGACCTGTCTGCCATATCTTTGATCAGAGTAAAATAGAGTGATTGCATCATACTCAGTTCTTTTTTGCAGACCAGAATATTAAAAGAAAATATTCTTTGCTGTTTTCCGGCAAGACATGGGTCGTAATTCCTTAAGAAAGTGCTCAGAAACTCCAGTTCGTGTTGTTGCCGGCGTTCGAGCAGGTTGCTCCACATGCGAGTACGGATGCATTGGTGTTGTTGCTGTCTTGCACATTCAGGTAGGAGACAGTGCGGGTTCCCTGCGGGTTGATACTCCACTGCGTACCGGGTGTAGTGGAGCGGAGTGAAAGCAGGTTGGATGTTGCTCCATTCAGCGTGAGCGTACCCTGGATTGTCAGAGTGGAGCCGGCAGTTAGGGTGAGGGTAGCAGCGGAGGTTACGGTTTTTGTCAGGTTATAGAAAGTCGTCGTTCCTGTGATGCTTTGATTCGTACCATTCAGGTTGACGGTGCTCGTGCCTACCGTGAAGGTGCCGCCTACTCTCTGCCAGGAACCGCCGATATTGAGAGTGGAACTGCTGCCTAGGAACGTGCCGTCTGTGAGCGTGAAGTTGCCGGCCATCGTGCAATTGCCGGCTATCGCGACCGTAACGCTGAAGTAGGCTTTATTGATGTTGAAGGAATTGATGGATGCACTTCCACAGGTGACGGTTGTCGCAGCAAAGCTTGTAAATGTGAGATCAACATCCGATGGAATGGTGCCGCCGTTCATGGTGAAATTCGCGGCGATGTTGATGGCTTTGCCGACCATCGTCAGCGTGCCCCCTGCATTGCTTATGAAGTCACCTCCCGTAATGGTAAGGGTGCTCAGACTGGTAGTGATCGTGCCATTGTTCGTGAGAGCGCCCACAGACCATATGCCTGTTCCTATCGTCAGGTTACCGTTATTGATTAAAGTTCCAACCATCGTCGGGGAATTCCCGAAAGAGAAGGTACAGTTGCTTCCAATGGTGACGTTGAATGCGCTCAACCCCTTATTGATACTCACTGCATTGAATGTTGCGCCTCCGCAAGATGCTATTGTCGCATTGTTGCCGCCAAATTGCACTGTGCCCGAATTATGCACAAAGGTTGCGGAGCCGGAGATGGTGAAGTTGGCTACCGCCATCAGTGTATTACTGGTCGATCTAAACGTGCCCGCGCTCACGAGGAAATTTCCCGTGATGTTGATTGCCGCGGACCCTCCTACGAACGTACCCCCTGCTTGGGTGAAGTCTCCGGAAATAGTGATGGCATGACTGTTTTGAGTAAAAGTTCCGTTGGTCATTCTAACGTTTGGCGTCGTCAGGGTGCCCCCCAGAATGAGGGCGCCATAGGACCTGACTTCAAGCGTTTTTCCACTCGGTAATGTCACGTTATTCTCAGAGACGGTAAAGATGGAGTTCATGTCGCTGTCATTCAGCGTGCTTGCGGCGATGAGATTCGCAGAGGAGATGGGGGAGCCGATGTTTGTTCCTCCCGTTCCGGACTGAATAATGAGTTCATCTTTGATCAGGTTCATGTTTGTCATGTTTGCGGGAGATCCTTTGGAGATGCTCACTGCTTTGTGTGTGGCGTGGTTATCAATGAAGAGGGCAACTACGTCCGAAGGTGCGATGGTGACGTTCGAGATGGTAAAATCTCCGCTGGCATTCGTCGTTGCATTTCCGGCCACCGCCTGTCCGTTCACGGATGCTGAGACAATGACAGATGCGATGGCTGTGGTGCCGTCCGTGTTATAGACGCGGCCGGAAATATTGATAGGTGCCGCAGGAACATCACCACCACCCCCACTTTCGGGACATGTTGCATCCAGAGTAATTTGATCAATGGATTCGCCCTTATGGGCAGCAAACACACGGATGTGATCGTTTTCCAAATAGACTTTGTATCCGGAGAAGCTGCTACAAAGCTCATGCGGGTCGCGCGGTAAGGAAGCCAGGTACTCCGATACAAGGCCTGTGGAGAGATTTACGCATGAATCATCGGTGATGCCACTGGCACAAATGGGCATGGCATTACTCAGCCCCTTCGGAAGCTGGTCGGCATTGGGGTAATTTTCTCTCTCAATCAAATACTGCGTCATGGCTCGCTCCAGGTGGTTCGTATTGTAGAGGCGCCTGGCATCTTGCGTTTGCAGCAACATGCGCGACGGCCCGATAGCCACAATGACAATAGAGCTCAATATACCTATGATTCCTATGGTAATAAGAAGCTCAATCAATGTGAATCCTTTAGCGAACAGCCGATTGGGAGTGTGTCTTTTGCGCAATCTAAGTATTCTAGCACATTTCTTACTTCTCGACCATTGATCGGACTTGAGGAACAGGGTTTTTGTGGTCATGCATTTCACTTTGGAATTTCGGGTTGGTGGATTGTTCAATAAGAACAAATATGATACAATATCTTGATCTTGGTATTCTTCCTCAAACAAACATATGAAATTGCCTAGATGGTACGCACGATGGCACAGTAATCCGTATCATGGTATCTCTCATTGGTGCACGTTCCTTACTGCAAGCACATGCATTGCATTGGTGCTCATTGCAGGCATAAAACAGGGAAGCATCCCCTTACTTTTTGCAAAAGGATCAGGGGGCAATAGCGGTAACAATGGGGCAGCCAATAGAACGTATCCCGGATCTGCGCAGGGGAACGGCAATAGAGCTTTGAATGTAGCGCACAAGAAAAATGGTGGACCAATGAATACGAAAGACATTGTCACGCCAGAAATGAACGCCATCATCGCCGCTGATACTCTGCAGCAACCTACGGGCAAGTACGACCCGTACAGCGTCATCATTAAAATGAAGAAGGGCGCACAACCAGATGAGGCGTTTCTGCGCTCCCATAATCTCTGGTCAGCGAACAAGGTGTTGGAAAAATTTGCAGCAAAAGAAGAAGTAAAAAAGCAGATGGAGGTAACCGGTCTAGATAGAATCTTCGTGAGTCAAATTAGCATCGGTGATCCGAAGGTCGTTGCAGCAGATCTTAAGAAAGACTCAAGAGTGGAATATGCCGAGCCTGATTATATCGTGAGTGCGGATGTCCTCCCAAATGATCCTTCATTTGATGTGTTGTGGGGACTCCACAACATCGGCCAGAATGGCGGGAGGCAGGATGCTGACATCGATGCGCCAGAGGCGTGGGGTGTCGCAACGTCGACGAATATGATCGTTGGTGTCATCGATACGGGTATTGACTATAACCATCCCGATCTTGCCGACAATATATGGACTAATCCGGGCGAGATTGCGGGAAACGGAATTGATGATGATCAGAATGGTTTCATTGATGACATCCACGGTTACAACTTCATTGCGAACACCGGCAATCCGATGGATGACAACAGTCATGGCACGCATTGTGCCGGAACAATCGGCGCAATCGGCAATAATGGGATTGGGGTTACGGGCATCAACTGGACGATGAAAATAGCGGCCCTGAAATTCCTTGATGCGTCGGGCGCTGGATCCACAAGTAACGCCATTAAAGCACTTCAGTATGCCAATATGATGGGCTTCAAGGTCACCAGCAATAGCTGGGGGGGAGGGGGCTTTAGCCAGGCGCTCCTGGATGCCATTAACGCGACGAACAATCAGGGCAACCTCTTCGTTGCTGCCGCTGGCAATGCCGCCACGAACAACGATACGAGTCCGTTCTACCCTGCGTCCTATACCTCGAACAGCGTGATTGCGGTAGCGGCAACTGACCGCTATGACGGGCTTGCGAGTTTTTCAAACTACGGCACCACATCCGTTGATATTGCGGCACCGGGCTTCAGCATCTACAGCACTATTCTGGGGGCGAGCTATGGCTACAAAAGCGGTACCTCGATGGCAACTCCCCACGTGGCGGGGGCAATTGCTCTGTTATGGGGATTCAAACCCAGTCTTACCAGCACGGCCATAAAGACCGCTCTCCTGGGAACCGCTGATGTTCTCCCTTCACTCGAGGGTAAAATGGTGAGCAATGCGCGGCTCAATGTTGGCAACCTGATAGGGGGCGGTTCCGCCTCTTCGTCCAGTGCTGCGAGTTCCGCGGCAAGTTCCCAAGCTTCTTCTGTTGCGAGCTCTTCTTCTTCATCATCTTCTTCTTCATCTTCTTCTTCTAATTCCAGTGTTCCCACAGATACGATTGCACCGACAGTTGTCATCACAAGTCCGCAGGCCGGGGCCACGATCGCAAAGAAATCCAGGGTCTCGGTGACAGCCGCTGCATCAGATAACATTAGTGTTACCCAGGTGAAGTTCTCCGCCAATCAAAAATTGATCTGCACAGATACGACGGCTCCCTATGCCTGCATGTGGAACGTCGCCAATACGACAGGCCAGGTATCCATTATCGCCCAAGCCTTCGATGCTGCGGGGAACATCGCAAGTTCCACTATTGTAGTTACTGTAAAATAACGAAATTCTGTTTCCTCGACCCAAAGCGCCCGCATCTGCGGGCGCTTTGTGGTCCAAGTGGCTATTTGTGTCGTATCCCTTCAACAATTCTGGCAATTCTAGTCAATTCGACCAGGGAGTGTAATGGTTCAATTACCTTCGCATTACCCTTAATTTACAAGGCAAAGAAGCGGAAGTAGCATGATCCCTATGCCTGCAAAGCATCTCGATCTCTGGGGAGAAAAAATGGCAATTCGGCATTCAGAATCTCTGAATGTCCGAGGAAACGAATTTCCGCTGCATGAGGTCGCTGCAAGCGATGACACGCATGCGGTGCTTCTGATCAGTTCAGAGCGCATCACCGCAGATACGAATAATGTCCTATCGCTGATCAAGCGTACGTTGGCTGCCCGAAGACTCCAGCCGAGATTTGTAATGAGCGATAATCATCTATTCCTTCAATCCATCTCGTCTTTAGATGAAGAAATCGCAAGAAGCTTTAAGAGACAGCAGGTAGGGGTGATTGCTTTAGTGAATGGGCAGGAGCCTGGACACGGCACACATGCTTTGGATGAAATAACTCTGCATGAGGGTGATACGCTCGAACTGCTCTATCGCATTGGAAACTCAGAGCAAAGCACATCATAGTATTGCGAATAGCTTTTCCAAATTACATCAATTGTTTTTCCGGTGACCGTTACTTCGGTGCGATATGCCGATACTACTCAAATTGAATCGCTCGTATCTTATCGCGGAGCAAATCAAGAATCTCAGACACTCATTGCAACGCAGCAACGGAGAACGTCACACCAAAAGGAACGCACCAAATGACGACACTGCCGTATCCTTGCAGATCGACATCTGTAGGAATCTCATAGTTTTGGTTCCCCATGTTTCCTTTGAGCTTACCGAGGTTCACATAGCCTGCTGCGACATCGCCCGATGTGCCTTTCACAAGATAGACGCTGAGGGCAGGGCCGTTTGTCACATCGAAGTTCTCGAAACGCAGGAAGCGCCTGCCGTCCGGGTACATGTATATTGTCGCATTGCCTGATCCGCGATGGAAGCTGTCTGCGTCCCTGAACACTCCACTCACGACAATGACAGGCCGACTCTCTTCCTCCATTGGCTCATCCATGTTCTCATCAGGCATCTTCTGGCCGAGTTTTTCCATAATCCTTTTCGCCTCCATACGTTCTTCTTCCGGCATTGCCTCCACCTGCTCAGAAGTGAGTGACTCCATGGCATCGACCATCATTTTCTCCTCATTCGTCAGCACCGATGACGCTGGGGGGAGATCTTCGTTCACCGTGCTATTGAGAAACAGCGGAGAGCCGAGGTACCAGACCACGCCGCCAATGGCGACCACAGCGACGAGAATGGTGATATGCTTGGGAGTCATATGGAGCAATTATCGTACAGAGAAGAAATACAGAAGTAAAAATCACTTAAAAGGGGAAACTCAGTCTTGGGCGATGGAACAAGCTTCAAGCAGCGTGAAGCCGGCACGTCGAATTACTGCTTCGAGTTGGAGGAAGCCAGGAAATACTTCGATTGGGACCCAGTGCTCTTGGAAGAGGAGAAAATCCGGAAAATTGAAGCGTTATGATCTTTCTAGTCAGTAAAATCGCTTTTTCCAGAGATAAATGGTGATTTTATAAAATTTAATGTTAATTTTGCAAGTTATCGCTGTTCCAAGATTGGTCTGGGAATGTTATAATAAATTTACAATTCATTTCAAATCAAATTCATAACATACACTTCATTATGAGTAACACTCTCTCTATCTGTTCCTCGTTCTTGAGGAGCTCTCATCCGCTCCAGCGAGTACTCTTCAGAATTACCCTCTCTCTTGTCATCGTCCTCTCGACGAGCACGCTCGCACGTGCATACTACTACGATGATGAGACCAATCGCTCGTACGAACTGATTGAAGGATCTGAAGGCATATCGGATATTAGTCTCCGATTTGGCCAAACACTCGGGAAATACCTCACATACTACAGGGATGAAGGATTCTTCGAATTCGATGACGATCTGAAGATTCTGGGGAATCTCGACGTGAAAGGAACTGCATCCGGGTATGCTCTCACGGTCTCCGGACTTCGTAATTGCGATACGATCGACTCGAATGCGCAAGGCGTCCTGAGCTGTGGAACGGACGATGGAGGGGGCAGTGGTGCATCAGATACAGGCAACTTCGTTGACAGTAACCCGGCTGCCTTCACGGATAGCAACACGACCGAGCTCTTCAACGATGCAACAAAGCCAAACATCGTGACTGATGCGACGACGTCTACGGTCCTTGTCTCTGTGCACATGCAAGGGAACACTTCGAATACCGCTTCGGACGCATTCCTTGCCTCTCGCATCGTCTACACGACTGATGGGAGCGATCCTGCCTGCAACTCGAGTACGCAGCTCGGGGTACCGATGATCGGCGGATTCACGACCGCGACCACACATCCTTGGCAGGTCTCCGGCACCTTCCTCCATGCTCCGGGTGTTGCGGGGACGATTAAGTACACCGTCTGCACGAGCACCGTCTCTACAGGCACCGCAACCGACACGCCTGAGGCCATCCACGTGTCACTCGTTGAGTTAGGCGAGTAATATAACTCAGGAAATCATGGCGATCCCGCTCTGCTGCGACTTATGCAGTTTCAAAAATGCTTCTTGGTAAATGCTCGACCCGAATGTGATTTCAGATACTGCTCGAATGCTTGTGCTTTACGTTGATCTTCAAAGGAAACATATGTAACGAGCTTCCATGGTCTGAATTTATTTCTATGAATACTCTGGCCATTATTATGCTCGGTCAGTCTTCGTTGCGGGTCATCGGTTATACCGATGTACTAGAGCCAGTCTCATAAATGCCGGAGAGGCAAAAAGAACGCATCGCGGGTGACAAGCCGTCGGAAGTTCTGCAAATGGGCGAAGAGCCGGTCGACCTTCCATCGTCGCCTGTATCGCTGCAGTTTCTGTGTTGCCTTCTTCTTCTTCTTCTTCTTCTTCTTCTTCTTCTTCTTCTTCTTCTTCTTCTTCTTCTTCTATGACCTGTGCCTCAACTTCAAATTCTTCATAGTGATCCAGTAATAAATCATAACATTTATTCTTTTGATGTCAAATTGGAGCGGGTTACTGGAAATTATTACAACCATGATGGGTCCGATTAGGAGTTTGTGTCCATGACACTCTCCTTACCCACAGCTTCACCTGACATCCTCTTGGTCAATTCTTTCTTAATTATCACGTTCGGGAATATTCGAGCTAGTTGCTCCTTTTCTGGAATGATCGATGTGTGATCCGTTTCCAATATTTCGATCGTAACAGGCTGGCCGTCTAAGATAGATTTTGCCCACTTAATATCAAGCTTCAGAGTCAGGCAATTAAGATCTTCCATAGTACATTTAAAGCGACGATTAATGGCGTCATTCAGAAAATGCAGTGCTTCTCGATCTCCAAAATAAGCCTTGAAGAGAATTTCTTCAGGTACGCCGATTTTTTCCAGGAGCAGTTTCGCGAGATCCCGACTATACGGATAAAAATCTTCTTCAAGGGCGCGCTGACTAAAAGTCGATCTATCGTTGACACTCTGATTTTCCCATAAGACGGTTGTGCCTTCGTTCAGCCATTGGCATCCATGCATTTTCTCTTCTCCGCCTCCGAGCGGCTCAAATATTGAAAAACCCACTCGCTGCGATCCCTTTTCCGTTTGTGTGTGGCTGAGTGAATGGCCGAGTTCATGGGCCAACAAGATATTTGGTCTATCGATTCCTACAAATGTTACCCCCGTTCTATGATCGTAAGAGTCAGTCCCTGTAAGATTTGGCTTTCCACAGGTAAGGAACCAATCGGTGATAACAATATGTATAGGGCGAGTATCAGCGATATATCCGTGTTGCCTTGCGAATGTAAGACAGTGGGCTGCTTGCTCTTTGAATTCTTTTTGCTTCCGTGGGAAGTGCTCTTGGAACTCTTTTATCCTGCGATCAGCAAATACATTCATGCCTTGCTGAAAATCCTGTTGGTCCGCTATGCCGTATGTTTCACGATAGTGCTTCTCAAACTCAGGTCGCTTTCGTGCTGCATCTACAATCGATGCGACTACCGACCGTGCCAATTCTTCAATGCTTGTACCTCCATAGGTTGCGATATCCTCCAAGAAAATTGGAGTCGTGAACTCCTGTGATTCCTGCGGATTCTGCAATTCACTTCCTTTTTTCTTATCTTCATTTTTATCCTCCCATATTTTATCTGCATTTTCCATGAATACATTATATCATAAAATATATTCTTTGTCTTGGAGCGGGTGAACGGAATCGAACCGTCTTCACCAGGTTGGAAACCTGAGGTAATAACCATTATACGACACCCGCATGTTTGAAAGGATCTGATGCTTTCCGACTGCGCGATATGGTACCAGACCTAGTCCTTTTGAGAAGCCCTCATAGCCATCTTTTTAAGCTTAGAATCGCTGATTGGAGCCCAGGGGTTACAGTGGAGCAGACGCCAGAGGAGCAGGGGAATGCCCAGGGCGACGCCATGCGTAGTAAGCACTTGTTTGCCATACTCCGAGCACGTTGGCTCGTGCCTGCAGAAGCCATGGGGGTACAGATGCTTGAGCGGTCCGTGATCCGGTGACAGGGTTTGTTGATAGATTGAAATCGCGCCGATGATGGTGCGGCGGGGGAGATGCCAGAGAGTGCGGAACAGATGCTTGACCATGAAACGGGTTGCGGGGAATTGCGCATGACGCAGAGAAATTATAGTCTAAGGTATCTTCTTCCGCTCGCGACATGCCGCTTACAGCAGGTGACGTTCTCAGCTATCTCTCCATCGTCGTTGCGGTGATGATTATCATCGTGCTCTATCATGTGCTCTTTATTGTGGTGGACATCAGGAAAATTCTTCGCCGTGCGGATGATCTGACCGAGCAAGTGGAGGAGATGCTCCTGAAGCCGATCTCCATGGCCGATCATGCCATGCAGTGGGTTATGGATCTCTTGGATAAAAAGAAAGAAAAGAAAGACTCCCACCATCATGTGATGGATCATCACCGCAAGTAAGCCTTATGGCTACAAAATCTCCTGAAGCACCGAAAGAGATTGTGAGCGCAGACAAGACGGACAAGACGGCGGAGCTGATCACCTCGCTTGAGCGATTGCGCGAAACGGTGGAGAAAGTGCCCGACGAATACGGGCTGGGACGTCCTTCCAAAGACATCTTCTATTCGTATTTGAAAGGCATTGCCACCGGCCTCGGCGCGCTCACAGCCGTCGCCATCGTTATTCCTTTGGTTATCTGGTTCATTGAGAGCATCCATTGGGTGCCGTTACTCGGAGATTTTATGGCAAGCATCGCCGATCGCATGGAGCAGGCGCAGGGACGATAGTGTAGAGATTTAGAAGATTCAGAGGACTCAGAAGATTCAGAGGAGAGGATTGAATAGGACTCCGGAAGAATAAAAGAAATTAAAAAAAATTCCTTACCTTCTTCTGAGTCCTTTGAGTCTTCTGAATCTTTTTTCAAGAAGAGAAAATCGGCTGCTTATCTATGAAAATACGAATGAAGAGCCTCTTCACTACATCGATGGATGCCTCCACCATGTTGGCCAAGAGTGAGTTCAGTTTGCGAATCTTTGCGTAGAGTTCATTCAAATGATAGGCCGCTCCGGGATCCGAGCTGCGCGCCACGGCACGCGAGAGCTTTTCCAGTTGCTTCACTTCGGCCTGAATATGTCCCTCAATTTTCTGATGCATGACTTCCATGGCTGGGAGATTGGCAAGCAAGGTTTGCCGCGCGGAGACCTGTGTGCCGTCATCGCCTTGGGTACCTCCTGAAGCGGTGGCGCCTGAACCGCCCAAATCACCGGAGCGATCTTCGCCGGTCATTTCGCGCACGTTTTTATCAAAATTATCCAGCGTTAAAAGCAGGTCATTGAGCTCTTGCATCTTCGAAGGCTGGCTTACAGCCAGCATTTTTACCTCAATCGATCCCGGGGAATGGGGGCCGCTCTCAGGCGAAATGAGTGTCATCTGGTACCATTGTCCCTCTTTTGAGCTAAAAAGTCAATTGAATGCGATTAAAGGGCAGAATGGGCATTATTGTGGTTCTGAAGCACTGGAGTCGACGCAAAGGATTCACAGGATGGAAAATAAAAGAATTTCTGTCCTCCTCTCTGTTGCATTGCTTGAATCCGTCGCACTTCCGTTCCATCCATCTTTTCACGTATCTCCAATCGCCCTACACTTCCGTCATGGAACCAACCATTTTTCACAAGATCCGGGACAGAGAAATCCCCGCCGATATCGTCTTTGAAGATGAAGATGTCTTGGCTTTCAAAGACATTCATCCCAAAGCGAAAACGCATCTGCTCTTTATCCCCAAGCAATTCGTCGAATCCATCGCAGAGCTGACGCCGGAGTCAGCCCATCTGCCGGGCCTTTTGATTCTGGCAGCCCAGCACTACGCAAAAGAGAAGGGGATTCGCGGCTACAAATTACTCTTCAATGTCGGCAAAGAAGGCGGGCAGGAAGTACCGTACCTTCATCTGCATTTGATGAGTGAGCAATCCGCTTAACCCCCTCCCCATAAAACAGTACACCCAACATCCCACAAGACCACATCAGCTCCTCCACGGAGATCGCGCGTGCTGTTTGCCGCGGCACTCGCAAGTGACGGGCGAAAACCGCGCGAGTTCACGCGCGCCTAGTTTTCTTGGGCACTTCTTTGGGTTCCCGGCCGAAGCTCGCCCATCGCGAGCGTAGGCTGGCGATCCAAAGAAGTGCCAACCCTGTCTCTCATAAATCTTCGTTCTGTGGAAACGACAAATGCAAATGAAATTGGCATAAAAAAAGCCGATGGAGAATCATCGGCTTTTTTTATAATTTCTTATTCGCTTATGCCTCGTACCCACCCGCCTTCGCCTCCTCCTCGGTTGAGAAGTGGACGCGGTTTTCAGCTTTGATTTTCTTGGCCTGCGTGGAGTCGGCGGCGTAGTACTTCTTGCCGGTCTTGGAAGCGACGAAGCCTTCCGTTGGAGCGTCACCTTGCTCTTCGCCCTCATCTTCTTCTTTGTCAGCCTTCGCAGCCTTCTCTTTCTTCTTTGGCTTCTCGGAGGCTTCTTCGGCGTCGCTGGCCTCGCCGTCTTCTTTGGCTTCCTTCGCGGCCTTTTCCTCTTCCTCGCGCTCACGCTTGATGCGCTCCATCGTTTCCTTATCGATCGGTTTGAGTGCCTTGATGGAGAGACCGATGCGGCGCTCGTCGACATCAATGTTGATGACCTGTGCATCGACTTTCATACCGATCGTGAGGACTTCACCTGGATCAGTGACTTTGTGATGGGCGAGTTCTGAGAGGTGGACGAGACCGTTGATGTCTTTCTCCAGCTTCAGGAATGCGCCGTAATCCGCGAAGCGGACGACCGAACCTTGCACTTTCTTGCCGACCGGATAGCGCTCGGCAATTTCCTCCCAAGGATCCTTGGTCAGCTGCTTGATCGAAAGGCTGAGTTTTTCTCCATCAATGCCGATGACTTTCACCTTCACACGATCACCCGGCTCTGCATATTCGGATGGATTCTTTACATGGCCCCACGCGATCTCGGAGATGTGAACCAGTCCTTCCAGGCCATCAAAGGCAACGAAGAGACCAAACTTCACGATGCCGGAGACGACGCCTTCCTTCTCGTCACCTGCCTTGAGGTGCTCCAGTGCCTTGGCGCGCTCCTCAGCCATCGCTTCGCGTTCAGAGACGACGATCTTGCCGGCTTCCTCGTCCATCGTGATGATCTTGACCGTGAACGTGTGGCCGACGAATTTCTGGAGGCGGTTGATGATTTCGGATGCGTCGGCGTTATTCACGCGCGGATAGTTGACCGGAGCCAATTGGCTGACCGGGAGGAAGGTACGAATACCATCGATATTGGCGAGCAGTCCGCCCTTGTTGGCTTCCTGCGCCGTGAACTTCATCGTGTTATCGCCCTCCACCAAGCGATGGAAGCGATCCCAAGCCTTCTGCTGGCTTGCCATGCGCAAGCTCAACACAATCATGCCCTCGTCATTTTCTTCTTCCAGCACCAGTGACATCACATTGTCGCCGATGGAGAGTTCTTTGAACGTGTTGAAGGAATCGCGCAGCTCTCTGCCGGATACAATGCCAGTGGCCACGCCACCGATATCCAAGAGCAGTTTATTCTTACCGCGGAAAACAACGATACCTTCGACAAGTTCGCCCGGCCGAACGCGGACGACAGGAGGAGAATCTTTGAGCAGCTGGTCCATCAAGAGGGCGGACGCGCTGCGGGTTTTGGTTGTGGGAGCCATACAAAAACTGGGGTGCGAGAGGAAGAAATAAGAAGAAACGCACGTCCCCGCACGAGCGACAGGCGTTGCACAAACTATACATCCGGGCTTAAAGATGTCAAATGGGAGGGGTCCGGGGGTTGTGGGTGTAGTTGTCCTCTCAGAACCCCCACCCCCAACCCCTCCCCCGATGGGGAGGGGAGTTTCATTGATGCAGACAACAAACATTCCACATCACACAAACATCCCCTCTCCCCTCGGGAGAGGGCTAGGGTGAGGGATACAGAACAGAAACAAGACCCTTACAAAATATTCTTCGCCACGTTCAATCCTCCATCCGTTCCCGGCATCTTCTGTTCTTGGCTCGTCTGTGGATTGTAGATTTGATAGAACAGCTCGATCAGTTCCTGGGTTTGCAGACGGCGGCTGGTGAGGCCGATATTTTCGAGGCCGGTCTGGATCAGGTTCACGCGATCGCGGAGCACCTTGCTGCCTTGGCCGAAGTCGCGGTTGCGCTGAGCGGCTTTGGCGGCGGAATCATCCGGGCTGATCCATCCGAAGAACTGCTCAAAGAGCGTCTTGCCGCGCGGGACCATGTCCATTGGGATCGAGACATAGAAGCGCTTCTGCATGATCTCGGCGACATCAATCAATCGCTCGATGAAGTCGGCGTAGGCCACGGTCTGCTCGCGCAGGAGAGCATTCTGCTGCTTCGATGCGATGGAGCGTAGCTGCGTCAGATACGGATCGATGTTCATTTTGGACGATCGGATCACGATCTGGATCGGGAAGCTGATGGTGTTCACGAATGCTTCATACCCGGCGATGATGCCGGCCTGCTCGGTCTCGCTCTTGAGATTGAAGTTGAGCGCTTCGACCACCAGGATCGCGCGCAGTCCGCCGTTTTTCAAAAGCACAGTGTCGTTTCGTACTTCCGCCATCGGCAGAAACCGCTGTGTGGATGCGAGCGCAGACTTTTTGCGCTGTCGCACCGAGCTCTTTGCCGAAGTTGGCTTGGGATCACTCATGAAAGCGGAGGCTTTGGCTGGGGAGGAATCGCATCGCGGAAGACGGAAAGATCCGTCAGCTCCGGCACTTGCAATGTGGGCTTGTCATCCACTTTGATACGCGAAGGATCAACCGGCAGAGAAGAGCCGGAGATTTCTCCTGCGGAAATAGGGACGGATTTTGCTGTTGGGGTAGCTGTGACAGGGGACTCAATGATCGTTTCCTGCTGCGCTGGGACAAAGGCGTTGTCCACAAGTTCGCTCAGCTCAGAAATTTTCTTGCGCGCCTGTTTCTGTGCCATCTCTTCCTGGAGAATTTGTTTGTTACGCAGTTCCACTGTCTTCTCATCCGCCGTGCGAATAGTGATAGTGATGCCGCGTCGCGAGCCGAATGTGCGCGATGCCGGCTTCTGCATTTTCTCGAGCGTCAAAAGCAGAATGCGCGTGAGGCTGAGGTCATTAATTTTCACAACCGCGAACGCCGTGCCAAGCACAAAAGGCACCCACGCGAGCACAGTCAGATAGATGCCGGGACTGCCGCCATAGATTTTCAGGAGGCTGCTGTAGATCGCATAACTCAGTCCCCCCGAAATCGCCATGATCAAGGTTTGTTTAAGCGTCAGCGGCCCGACAATGCGGTCCTCGATGTACACGTTTTGAGGGATTTTGACTGGGTCTGCTGGCATGGAGGAGATTTAAAGAATTCCTATTAGTATAGCAGAAAAGGGGGTGTTTTGGAAGAATGGGTGCGGTCAACAGACTTCGGTCGACAGTGAAAAGGTCAGAGGAATGCATGCGCTTCATAATTGCATATATTAATAATATATGTTAAAATAACAATTTCTGGCAACTTCGCCAGCAAATTGATCTTTTCTCGGAGGGCTTTCCGATGATGCGTGAAACTCGCGAGCTTTCGTTCGCATGGAATAACGAATGGAAGAAGTACGTGGCAACTTCTTTTGGCGGAGGTATTTTTACCCTCGTCCTTCTGGATTCCCCGCCAATGTGCTTCCCTCATGCCCTTGCGGCATGGC
>Ga0163152_10002149_pt1 | contig 28979 bp, 21 predicted proteins | sample OliLakLV19MP8IB2_FD_148635 | JGI IMG/M metagenome (GOLD analysis project Ga0163152, IMG submission 148635) | Freshwater microbial mat bacterial communities from Lake Vanda, McMurdo Dry Valleys, Antarctica - Oligotrophic Lake LV.19.MP8.IB-2 | ecosystem: Environmental > Aquatic > Freshwater >...
GGTGAGGGGATCCCAATCGGCGCCCCGCGACGTGCGCGCGGATTGCGGGGAAAACCGCCGTGTCCTGCGCCCGCGAGGCCGGTTCAGGCTGGTCCGACCGCTCGCCACGAACAGCCAGGAGCACCACCATGCGCCGCACGACCCTCGTTCTCGCCGTCCTCACCGTTCTCGCAGTCGGCGCACCAGCGCAGAACTGCGCCAACACGTCCGTCGGCTTGACGCCGATCAACGACCTGGGAACCGGTTTCCACCTGGGCTTCCAAGGCGGGTTGTTCCCCGGCGGCACGAACACGATGCCGACTGCGCACGTCGTGGACGGGATCCGGCAAGCGGCGCAGATCACGCCGCGCGACGCGACGGGCGCGCCCGATCCCGCCGGATCGGTCGTGTTCCTCTCGATTGGGATGTCGAACGCCACGCAGGAGTTCAGCCGCTTCATGCAGTTGTCGGATGCGGACACACTGCGCCATCCGCGCGTCAAGCCGGTCGACGGAGCCATCGGCGGACAGGCCGCCGAGGACATCGCCGACCCCAACGCCCCGTACTGGAACCTGGTCGCGCAACGCCTGACGGCGGCCGGCGCCAGCGCCGAGCAGGTACAGGTGGTGTGGTTGAAGGAAGCGAACCGCGCGCCCAACCAGGCGTTCCCGGTGCACGCGCAAAACCTGCAGGCGCAGTACGTGACGATCCTGCAGATCCTGCAGGACCGCTTCCCCAACCTGAAGGTGTGCTTCCTCGCGTCGCGCATCTACGCGGGCTACTCCACCGGCACCTTGAACCCCGAGCCCTACGCCTACGAGCAGGGCTTCACCGTCAAGTGGGTCATCGAGGACCAGATCGGCGGCGCGCCCGCGCTGAACTTCGATCCGGCGCGCGGACCCGTCGAGGCGCCGTGGCTCGCGTGGGGCACCTACAACTGGGCCGACGGCACGACGCCGCGCAGCGACGGGCTCGTGTGGTTGTGCAGCGACTACAGCGCGGACGGCACGCACCCCGGTCCGGCCGGACGTACGAAGGTCGCGCAAGCGCTGCTGGACTTCCTGCACGCCGATCCGATCGGCAGCGCGTGGTACCTGCGCCGGCCCGTGCCGTTCGCCTACGGCGTCGGGAAGACCACGTCGATCGGCAGCGTGCCCGCGATCGGCTGGACCGGGACGCCGAGCCCCGTGACGGCCGACTTCGCGGTGACCGTGGCGCAAGCCTTGCCGGGCGGCTTGGGCATCGTGTTCCGCGGCCCGACCGCGAATCGCGTGCCCTTCGTGAACGCGACGCGCTGGGTGGCGAGCCCGCTCGTGCGCCTGGGCGTACGCAACTTCGACGCCGCTGGCGCCGCGAGTTGGAGCGTGCCCGTTCCCCCGGGCGTGGTCGGCTCCACGAGCTGCTTCCAAGGCTACTTCCGCGACGTGGCGCATCCCGACGGAACCGGCGCCGGCCTGTCGAACGGCTTGCGGGTCGTTTTCCACGACTGAGAGCCCGTGAAGAAATTGATCGTACGGGCTCTCTGATCTCGTTGGCGCCGCTCCGCGGCGCGAGAGGCTGTGATTTCTTCACAGCCTCTGAGGAGCGGTCGCGTTCCTGGGTGGTTCGCGCGTTCGATCCTTCACCGAAGGATCGCGGGGCGATTGGCGGGCCGCAGCGCGCGTAGTGCGCTCGCGGCTTCGCGTCGCCCGTGCACATCTCGGCTCCACGGTCGGCTTGCAGCCGGGGATCGCCGGGCCCTGGACGGTTTCAGCACTTGACCGTCTTGCGCTTCTTCCCCAGCGAGCCGTGCCGCTTCACTTTGTCGATGTACGCGGCGGCGGCGGGCACCTGGCACGACGTGTCGCCCATGTCCACCTCCACCTCGCCGATGGCCTTCGCGGCCTTGATGGCGTCGGCGGTGAGCGGCTTCACGTAGCTGCCTAGCGCGATGATGAAGTTGTTCATCGCGTAGCGCACGTAGTTGGGCGCCGAGTGGATCTGCTTCTCGACGCGCGCCAGCAGCTTCTTCAGGGTGGGCAGGTCGAGGTCCTCGTCGGCGAAGAGCGCGGCGACGGCGGCCAGCGTGAACCAGCCCGCCGAAGCAGCGCCCTCCTGCTTGGAGTCGATCCACTTCAGGCCCAGTTCCCAGCCGTGCGCCGAGCCGGCCGCGACCCACGGCACCGGGTACTGGTACAGCCCCGGGCAGTAGGCCTCCGAGAGCCAGCGCTGCAGGTCCTTCTTGGTCATCTTCGCGTCGTCGGCCATGAGCCCGGCCATGTACATCGCGTCGTAGACGCCGGTGGCCCACAGGTCGAGCGCGAGCTGGTAGTCGGTGCCACCGGCGCGCTTCTGGATCTTCTTCATGTCCGAGATCTTCACGCCGTAGATGGGCTCGCGCGCGCCATGCACCATCATCGTGTGCTTGTAGGTGGCGCTGCCGAGCGCCTTCAGCTCGGCGACGATGGACTTGGCGCTCAGGATCTCGGGCATGGCTTCCTCCAGGCGGACGGCGTGCGAGGCTAGCGCCGCCAGCTCGTGACGCGCAACTCGTCGGTGCGGCCGTTGTCCCGCCGAAGAGGGCGCCGCCCGTGACGCGCGCACGCGCCAAGCGACGGGCCCGACGCTAGCGCGGAACGGCGCCCGCGCGAGCCGCCTGCACCAGCGCGAGCACGGCCTCGGCGCAGCCGAGCGACAGCGTGACGCCCGCGCCGCCGTGGCCGTAGTCGTGCACGAGCAAACGGCCGGGTCGCGGCCGCTCGGCCTCCAGTCGCACGGCCGGTCGACCGGGACGCAGGCCGACCTTGACGCCGAGCACGTCCGCCGCCGTGAGGCCCGGCAGGTGCCGTGCCGCGCGCGCCAGGATCTGCGCTGTCTCGAGCGGGTCCGGATCGAGGTCCGTGCGGCCCTCCGCGATGCTGCTGCCCAGGATGACGTCGCGCGAGCGCGGCACGATGTAGCAGAGGCCCTCCGGGCCGCGCTCGTCGAGGACGAACGTGCGCGTGAAGCGTGCAGCGATGCGCACGACCTGGCCGCGGATCGGCACGAGCGCGCGGTCGTGCGCCAGCTCGCGCGAAGCGAGCCCGGTGCAGTTCACGACCAGCGCGCTGTGCTCGATCGCCTCGTCCAGCGCGCGCACCTCGCGTTGGAAGAAGCGCACGCCGGCCGCCGCGCAGCGCGCGCGTAACCAGGGCAGGTAGATCTCCATCTCGACGACGGGCAAGCGGAAGGCGAAGCCGCGCGCGCGGCCGGCCGGGACTTCGCGCGGGTCGATCTCGCGGAACGCGGGCAGGTCGCGCAGGAACGCCGGCGGTTCGACGCCGGCGGGGAACACCTCGATGCCGTCGCAGAGCGTCACGCCGCTCGACCGATCGGCGGCGATGCGCTCCAAACCGGCCAGCGTTTCCAGCGCCCAGCGCTCGACGAGCCCGGCCGGGCCGGCCAGGTACGGGTACCAGATCGCGGCCGCGACGCTCGACACCTCGCGCGCGACGTCGCCGCGCTCCCAGGCCTCGACCGCGAAGCCGGCTCGCGCGAGCGTCAGGGCACACGACAGCCCCGACACGCCGGTCCCCAGGACCAGCGCGCCCTCGGCGCGCGACGCACTCACTCGGGCTCGAGCGTCGCCGACAGCGGAAAACCGGAAGGACGGGCGGTGGAGCGGATCTGCTCGACGTACAGCTCGCCGCGCTCGAACGTCGTGACGGTGACGATCGCCGAGCCCGTGTCGTGCACCTCGTGCGTGAGGCGGACGGCCTCGTGGCGGTTCTTGTGGAAGAGGCGCACGAGCAGGTCGATCACGAACTCGAACGTGGTGATGTCGTCGTTGAGGAGAATCACCTTCCAGCGCGGGGAGACGCGGGTCTCCTCACGTGTTTCCGCTACCGGTTTCATGGTGGGAGCGGCAGGCATGCCCCCATTCTAGCGAGGGATCGCGCGGAGGCGAGGCGCAGTCCCGCACACGGGATCCCCGGGTCCCGCTTCGTCCGACGCCGGCGGACACTAGGATTCCACCCACCTTGCGCGCGAACCCGCCCCTTTGCAGCGTCGCTCTCGCCGCCTCCCTCCTGTTCGTGGCGAGCGCCTGCTCGATCAAGCGCTACGCAACCGGGAAGGTCGCCGACGCGCTGGCCGCGACCGGCGGCACGTTCGCTTCGGACGAGGACGTCGAGCTCGTGCGCGCTGCCTCGCCGTTCGGCCTCAAGCTCATGGAGAACGTGCTCGAGTCCCAGCCCGAGCACTACGACCTGCTGACCGCGCTGACGAGCAGCTTCACGCAGTACTCCTACGCCTTCGTCCAGATGGAGGGCGACGAGGCCGAGCCGGTGAGCCTCGCGGTCGCGATCGTGCAGCACGAGCGGGCGCGCAAGCTCTACCTGCGCGCGCGCGGCTACGGGCTGCGCGCGCTCGAGGTGTCGGTGAAGGGCTTCCGGTCCGACCTGGAGCGTGACGCGCGCGCGGCGGCGGAGCGCGTGGGGCGCGACGACGTCACGGTCCTGTACTGGACGTCGGCCGCGTGGGGCGGGGCGTTGGCGCTCTCGAAGGAGCGGCCCGAGCTGATCGCGGACCAGCCCCAGCTCGAGGCGCTGCTCGATCGCGCGTTCGTCCTGGACGAGGCGTTCGCGAGCGGCGCGCTGCGCACGCTGATGATCTCCTACGAGCCGTCGCGCATCGGCGGCGAGCGCGGGGCCTACGAGCGTTCGCGCGCGCACTTCCGGCGCGCGGTGGACCTCTCGCACGGGCTCTCCGCCAGTGCGTACGTGGCGCTGGCCGAGACGGTCTCCGTCGCCGAGCAGAATCGGGCCGAATTCCAGGACCTGCTGGGGCGCGCGCTCGCGATCGACGTCGACCGCGCACCCGAGTGGCGCGTCGAAAACCTGGTGCAGCAGCGGCGGGCGCGGTGGCTCCTCTCCCGCGTCGACGAGCTCTTTCTCGAGTGATGGCAGGTTGACCATGGACGTGACGATGAAATGGACGACGCGTTGCCTCCTGGCGGCGGTGGCGATCGTGCCGCTGCCCGACCGCAAGTCGATCAAGCTGGCCACGCTCGTGCCCAAGGGGTCGAGCTACCACAAGTCGCTGCTGGCGATGGGCGAGGCCTGGAAGGCCGGGCCCGACGGCGGCGCGCCGCTGAGCGTCTACCCCGACGGCACGATGGGCGGCGAGGCCGACATGGTGCGGCGCATGCGCGCGGGTCAGCTGCAGGCCGCGCTGATCAGCGTGACGGGCCTGCGCGAGATCGATCCGTCGGTCACGGCGCTGCAGAACCTGCCGATGCTGTTCGACAGCCTCGACGAGGCGGCGAGCGTGCGCGCGAAGCTCCTGCCGCGCCTCGAGAAGGCGCTCTCGGACAAGGGCTTCGTCGCGCTCTTCTGGGGCGACGTCGGCTGGGTGCGCTTCTTCACGAAGGAGCCCGTGCGGACGCCCGAGGACATGAAACGCGTGAAGCTCTTCACGTGGTCGGGCTCCACGGAACAGGCCGACCTGATGAAGACGCTGAGCTGGAAGCCCGTGCTCCTCGAAACGGCCGACATCCTGCCCGGCCTGCAGACGGGCCTGATCGACGGCGTGCCGGTTGTGCCGTATTTCGCGCTGAAAGGGCAGTTCTTCACGGTCGCGAACCACATGCTCGAGATCGACTGGGCGCCGCTCGTCGGCGCGCTCGTCGTGACGAAGAAGACCTGGGATGACCTGCCCGAGCCGTTGCGCGCGCATTGCCGCGGCGCGGCGACGAAGGCCGGCGACGACATCACCTTGCGCAGCCGCATCGAGAACGACGAGGCGGTCGAAGCGATGAAGAAGCGCGGCCTCGTCGCGCAGCCGATGACGCCCGACTTGAAGGCCAAGTGGCGCACGTACGTCGAGCCGATCTGGCCCAAGTTGCGCGGGCTCGAGATCCCACCCGAGATGTACGACGAGGTCATGCGCGTCGTCGCGGAAGAGCGCGCGGCGAAACGATGAGCGAGGCGTGAGCGAGTCGGTGAGCGAGTCGGTGAGCGAAACGGTGAGCGAAACGTGAGCGAGTCGTGAACGAGTCCGTTGCAACCGCCGCACCGCCACGCGGGGCCGCCGCGCGCACCGCCGTGATCGTCGAGAACGCGATCCTGGCGCTCGCGCTGGCTGGCATCGCGATCCTGCCCGTGGCCGAGATGATCCTGCGCGGGGCCGGCGGGGCGGGGATCCCGGGCAGCAGCGCGGTGATGCAGCACCTCGTGCTCGTCGTCGGCATGGTCGGCGGCGCGATCGCGGCGCGCGAGCGGCGCATGCTGTCGCTCTCGACCGTCGACGCGTTCCTGAAGGGCCGCGAGCGCGACGTCGCGCACCTCGTGACCCACGCGCTGGCGGCCGGCGTCGCCGCGTGGCTGGCCGTCGCGGGCTGGCTGTTCGTGCAGGACGAGCGTCCGTTGGCCGTCGAGCTCGCTTGGGGCATCCCGCTGTGGACCGTGCAGCTCGTGCTGCCGATCGGGTTCGTGCTCGTCGCTGCGCGCCTGACGTTCGGCGCCTCGAGCACGTGGCCGGGGCGCGCGCTCGCGCTAGCGATCCTGGGCGCCGTCGTGGCGATCGGCGTGTGGGGGCCCGAGGATCCCTCGAACCTCGTCACGCCGGCGCTGATCCTCCTGGGCCTCGCGACGCTGCTGGGTGCGCCGATCTTCGTGACGCTGGGCGGCGCGGCGCTGATCCTCTTCTGGGGCGCGGGCGAGCCGATCGCGTCGATCGCGATCGACCACTACCGGCTGGTGACGAACCCGAGCCTGGCCTCGATCCCGCTCTTCACGTTGGCCGGCTACTTCCTGGCCGAGGGCGGCGCGTCGAAGCGGCTGCTCCTCGTGTTCCAGGCCTGGTTCAGCGGGTTCCGCGGCGGACCGGCGGTTGTCACGGCCCTCGTGTGCGCGTTCTTCACGAGCTTCACCGGCGCGTCGGGCGTCACGATCCTGGCGCTGGGCGGCCTGCTCTACCCGATCCTCTTGTCGGCCGGCTACGGCGAGCGGCCGGCGCTCGGGCTGCTCACCGGCGCGAGCTCGCTGGGCATGCTGTTCCCGCCCTGCCTGCCGCTGATCCTGTACGCGATCATCGCTCGAGTGCCGATGCGCGACATGTTCCTGGGCGGCATCGTGCCGGGCTTCGTGCTCGTCGTGGTCACGGCCTGGTGGGGGGCGCGCGCCGGTCCGAAGATCGTCGAGCGGCGCGCGTTCGACCGCCGCGCCGCGCTCGGTGCGGCGTGGGCCGCGAAGTGGGAGCTGGCGCTGCCGATCGTCGCGATCGGCGCGCTGTTCAGCGGGTTGGCGACGCCGGTGGAAGCGGCCGCGATCACGGCGATCTACGCCGCGTTCACGCAGGTCGTCGTGCACAGAGACCTCGCTCCGATCCGCGGCTCGGTCAAGGTGCTGGTCGAGGCCGGCCTCGTCATCGGCGGCGTGCTCCTGATCCTGGGCGTCGCGCTGGCGTTCACGAACTGGCTCGTCATCGAGGACGTGCCGACGCACATGCTCGACACCGTCACCGCGCGCGTCGAGTCGAAGTGGGTGTTCCTGCTGCTCCTGAACGTGTTCCTGCTCGGCGTCGGCTGCCTGATGGACGTGTTCTCGGCGATCGTGGTCGTCGTGCCGCTGATCGTGCCGCTGGGCGAGCACTACGGGATCCACCCGATCCACCTGGGAATCCTGTTCCTGGCGAATCTGGAGCTGGGTTACCTGACGCCGCCGGTCGGGATGAACCTGTTCCTGGCCAGCTACCGGCTGAACAAGCCCATGGCGATGGTCTACCGCGCGGTCCTGCCGGTGCTCCTGGTGATGCTCGTCGGCGTGCTCGTCATCACGTTCGTGCCCTGGTTCTCGACCTGGCTGCCGGGGCTGTTCGCAGGTCCGTGAATCCGTGCGCAGTCCGCGCACGACCGCGAGATCCTCTGAAATCCTTTCGACCCTCTCCTTCGCGAGCGGGTGAGTGCCACGGAACGGGCCTGAATTCCGCGTTCGCTCCAGGAAGTTGCATTCAAGGGGGCGGCCGGGTTCGGACGACAAGCCCCGACAGTCGGAAGGGCGGCATCGAGCGTGGCAGCGCACGAGCCTCCTGGTCGCAGTCCGGCGCGGGGACGGGCAGAATCATGTCGGAGAAACTTTCGCGACGGTCTCGGATTCGCAACGCGCGCCGAGTGTTCAGCACGCGGGGAGCGCGCGCGCAGGCCGGCTTCTCGCTGCTCGAGATCACGATCGCGATCTCGGTCCTCACGCTGGCCCTGGTCGGGGCGACGGGCTCGATGCTCGCTGGCAACCGGCTGCAGCGCGTGAACCGCGAGTCCGCGGTCGCGGAGGACGCGGTGCGACAGGTGCTGGAGTCGATGCGCGGAGCCGCGCTCGCCACGACCTTCGCGCGCTTCAACTCGACGGCGGTCGACAACCCGGGTGGCGTGGTGTCGCCCGGTGCGACCTTCGCGGTCGAAGGGCTGCGTGCGCCGCCGGAGAACGCAGGAGCGCCCGTCGGATCCATCGTCTTCCCCACGATCCTGGACGGCGGGGTCCTGGAGCTGCGCGAGGATTTCGTCGACGCCGAGCTGGGGATGCCGGCCGATCTGAACGCGGACGGCGCGATCGACGACGCGAACCACGCCCTGGATTACCGCGTCCTCCCCGTGCGCGTGCAGGTGCAGTGGACCGGAGTGCTGGGGACGCGGACCTTGGCCGTGGAGACCGTGCTGTGGAACCGCTGAATCACCGCATGAAGTCGCGGATCGCGGGCTTCACCCTGGTCGAGGCGACCATCGCCACGACCATCCTGGGGCTGATCCTGGGCGCGATCGGCCTGACTGCGCTGCGTGGCAAGGAGAACTTCCGCCAGGGCATGACCGTCGCGATGCTCGATGCGCGCGCCGAGCGGCTCCTCGACCGGATCGCGGACGAGGTGCGCTACGCCGGACGCGACTCCCTGCCGGTGCTCCCGCTGCCGCCGGCGGGTTCCGCGACGATCGAGTTCCGCGCCTGCGCCGGCTATGACGGCGGCGCGACGCTCTGGACCACGCGCACGAGCATCGCCCGCGTCGCCGACCCGCGCGACCCGGAGGACGGCATCGACAACGACGGCGACGGAGTCGTCGACGAGGGCCAGGTCGTCCTGACGCGGAACCTGGGAGACGCCGACGAGATCGGGGTCGTCATCGGGGGCGGCGTAAGGCGGCTGCTCCAGGGCGAGGACGCGAACGTCCTCGACGACAACGGCAACGGGTTGACCGACGAGCGCGGATTGTCGTTCGTCCTGGACGGGACGAGCTCGCTGACGATCCGGTTGTCGCTGGAGGCGCTGGATCCAAGCGGTCTGCCCATGGTGCGGACCGTGCAGACGACGGTCAGCATGCGGAATTGATCGGGGCGAACAGGGGGATGCTCACATGAAGTGTCGAGAACGAAATCTGGAAGCCGAGAGCGGCAGCGCTCTGGTCGTCGCTCTGGCCGCGACCGTATTCATGTTCGGGATGGCAGGAGCCATCATGACCGTCGGCATCGAGCACCAGCAGGAACAGTCCGCGTCGGCCGAGCGCCTGCGGGCCCTGTACATCGCCGAAGCCGGGCTCTCGCACGCTGTTGCGCTCGCGACGGCCGGAACTGCGCCGGCCCTGGGCGATGCCGAGAATCAGCTTTCGTTCTCGCACGGCCAGTACTGGGGTACGAGCGTCGAGACGGCCGAGGACACGACCACGATCACCGTGTTCGGTACGAGCAACCGGACGACGCGCGCGCTGGAAGCCGTGGTGAAGCGTTCCGGCGAGAGCATCTACGCGAGTGCTCTCTTCGCCGGCAACAGCTCCGGCGACGCCGCCTACGATCTCATGCTGGGCGGCACGGGTGCGCAGGCCGACCGGGTCACCGGTAACGTCTACAGCGGAGGCAACATCCGCATGAACGGGACAGCGACGATCGACGGCATCGCGCGCGCGTCCGGCACGATCACCGGCGGCCCAGGCGAGACCGGGATCAGGCAGCCCACCCCCAACCTGACCGCGATGGACTACGCCAACAACAACGGCGTGAACGTCGCGCGTGCCTTCGACACGGGCGGGGCGACCTACGTCAACAACACGACGTATGGCGGGCGCGCTTGGAGGCTGCCCGAGTCGAACCCGGCGCACATCTTCCGCAAGAACCCGAGCGACCGGGCGGCGAACATCAACGGCACGGCCAAGGACGACTACTTCCTCGAGGACATCTACGAGCCGATCAACAGGAGCAGCGCGATCAATCCGGGTGCGGGCTCGCACGTCACGATCTCCGGCGTCGGTGGCGAGCCCGGCGCGAACGGCAACAACCTCGTCTACTACATCGATGGGAACCTGTGGATCCACAACAACAACGCGTACTCGTTCACGCTGTGGAACTCGAGCGGGACGCCGATCAAGGTGACGCTGGTGGTCAGCGGGAACATCTACATTTCGGACAACATCTTCTACAACAACCCGAACCAGGACGGCCTCGCGCTGATCGCGATGAAGGACGCGACGGTGGGCGACAGCGGGAACATCTACTTCGGCGACCCTTCGTTCGGCACGCTCGAGTACATGGACGCGTTCATGTACGCGGAGAACAACTTCTACGACAACAACCTGAGCGCGGCCGGCTCGGCGCGCGTGACCGTGCACGGCAACATGACGGCCGGCAACCAGGTCCGGATCAACCGTGACGTGGGCCGGCAGCACTCGAAGCTGACGGTGGACTTCGACCCGCGCGTGTGGGAAGGCTCGCTCGAAATGCCGTCGCTGCCGATGTCGAACGCGGCGGACCCCGAGTTCGAGGTCGTCAGCTGGCGCGAAGTGGCGATCCCGTGATGATGTCCGTGCTCTTCGGCGCGGTGCTCGCCTGCACCGCGTCGCAGCTCGACGCCGCGAATCCCCGTGCTTCCGCCCGCGTGGCGGAGGAGCCCGCGCCCGCGCAGGACGTCACCGGCCAGGTGTGGCGGCTGCTCGAGCCGCAGACCCCCGGGAAGGCGATCGACGAGGCCTTGGCGGCGCGCCTCATCGCGAGCCTGGGCGACGCGGCGGTCCGACCCACGCTCGGCATCTACCTGGGTCTCATCGCGGAACCCGAGACGGAGGTCGCTCTGGACGAGCGCGCGATGCGCGCGCGACCGCGCATCCTCCTCTCCGCACTCGCCGCGCTGCCGCCGTCCGCGGTGCTGGAGGAGATCGATCGCACGCTGGTGACCCAGGGCGGCATCGACCTGCGCCTGGGCGTCGTGCGGATCCTGGGCCGCTCGCGCATCCGCGGCGCGCTGTTGCGCGTCATCAAGATCACTTCGGAGCTCGAGCCGCTGCAGTGGGAGAGCAGCTTCGTGCAGGAACCGATCGAAGGGGCCCTGGGTGCGCTGCTCGCGCGCGACAAGCGCGCTGCCTCCCAACTAGCGGCGCGCATCCCGAGCGTGGAACCCGCGCTCGGCGCGATCTTCGTGCGCGCGCTCGTGCGCGCCGACGCGGCGCACGTGGCGTCGATGCTGACCGAAGCGTTCGGCCGCGACGCGCGGCTCGACCTGTGCGTCGTCGGGGCCCTGGCCGAGTTCGGCCACCAGGTCTCGGGGACGCTGCCCGAGCCGGCGTCGAACCGGCTGCTGGCGCTGCTCGAGAACGAGGACACTCGCCTTGTGGCCGCGGCGGCGAGAACCCTGGCGCTCCTGGGTGACCCTCACTGCGCCGCACGGCTCGTCGACCTCCTCGCCCACGCGGACTCCGCGGTGCGCGCCGCGGCGACGACCGGGCTGCGCGAGCTCACCGAGCTCCCGCTCGGCTCGAACGAGGCGGCCTGGCGGGCGCGGCTCGAGAGCGAAGCTCTTTGGGCGACGGAGACGCTGCCTCAGCTCGTGCTCGCCGACCCCGACGCTGCGACGTTGTCGCGTGTCGTCGCGGAGCTGCGGCAGCACATGCTCTACCGCCACCGCGGCGCCGAGATCCTCACGCGCGCCCTGGCGTCCGAGGATCCGAACATCGTTCTGTTCGCCCTCTCCGTCCTGCCCGAGTTCCGCTCCGGCGTCGCCCAGCCGGCGCTGCGCGCTCTCGAGGACGAGCGCGATCCCGAGATTCGGCGCGCCGTGCGAGCGGCCCTGGACCGAGCCGGCGCCGCGCCCTCCGGCCCGCGGTAGACAGCGGTGTCAGACACCTTGCACCACGGTCCACAGCAGTGTCAGACACCTTGCACCACCGTCCGGTGACCGGCAGTTTCCTCCGACCAGCTCGTCCGAGCTCGGATCGCCTGCGAACGTGGGTGACGTGAATCCCACCGACTTCGATGACGGTAGAAGGTGTCTGACACCGTTGTCCACCGTCGCTCAGCGGGCGACGGTCGCGAGCCGCCGCTCGACCTCGCTGAGGACCCAGGTCGTGTCCACGAACCGCTCCGGCGTCGCGAAACCCTTCGGCGCGCCGCGCCCGCTGGCCATGTGGTGCGCCACGATCGTGATGCCCCAGCACGTCGTCAGCTCCATGGCCGCGAAGCGCGTGACTTTGTCGGCCGGGATGTCGAAGCGGTATTCGAACGTGCGCCGCAGGCCGTCGTTCGCGCGCGATCCGCGCACGGACAGGATGATCAGGTCCCGATCCGTCGAGGGGTCGTAGCGCAGCACGGGATCGGCCGCGAGCCGGTCGGCCAAGTCCTGGTCGCGCTGCGCGTCGCCGCGCAGGTAGCCCAGCGTCTTCCAGCCCTGCACGAGCCGCCAGTGCCCGTCGTAGCGGATCGTGCGGTAGTCGTAGTCGCGCACGCCGGCCTTCTTCAGGTACTCGACGACCTGCGGCGAGTTGTTCGACGTCGGCGAGCACTCGAGGCCCGTGTCGAAGCGCTCGATCACCGACAGCGCCTCCTGGCGCACGATCTTGCCGCCGCGCAGGCAGGGCACATCGCCGCTGTACTCGCTGATCAGGCCCCACGGGCTGAAGACCAGCTTGTAGAGCAGCGGGTTCAGCGTCGGATCGGGCCGTTCCAGCGGTAATCCGCCGCAGCGCACGCGCACGTCGTCGCAGCCGTGCACCTTGGCGCAGTGCACCGCCAGCACGTTCGAGATGCCGGGCGACACGCCGCAGTCGGGCACGACGGGCACGCTCGAGCGCGCGGCCAGCTTCTCCTGCGCCGCGACGGTCTCGGGGTTGCCGCCCAGGTCGCAGAACGCCGTGCCGGCCGCGATCGAGCGCCGCGTCAGCTCGACGTTGGCCGAGTAGGGCGCGCACGACAGCACGACGTCGGCGCGCGCGATGTCGGCGTCGCTGGCCGACGCCGCGAAGCGCAGCGTCTTCGCGCGCGTCCCGAGCAGCTGCGTCAGCCGTTTCTTCGCCGCCGCGCCGCGCTTCACGTCGGGTTCGAAGACGAGCACCTCGCCCGCGTCGCAGTGGAGGACGAGGTCGTGAACGGCGGCCGTGCCCTGTCGGCCGGCGCCGAAGACGGCATAGTTGGGCGAGGTCGCGGGCCGGGTCACGGGCGGAGTTCCTGGGTGCGCATGAGGGCGCGGAGTCTATCCACGGAAGCACGCGGTTCTCGACTGCCCGCCGGGAGGTTCCTCGCGCATACTCGACGGACCGCTCGTTCCGCATCCCTCCCCCCAGCGGCCCTCTCCCATGCTCCGACCGACGTTCGGTCTGCTCCTTGCCCTCCTCCTCGGTGCCCCGGTCGTCGCGCAGGTTGCTGCGCCTGAGCTCGCTCCGCACGTCGCCGCCTGGCGCGTGCAGCACGGGCCGGCGTGGCGAACGCTGACGCACGCCGACACGGGCCGCCTCGAGTTCCTCTACGGCGGATCTGCGGCGCCGTCGCGTGCGCCGGTGACGGACGAGGACTTCGCGGTGCTCGCGCTCGAAGCCGTCGCGCGCACGCGCGCCATGCACGGGATCGCGCCCGAGCAGATGGCTACGGCTCAGGTTCACTTCCTGCCGTTGGCGCAGATCGGCAGCACGGACAAGCTCTCCGTGAGCTTGACGCAGATCGTCGGCGGCGTGCCCGTGCGCGAGGGCACGGTCGACTGCCTCTTCGACGTGCAGGGTCGCCTGCTGTCGCTGCACGCGCGTGGCGTCGCCGAAGCCGAACGGATCGAGCTGACGCCGCTCGTCCCGGCCCAGCGCGCCCGTGCGATCGCGGCGGCGGCGCTCGCCGTCGACGAGCACGAGGTCGCGACCTCCGTCGGCGGCGCGTCGCTCGAGCTCGTGCGCACCGGCGGCGGCCGCCTGGCGTGGCGCGTGGAAGCCCGCAACGAGGTCGAAGGCGCCATGCCCGCCGGCCGCACGTACTGGATCGACGCGCGCGACGGCGCCGTGCTCGATTCGGAACGCAGCGTGCACGAGCTCGAGGTGCGCGGCACGGTACACGCGCTGATCACGCCCGGCACCGCGCCCGACACGGGCTCGAACCCCGAGGTCAGCGTGCCGATGCGCTACCTGGACGTGTCGAGTTCGGCCGGCAACGTGCGCACGGACGCGAACGGGAACTTCTCTCTGCCGGGCGTCACGACGCCGCTGGCGGTCACCGTCTCGTTCACGGGCTCCTACAACAACGTCGTGAACATCGCCGGGGCCGAGTACACGCTGACCGCGACGCTGCCGCCGGACCAGGACAACGTGCTGACGATGAACCCGTCATCGAGCGCGCAGATCACGGCCCAGGCCAACGCCTTCCACCACGTCAACCTGCTGCGCGACTACGTGCGCGCGATCGATCCGTCCGACACGCACGCGGACTTCAGCGCGACGTCCAACGTGAATTTGAGCCAGACCTGCAACGCCTACTTCGACGGTGGGTCGACGAACTACTTCATGTCTGGCGGCGGCTGCGCGAACACGGCCTACTCCACGGTCGTCGCGCACGAGATGGGGCACTGGCTCAACGTGCGTTACGGCACCGGCAACGGTCCGGATGGCATGGGCGAGGGCAACGCAGACGTGTTCGCGATGTACCTGTACGACACGCCGATCGTGGGGCTCGACTTCTGCGGGCCGGGCTGCAGCATCCGCACCGGCCTCAACACGCGGGCGTTCTGCGGCGACCCGACGCCGCAGTGCTACGGCGAGGTCCACGCCGACGGCGAGCCCTGGATGGGCGCAGCCTGGAAGGTGCGCGTGCGCTTGAACACGGCCCTGGGCGACGTGATGGGGGACCTGACGGCGAACACGCTGTTCATCGGCTGGATGAACGCGTTCAACCAGTCGCAGATCCGCTCGATCATCGAGTCGCAGTGGCTCGTGCTGGACGACGACGACGGCAACTTGAACGACGGCACGCCGCACTACGCCGAGATCGATGGCGGGTTCCGACAACAGGGCTTCCCGGGCGTCGACCTGCACCCCGTGACGATCGAGGAGGTGACGCTCGTCCCCGACAGCTCGGTCGAGGTCGGACCGTACGGCATCGAGGCGCGCGTGCGCGCGCACTACGATCTCCAGCAGATCACGTCGGCGAGCCTGTCGTGGCGTGTGAACGCCGGCGCGTGGACGCAGATGCCGCTCGTGCCGCAGGGCGGCGACCTGTACGGCAACAGCATCCCGCCCGTCGCGACGCCGGCGCAAGTCGACTACTACATCGAGGCGACGGACACGCTCGGCAACGCGCTGCGCTGGCCCGGACCGACGTCGCACGAAGGCTTCCGCATCGGCTCGCAGGTGCCGTTCTGGAGCGCCGACTTCGAGTCCGGCACCGCCGGCTGGACGCACGCGACGTACGGCGACACGTCGAACCCGGGCGACGAGTGGGAGCTCGGCGCGCCGGCTGGTGCGTCGGGCGCCGCGATCATGATCGGCCAGATCTTCAACTGGCGTGACCCGTCCGCGGCCGTCAGCGGCACCAGCTGCTGGGGCGTCGACCTGGGCAACGGCACGAACGGCAACTACGGCACCAACGTGCACTGCCGCCTGACCTCGCCCGTGGTCGACTGCACCGGCTCGCGCGGCGTGCACCTGCGCTTCCAGCGCTGGTTGAGCGTGCAGTTCGGCAGCGCCGACCAGGCCCGCATCCGCGTCAACGGCAACGTGGTCTGGTCGAACTCGCTCGAGACCAGCGTGCTGGACACCGCCTGGTCGCTGCAGGACGTCGACATCTCGCCTTGGGCCGACGACAACGCGTCGGTGCAGATCGAGTTCGAGCTGGCCAGCAACAGCACCGTCCAGCTCGGCGGCTGGAACGTCGACGACGTCGAGCTGACGCGCCTCGGCCCGGGCACGCAGGATTGCACGGAGCCGACGACCTACGGACCGGGCAAGGTGAGCTCGACCGGCAACACGGCGCGCCTGGTGGGCGTGGGCCAGCCGAGCATCCTGTTCGGCCCGTTCCACATCCGCCTCGAGGACGGCGTGCCGCTGCGCGTGGCGATGGTGTACTCGTCGAGCGCTTCGGCCGCGACGCCGCTCTTGGGCGGCACGCTGCTCGTCGCGCAGCCCTTGGCGCGCGAGATCGGCTGGAACCTCGACGCGTTCGGCAATGCGACTGCGCTCTACCCCGTGACGCCGGCGTTGGTCGGCACGACACGCTTCTTCCAGTGCCTGTTCCGCGATCCGGCCAGCGTGGACGGCACGGGCATGGGCTTCTCGAAGGCATTGAGGGTCGGATTCTGTCCGTGAGAGCGGCGGCGATCGCTCTGGCCGTGGCGCTGTGCGCCGCCGCGGCCGGAGCGCAGGTCGGTGCGGCGTGCCGCGGTTGTCACCCGGGCCAGACGGACGGCTGGCGGTCGAACGGCATGTCGCGCGCGCTCGAGCCGCTGCGCGCGGGTGAGCTGGCCGGACTCGGCACCGTCGCGGCCGGCTCGACGGGCTTCGCGTACCGCTTCGAGACGGATGAGCGCGGCGCGGCGCTCGTCGAGACCTGGTCCGACCCCTCGTCGAAGAAACGGCCGTCCGAGGTGCAGCGCGCCCGCGTCGAGTTCGCGATCGGCGCTGGAATTCTCGATCGATCCTACGCCGTGCGACACGGCGACCTCCTGCGGTTCGGTCCGCTCGAGGTCGTGCGCGATCCCGTCACGGGCGAGCGGCACGCGGCGCTCGCGCCGGGCCACGCGATCGACCCGCGCTCGCGCTTCACGCTCCCGATCGCGGAGGAGTGCCTGCGCTGCCACACGAGCGCGCTGCCGCCGCGTGATCACCCGCTCGACCTCGCGCCGCCTCCCGGCTGGAAGCCGAGCGGCATCGACTGCGTGACGTGCCACGCCGAAGCCGCGCAGCACGCGACGTGGCGCGAGCGCGACCTGGCCGGCGAGCCGACGCAAGGTCCCGATCCGCTGCAGGCCGCGCGCGCGAACCCCGTTCGGCAAGGTCTCGAGTCGTGCGCTCGCTGCCACCTGCAGGGGGACGCCGACATCACGCTGACGCCGCCCTGGCGCGGCCTCCCTGGACCCGGCGAGGACCTGTTCGCACGCCGCGCGACGTTCGTGACTGCGACGCCGACCCACGAGATCGGCTTCGTGAGCCACGTCGAGCGCCTGGCGCAGTCGGTTTGTTTCCAGCGCTCGTTCGGGCGCGATCGCGGATCGCTCCTGTGCACCACGTGTCACGATCCGCACGCCTCCGTGTTCGAGTCGTCCGAGCGCCAGCGCGTGCGCGATGCCTGCACGAACTGTCACGCCGCGCACGAGCCGCGCGCGGACATGGATCGGCCCTGCTCCGAGACGGCGGAGAAACGCGCCGGACGAGCGTGCGTCGACTGCCACATGCGCGCCACGGGCGTCTTCGACGTGGCGACGGTCCGCATCCACGACCACCGCATCGAGCGCAAGCCGCCTCCGCCCTCGCCGCCCGGCCCGTTGCGCATCAAATCGACGCGCGACGGCCGGCTCGCGCACTTCACGCTACCCGGTCGGACGGAGTTCACCCCGAAGAGCGATCCGGGTCTGTGGTCCATGGCGCTGACCGGTGCGTACCGGCGCGACCTGGCGCTGCCGTTCGCACGCCAGGAGCCGGGCGCGATCGCGGCGATGATCCCCGGCTACCACCTCGTGCGCGGGTCCCTGCTCGAGCAGGCCGGCGATCTCGCCGGCGCCGAGCGCTCGTATCGCGAAGCCCTGCGGTTCGATCCCGGCCAACTTGAATCGGCAGTGAATTTGGGCGGCGTGTTGAACGCGCAAGGCCAGAGCCAGGCGGCGATCGACCTGCTCACGCCGGTGATCGAGGCCCATCCGCGCGCCGAAGGTGCGCGCCGCAATCGTGCGTTGGCTTGGCTCGCACGCGAGGACACGACGGCTGCTACCGCTGACCTGCTCGAAGCCTTCCACGTATCGCCTAGCGAACCCGTGGCGCGCGTTCTCGGGCAGCTCGCTCGCGCGCGGGGGGACGCGCAGGAAGCCGCGCGTTGGGCCTCGGTGGCCGCTGGTCTGGAGCCGAGACCCGCGCCCCGCTAAGCAGTTTTCGGCGACGCAAGGCCCATCGTCGCGGCGTACCCTGATTGCTCGACGATGACGAAGGCCTCTGGTCATCCTGGCGTTTCCTCCAAGCTTGCCAGCCGGACTCCGCGGCAGCCCGCGCAAGAACTCGGACGCACGTGGGGCAGGGCTGCCTTCATGGTCGCCTGCGTCGTGCTCGTCGCGTGGACCTTCGGACCGACAGTGAACCACGAGTTCACGAATCTGGACGACGACCAGGTCATCGTGAACAACCCGCACTACCGCGGGCTGGGGGCGGACAGGCTTCAGTGGATGTTCACCACGCGCTGGATGGGTCAATACCAGCCCGTGACCTGGATCAGCTATGCGGCCGACATGCTGGTCGCCGGCCATTCCGCCCGCACCTACCACACGGTGAACGTGGTGTGGCACTGTGCGGCGACGGCCGCACTGTTCCTCCTGATTCGCATGGTTATCGGGCGCCGCTTCGTGGGCCTTGCATCCGCTGCGTGCCGAGCCGGTCTCTTGGGTGACGGGCCGCAACGATCTCCTCTCGGGCTCTCTCGGAATTCTGGGCCTGCTGGCTTGGTTGCGTTACGCGTCGGCGAGCGATCGCAGAGTTCCCAAGTCGACCGGTGGCTGGCGTCTTGTGATGGTGGTCGCAGCCGGGTTGCTTCTCTTGGCCGCGAGCCTCACGGCGCGTGAGGACGATCTCCAGCTCGGCCGTCTGGGCTGGTTCGGGCTGAGCGCGGCTGTATCCCTCTTGATCCTGAGCGTCGTGGCGACTGTCGTCGCGATCGGACGGTCACGGCCCCGGCCGGATGTTGTGTGGTACGCGCTGGCGATTCTCGCGTGCACGTTGTCGCTCCTCGCGAAGCCCTGGCTGCTTGCCCTGCCGTTCGTGCTGCTGCTGCTCGACGCCTGGCCGTTAGGGCGATTCCGCATCGAGGATTCGGCAGCAAGAAAGCCCAGCCTCCGTGAGTACCTTTCCAGGACGCGCGATCTGGCTCTCGAGAAGGTTCCCTTCGCGATCGCCTGCGCCGTCCTCGGCGTCCTGGGAGTGTGGGCGAAGCGCGGGGGGGCGACGCTCCTCGCAGACGAGAATCTCCCGACCTTGAGCGAGCGGGTCGCTCAATCCTGCTTGGCGATCGTCTTCTACCTGCACAAGACTGTGGTTCCGACCGGCTTGAAGCCGATCGTCGACCGCACCGCGCACATGAGCTTGGCCGAGGCTCCGTTCCTGGGCGCGGCGCTCACCGTGATCGCCTTGCTGGTGCTCGCGTTCCTCGTCCGCCGGCGCAGCCCGGCCACGACGGTCGGCTTCCTGTGCTACGTGCTCGTCCTGGCGCCGTCGCTGGGCCTCGTCGCGTACGGCTTCCAGATGGTTGCGGATCGCTACAGCTACATGTCGACGATGCCGCTTTTCGCCCTCTTTTCCGGCGCGATGCTGTCGGTCTGGACGAAGAGCCCGCGAGCCGGTCGCGTCGTCCTCGCGGCGCTGGCTGGCGCGATCCTGATCGCGTCAAGCGAGGCCTCGCGAAAACAGGTGCAGATCTGGCACGACTCCGCCCGGCTGTGGACCCACACGCTGTCACTGGGCGAGACGCCACGCGCGCTGGCCAACCTGGCGTTCGTGCGCGATACGCAGGCCCACGCAGTCGTTCCGGCTAACAGCGCGCTGATTGAGAGCGCCGTGCGCCTGTCCGACCGGGCCGTAGAGCTGTCGCGCGAGCAGGGCGTGTTCGTCCCCGAGTACCTTCTAGTGCAAGGCACCGTGCAGTTGAACGCGGGACAATCGGAGCGGGCGGCGGAGTTGCTGCGCGAGTTCAGCCATGCGCGGCCCGAGAACGTGCAGGGCCTCACGAATCTGGGCCTTTCGCTGAACCGTCTCGGTCGTTTCCAGGAGGCGCTACAGTACCTGCAAAGGGCGGTCGTTCGCGTTCCGCGCGACGCACGCGCATGGCGGTTCCTGGGTCATTCATTCGACGGAGCCGGGCTGCAGGATCAAGCGCTCCAGGCGTACGAACGATCGGCGAGCCTGGGGCCGATCGACGCCACGACGGAGGCTCGCATCCGGGACCTCCGTTTGGCGCGGGCACGCTAGGTGTTCGCTGGCGACGCTAGACACCCATCAGGGCCAGCACGCGGTCCGGCACCGACGTCATCTCGACGACGCCGGACGCGGGCTCGCCGCCGCAGCGCGCGAACGGCTGCGTCGCGAGGAACACCGGCCCGTCCGACGGATGGTCGGGCAGGCGTCCGTGGCTGCCCTTCACCAACGTCGCGTCGAGCGGGATCACGTCCATCAGGTAGCGCATGCCGAGCTTCTTTTGCGCGAGGCGGCGCGCGACACGCAACTTCGGGAACTTCAGCGCGGGATCGAGGAACAGCTCGCACGGGTCGTAGCCCGGCTTGCGGTGGATGTCGACCGTGCGCGCGAAATCAGGCTCGCCCGCGGGATCGGTCCAGTAGTAGTACGTGAACCACGCGCGCGGCTTCGCGACGAGCACGAGGTCGCCGCTGCGCGGGTGGTCGAGGCCCGCGCGGGTCAGCTCGCCGCCTTCGAGCACGAGCTCGATGCCGTCGAGCTGCGTGAACACGGCGCGAGCGGCCGCACGCGCGGAGGCATCCCTGCAGTACACGTGCGCAACCTGGTGATCCGCCACCGCGAACGCGCGGCTGGCGAACACGTCGAGCACGTCGCCGGCCGGCGTCGCGCGCGCTTCGAGCAGCCCGGCCTCGCGTAACGCGCGGTTCACATGCACGGGCTGGTCGACCGCCGTGATCCCGTATTCGCTGACGACCACGACGTGCGCGCCGGCCCGCTCGGCCGCGCGCAGCACGTCGCCGACGACGGCGTCGATCTCCTTCACGGCCTGGCGAGAGCGCGGGTGGTCGGGCCCGAAGCGCTGGAAGTCGTAGTCGAGGTGGGGGAGGTAGACCAGCGTCAGCGCGGGCCGCTTCTCCTCGAGCGTCGCGATCGCCGCGTCGGCGAGCCAGCGGCTCGACGGCAGACCGGACTTCGGGCCCCAGAAGTCGAAGAACGGGAACGGGCCGAGCCGCGACTCGAGCCACGCGCCGTAGTCGCTCGGCCAGGCGTACGTCGCCGGGATCTTGCGTCCGTCGGCCGGGTAGAACGGGCGCGGCGTGATCGACAGGTCGACCGGCGCGCCCAGGTTCCACCACCAGAAGATCTTGGCGACGGTCGCGGATGGCGCGCGCTGCTTCAGTGTCTCGTAGACCTTGCGGCCCTGGACCAGCGCGTTCGATTGCCGCCACAGCGCGATCTCGCCCGTGTCGCGCGCGTACCAACCGTTGCCGACGGCGCCGTGGCGCGCGGGGGTGAGACCCGTGAGCATCGTCGCCTGCGCACTGCACGTCACGGCCGGCAGGACCGTCGACATCGGCGCCAGTGCTCCGCTGCTGGCAGCCAGCGCGTTGAGGTTCGGCGTGTCCGCGCCGAGAAGGCGCGACGTCAACCCGACCACGTCGACCAGGACCACCGGTTCCATGCGGGCGGCGGATGCTAGCATCGCGCGGATGCTGGGACGCATCCTGAACCTCTTCCGCGGCCGGCCCGCGGTGATCCGTGGCGCGTCGAAGCTGCCCGAGGGTTACGCCAAGAAGATCGACCTGGGCGACCCGCTCGCCGGCTGCACGTCGATCATCCTGTGCCGCGTCGAGGGCAAGCTGCACGCGCTCGACGTCCGCTGTCCGCACGAGGGCGGTCGGATCACCGAAGGTCCGCTGGTCGACGGGAAGCACGCGCGTTGTCCGCTGCACAATTTCACGTTCGATCCGCGGAACGGCGCCGTGATCAGCGGCCACGGCGGCAAGGCCAAGGTCTACAAGGTGCGCGAGCGGGACGGCGACGCCGAGGTCTGGACGTAGCCTCTACAACCGCGCGCAGTGCAGCGTGCCCTTCGATTCGTAGACGACGATCGCGCGGCCCTGCGGCGATCCGCACAGCGTCCAGGCCGAGACGTCCGCCGCGCTGAAGAACGGTGTGCCGCCCGGCGCTTCGACGAGCAGCTTGCCGTTGCGCGCGTCCTGCCAGCCCGTCCACGTGCCCGGCCCGCTCGTCGCGATCGCGGGCAGCATGCCGGCGCGCACGCGGTGCTCCGCCACGACCGGCGTCGAGAGGAAGATGTCGCCGTCGCGGCGCCAGATCGCCAGCCAGCCCGGGTCGGCGGACACGATCGCGCCACCGTCGGCCGGGCACGCGTCGAGCTTCCAGGTTCCGCTGCCGAGCTTGCGCGCCTCCTCGAACGTCGTGCCGCCGTCGAGCGACGTCACGAGCCAGGGGTCACGCGCGCCCTCGACCTCGTTGCGGAACAGCACGGCCAGCGTGCTGTCGCGCAAGTACGTCGCCGACGGCGCGCAACACGGACAGATCGAGCCGGACGGCGAGCGGTAGATGCAGGACTCCTCGCTCCACGTCGCGCCGCCGTCCTGGGAGATCGCGCCCCACAGCTCGGGCTGCTTCGTGCGCAAGTCGACCCAGCAGACGAAGACGCGCTGGCGGCCGTCGCTCGCCACGGCGTGCAAGCCTTCGGCAGCGGCGCCCGGCACGCGCGTGACGTCGACGGGGCCGGACCAGGTGCCGATGACGTCGCCCGTCCACGCGCGCAGCGTCCCCGTCTCCCCGTCGATCGCGAGCAGGCACAAGCCGCGCTGGGAAGCCGCCATGCGTGGGCCGCGACCGAACCCGACCATGACGTGCGGCGCCTCTGCGACTTGATCCGGCGGCTCGAAGCCCGACAGGTTTGCGTCTTCCGAGGCGACGAGGATCCGGCCCTCGCGCACGAAGGCGACGTGGATGTTGCCGTTCGCATCGAAGACGGCGTGCGGGGCGCGCGCGTTCTCCCACGAGAGCAGCGTGGGGAACGGCGACGGCGACGGCGACGGCGTCGGCGGCGGAGCGGGAGGCGAATCCCGCTTGCACGCGCTCAGGAGCGCGAGCAATAGGCACGTGCCGAGGCGCTTCACGGCCGCATGCTACCGCCGGGATCGCGCGGGGCACTGTCCGGAGCCGACGTGGTAAAGAAGGGGCATGGCCACGCCGATCCGCATCCTCGCCTTCGCCGGCAGCCTGCGCCGCGATTCCTGGAACAAGAAGGTCCTGAAGATCGCCGTCGAAGGCGCGCTCGCGGCCGGCGCCGAGGTGACCGTGCTCGACCTGAAGGACCTGCCGATGCCGGTCTACGACGGCGACATCGAGACCGCCGAGGGCGTCCCGGCGAAGGCCAAGGAGTTCAAGGCGTTGATGAAGTCCCACGATGCCTTCTTGATCGCGAGCCCGGAGTACAACAGCTCGATCCCCGGCGGCCTGAAGAACGCAATCGACTGGGCTTCGCGCCAGGAACCGGACGAGAAGCCGCTGGCGTGCTTCAAGGACAAGGTCGCGGCTCTCGTGTCGGCTTCTCCCGGCGCGCTGGGCGGGGTGCGCAGCCTCATGGCCATTCGTTTGATCCTGAGCAACCTCATGGTGCTCGTCATCCCCGAGCAGGTCTCGGTGATGAAGGTTCACGAAGCACTCGATGATCAGGGAGTCCTCAAGGACGAGAGGCGGGCGCAGTCGTTGCGCAACGTCGGCGCGCGGCTCGTCGCGGTGACGCAGGCTCTCGCGCGCGTGAAGGGCTGACAGCGCGGCGGAAACCGGAATCCGCGCAACGAATCCCGGCTCGCGGTATCTCTGGCTGCGCATGGAGCAGCGCGGCCCGACGCACCTCGACGAGCTGATCGCCCAGGCCGCCGGTCTGCGGACTGCACGCGGCCCCGCTGGGTGACGATCCGAGCTCGCGCGAATCGAGCTGCGCTGACCCTCAGTTCGGCATCCGATACGCCTCAGCGCTGGGCTTCACCGCCCGCGCGAAGTGCAGCGGCCGCCGCAGGGCGCCCGACGCCGGGCGCGCCTTGGCCTTCCATTCGCGGTAGACGTCCATCGACTTCTTCGTGTCGACCTCGACGTCGCCGTATTCGTCGCCCGGACGCGCGGGCTCGACGGTCACGCGCTGGTGCCAGCAGTGCATGCCGCTCACCGGATCGGGCTGCACCGGGAACGTCAGGTTCTGGTGCACGCCGCCGTCCGTCCACCAGATGCGTTTCGAGTCGGGATCGCTCGACGCAAACGGACGGATGTCCTCGAGGCGGCGGAATCGGAATCGACCGCCGCCCAGATCGTCGCGGCGGACCTTCGCGCTGGCCCACTTGTCGGTGCCGACGTCGTCGGAGAGGCGCCAGCGGCCCAGGTGGTGACTGCAAGCGACAATGCCCGGCCGCAGACCCTCGGTGACCCAGGCCTTGTTCACGAAGTGGCCGATGCGCGTCGAGATCCGCACGAGGTCCGTCGTCTCGATGCCCATGCGTTCGGCATCCTCGGGGTGGATCCAGACCGGGTTCGTGTTCGACAGCTCGTAGAGCCACTTCGAGTTGCCCGATCGCGTGTGGATCAACGTCGGCAGCCGGAACGTCGGCACGAGGCACATCTCGCCCTTCGAGCGGTCCATGTGGCGGCGGTGAACGTGGCTCTCGATGTACTCGGGCGTGGCGTACTCGGGCCAGCCCCACTCGACCATCGTCGGGCTGTGGATCTCGAGGCGCTTCGAAGGTGTCGCGAACCCGGCGCGCGGCTTGCTGTCCACGATCACGCCGGCCGGCTTCGCGCCGGACTTCACGGTGCGCGTCGCGGCGTCCGTCGTCGTGCCCTCGAGCTCCTTCGCGGACAGCTCGCGCAAGTGCGTGTCGTACACGTCCTTCTCGACCAGGAACGCGCCGTGCCGCCGCATGTACTCGAGCGGCGTCATCCCGAGCTTCTTCGATTCGGCCGGCAGGCCGGGCACGGAGTTTTCGAAGATCCAGCCGTAGTACTCGTCGACGGTGATGCGCTCGCCCGGCCGGTAGGGCGATTCGTAGTACTTGCGGATGCCGAGCTTTCCGTCGGGGTCGATGCGCCACGAGAGCGCGATCCAGAACTCGTCTTCTTCCCACACCTCGCCCGGATTCGTCTCGTACGTCGCGTCGACCTTCTTGCCGGCGCGCTCGGCCACGACGCGCTGCACCGGCTGGCGGAAGCCGATCCACTTGGCGGCGTGCGTCTCGGTCGACATCAGGTCGTGCCGTTCGGCGCCGTGACCCATCGGCAGCACGAAATCGGCGTACTGCGCCGTCTCGCTCCACGTCGGCGTCAGCGCGGCGTGCAGGCCGATCATCGTCTCGTCGCGCAGCACCTGCTCCCACAGCATGCCGTCGGGGTTCGTCCAGACCGGGTTGTAGACGCGGGTGAAGTACGCGCTGATCTTGCCGCGGCCCTCGAGCAAGAGGTGGGGCAGCAGGAACGACAGCTCGTGGTGCGACAGCGGCCACTCACGCGGGTAGAGCAGCTCGTTCCACGCGTTTTGCGGCGGCGGCTTCAGGAACGGCGGCGGCACGAACTTGGATTGCGTGTTGAGCAGCGTGCCGCCCTCTGCGCCGACCGCGCCGACCAGCACGCACAGGAACTGCAGGCAGCGCGCCACCTGCCAGCCGCCCTCGTTGCCCGACGCGGCGTTGCGCCACACGTGGCTGGCGAACGCGCTCTGGGCTTTCCCGATCTCACGCGCGATGTCGACGATCACCTGGCGGTCGATGCCGCACTCGGCGGACGCGGCTTCGGGCGTGTAGCGCGCGTAGTGCGCCTTGAGCTCCGTCAGGAACGCGTCGAACGTCTTCGGCGCCGTCGCAGCCTGCGCGTCGAGCCAATCGCGCCAGTTGACCCAGTCCTCCAGGAACTGCCGGTCGTACAGCTCCTCGCTCAAGATCACGTTGGCGAACGCCAGCAGCAGCATCGCCTCCGTGCCCGGCCACGTCGCGAGCCACCAGTCGGCCATCGAAGCCGTGTTCGACAGCCGCACGTCGATCACGGCGATCTTCGCGCCGCGCATCTTGCCCTCGATGATCCGCTGCGCGTGCGGGTTGAAGTAGTGTCCCGTCTCGAGGTGCGACGAGAGCAGCAGCATGAACTTCGAGTTCTCGTGGTCGGGCGAAGGCCGATCCGCGCCGCTCCACAGCGCGTAGCCGAGCCGCGCCGCCGCCGAGCACACGTTCGTGTGGCTGTTGTGGGCATCGACGCCCCAGCTCTGCAGCACGCGGTCCATGTACCCGTCGTGGCCCGGACGACCGACGTGGTACATGACCTCGGTCAACCTCCCGGCGACGATCGACTCACGGATCTTCGCCGCGAACGTGTCGAGCACGTGGTCCCACGTCGTGCGCTCGAACTTCCCGGAACCGCGCGGACCGACGCGCTTCAGCGGGTACAGGATGCGCTGCGGATCCTGGATCTGATTGAGGGTCGCCGGCCCCTTGGCGCAGTTCTTCCCGCGCGATCCGGGGTGGAAGGGATTCCCCTCGAGCTTCCTGACTTCGTTCGTCTCCTTGTCGACGTACGCGACGAGCCCGCAAGCCGCTTCGCAGTTGAAGCACGTCGTGGGCACGAGCGTGTAGCGCTTCTCGACTTTCCGCGGCCAGGCCTTGGCGTCGTACTCGACCCAGTCGTCCCACTGCTCGAACGGCGGGAACGACTCGAGCGGGGTGACCTGCCAGGCGTCGGCGTCGTGGGAACGGCTCATCGACCGGAGTGTACGGAGCCTGGCTCCCAACACCACGACCGACCCGGCCATGGGCCGAGTCGGTCGTGACGAAACCACCCCGCGATCGTGGTGGCGTGAGTTCTAGCGCAGCCAGAGCACGCGGACCGCGCTCGACAGGTTGAACGTCGAGGGCGTGCAGAAGCTGACGCTGTTCCGGTACCACCACTGGTAGGTGCGGATGCCGCCGTCGGCGGGCACGAGGCCCTTGACGGAGATCGGCAGTTCACCGGCCTCGGGGTAGACCACGTTGCCGCCCGACACGCCCTTGCTGGCGATGCGGACCACCGAGCCGCTGATGCAGCGCAGACCGTCGCCGAAGGCAGTGCCGTTCGCCGTCGAAGTGGTGCCCTGGAAGAGCAGGGCCGTCGTGGAGGTCGGCAGATTGAAGCCCAGCAGCGAGAACGTGTCGGCGCTGACCGTGTTCACGCCCGAGGAGAAGATGCCCGCACCGTTCGTGGCCGAGTTGGCGCAGCCGCGACCGACCCCGCCCGTGTTGCCGCACGGACACGCGCCGGCCGAGCCGTCGCCGGAGCAGAAGTACGCGATCGTCGTCGGCTCGTAGTACGCGCCGACGAGGACGTCGCCGGGTACTCCGGCGGCCCCTTCGTACGGCCACACGAGCCCGTACATCGCGAACCCGGGCGTCGCATCCTCGATGCCGCCCGAAATCGAGCCGCCGTAGCTGACGCGGGAGGAGTAGTCGATGTTCACGTGTGCTTCGTCCACCAGCAGGGAGCCGAGCGAGTAGCGCACGGTCGTGACGTATTGGTCGTAATCACCGGTTCCCTGGTACGTCTCGCTGTACGAGATCGCGAAGCGCTGTCCGTTCGTATCGACGTCCGGGAGGGCCTGGTTCTCGGTGTAGAACGAGCCTTCCAGCACCGAGACGTTCGTCTCCGCCAGGAGCGTGGAACCCGAGAACACCTTGGCGTACACGTCCACGTCGGCGTACGGCCGCATCCAGGTGGCCATCCACGGGCGTGGTCCCGACTGCCCGTCGAGCAGGCTCGACGCCGACGGGTACGTGTCGTTGAACGTCGTGGAGTCGACCGTGAAGGCCGGGGTCGTGACGAAGCCGTCCCAGTGGACCTGTGCGCCCTTGATGTCGACGTTGGGGCCGTTGTTGCGCATCCACACGACGTTCCACTCCTGCGTCGCGTACGGCAGGCGCCCGTCCGTCTTCGACACGCTCGGGAACCAGTCGAACGCACCCGAGTTCTCGAGGAAAATCGTGCCGGCAGGATGCGGCGTGCCGTCCCACAGGATCAGGCGAGCGTGGATGTCCCAATCCGTGGTCGTCATGTGGCGCGTCCACGCGACCAGGAAGTAGGTCGGGCCCACCAGCGCCGGATCACCGCCGACGTCGGCGTAGAAGCACTGGCCGAGGATCGAGCTCTGGATCTGGCGTTGCGCGAACTGGGTCGTCGTCCCGGCGTACCGGGCGCGACACCAGATCTCGCTCAGCGCGCCCGGCGTCGGACGGACCGATGCGGTCGTCAGGTACGTGTCGTGCAGCGCGTTGTAGGCGATCCGCGGCCCGAGCCAAGAACTCGCCGTGTAGTCGACCCAATCGCCCGAGCCGGGGACCGGGAACCCGTAGTACACGTCCACCGTGAACACGTCCGCATCGGTCGCGCTGTAGGAGTACTGGTACACCGCGCCCCAGTAGCCGGCGGTCCCGGAGTTCGAGATGTCCGGCAGCGAGCACTCGTTCGTCAGGTTCTCGAGCGCGTTCGTCGAGTAGACCGGATCGACCACCAGCGGGTAGGCCGCCGTCGCGGCGAACTCGGCCGGGACTTCGATCGAGAGCGCGCGGCCCTCGAGGCGCGTCGTCAGGTCGAGGCGGCGACCGCCGGCGTCGATCGCGGTGGCGCGCCCGATGCGCACGCCGCCGTGCTCGCCTTCCAGCTCGATGCCCGCGGACGAAGCGCGCGGCTCGAGCTCGGTTTCGAGCTCCATCCGCAGCTCGAAGTCGCCGGCCTGTGCCGGACGCGTCGCGAGGACGAAGGTCTGCTCGGCCGAGTCCGGCGTGAGGTGCCAGACCTCGCGCAAGGCGCCGCGATCGATCGCGATGTCGTCACC
>Ga0163152_10002152_pt1 | contig 28966 bp, 19 predicted proteins | sample OliLakLV19MP8IB2_FD_148635 | JGI IMG/M metagenome (GOLD analysis project Ga0163152, IMG submission 148635) | Freshwater microbial mat bacterial communities from Lake Vanda, McMurdo Dry Valleys, Antarctica - Oligotrophic Lake LV.19.MP8.IB-2 | ecosystem: Environmental > Aquatic > Freshwater >...
CAGTAACGACACCGCGAGTTCAGCGGCTATAGTCCAACAGCAGTGTATCCAGAACGCCGCCGACTCCGTCACAAAACAAACCAACGCTCTGTTCCGGCGACTTTCCGGATACACTGCTAAATGTTAGACGGCAAGGTAATTGGCGAGTGTGACAGCCGACATCGCCATCAGGAGTGGCTGAGATTTCTGCGCCGATTGGACCGGGAATTTCCCCCGGAACTGGAGTTGCACTTAGTGATGGACAACTACGGAACACACAAAGAGCCGCATGTGAAGGCTTGGCTTAAGAAGCATCCTCGATTCGTCTGCCACTTTATACCGACGAGTTCCAGTTGGCTGAATTTGGTGGAGCGCTGGTTTGGGGAATTGAGCCAGAAAGCGATTCGGTGCGGCACCTTCGTGAGCGTGCCCGATCTCCAAGAGGCGATTGATAGGTTTTTGGACGCTTGGAACCAAAAACCCAAACCGTTCATTTGGACCGCTACGGTGGGAGACATTATCAAGAAGATCGAGCGGGCGCGCGCCAAGTTGGAGGAAATCAAACCCGGGTGTACTCAGCCCAGAGGAAAAAAGAAGACGGTTAAGCTGTAAAGTTATTTAAGGGACACTACACTAGTTGAGCTGTTGCGGTTCACAGAACCGCGGTCCGCCGATGAGGAATCAAACCGTTCATCCTGTCATCCTGTCATCCTGTCATCCTGTCATTCTGTCATCCTGTCATCCTGTCATCCTGTCATTCTGTCAAATGGCTTGCTGAGCTGCTGCGAGTCACAGACTCGCGGTCCGTCGAAGCGACTCATTCCAAGACCCGGACACGATAAAATCTCTGACCGGTTTTTGCCGGTGCCTCCTCCAGCTGTTGCACCGTTCCGTTGAGATTCAACAATGGCCGAACCTCCGACCAATCCAAAAGGTTGGTGGAAGATTCAAGTTTCCAGGATTGGCCGACCGCTCCGGCAATCCCCAATTGCAGACCGCGGGAGACCGCCTGCACCTGGTTAAACCTCGGCGACTCCAGGGTGGTCAGAGTCAAACGCGCGGCCCGGCTAGGTATCTGGCTCAGCGGATTGCTAACTACTACAGTATAAAGTCCGGAGTTTCCCGGTTGGGCGCTCAGGACGGTCAAGCTTGAAGCCGTGGCGTTGGGGACGTTTGTTCCGTTCAACTTCCATTGATAAGACAATGGCCCGCTACCCGACGCTTCCACGGCAAACACTGCGGTGCGTCCCCGGACCACGGTCTGATCTGCAGGTTCGACCGTGATGCGGGGTGCCTGCGTGGCTACCCGGCGTGCGAGCAAGGAAATAGTATCGAAGACGAGATAACCATTGCCTGGGAACCCCGGATTGACGATGTACCATTCAAAACCAAAACTCCCCAGATCAAGTTCGTTGAAGCCGGTGTGGAATGGAGCGTCGGCAAACAACTCCACATACCCTAACTTAGCGGACCAGGTGTTCGCCGAATAGTTGATGTTCACCTCCAGCACATAAGCCGTATTCAGAAGGAAGGTTTTCCCTGTATCGAAGGCGGTCTGCGTATCTCCATCCCGATAAATCTTCAGACTCGAAGCATCAAAAACCAGCCGGGCCAGAAAGGCCCCGAGATTATTGTAAAACGTGACTCCAAACTGGTCGGGCAAGCCGTTGGCCGATTCCACCATCGATATCAATGCGGAAAAGGTCACCAGAGGGTGTTGATCGGCAACTGGCTCGTAACTGACGGCGCGATAAATTCCTGCGGAAGAATTTGCCGGTGGATTAAATCCAAAATAAGCGCCGGGTCCGGTTTGTGAAAACGCCTCGAGATTGACGATGCCGTTGACCCCGAGCCCGGCTGCTTCTGAAGAAACCCAGCCGTCGTTCCCAGCCAGTTTGTCCAATCCCTCAATAAAGGATGAAAAGTCCGTTTCATACAAAACCTTTTCATCCACAGAACTGCCGCTGACTTTTCCCGACAATTGAACCTGACCCGTCGCATCGTCGTAACCCTGGACCACGATCTGGTAAACCACGCCAGCGACAACCGTGAAATCGACGGAGCTGGTTTCGTCTAACCCTTCGTCATCATTGGCGATGACCAGCTTGAGACTGGCCAAGCTTTCACCAGTGTAAATCGCCAACACCGTGTCAAAATCGCTGCCGGTCGTCCGGATCGTGGCCTGTCCAGACACCGGGGCGATCCAGTTCCACCAGACCGTCTGAGAAGCTTTTCCCTGATAATGAGCCGGTTCGCCTGCCTCCGATGTGGCGTTGATGGAGGATCCTTGCAAGGAGAACTCAGCGCCGCTGACCGGTGTTCGATTTGAAAACAGATCATTTACAGGCCCCGCCCCGCTCTGGGTCAGCGCGAGCACCAGATTGCCCGCAGCCGATTCATATCCATCGACCGCAATTCGGTAAAAGGTTCCGGCCACCGCGGCAAAGGTGACGCGACTGGTGTTGGTGCCGGCGACGTCGTCGTTGCTCGCGATCGTGGTCAGCAAACCGAGGCTCTCACCAGTGTAAACGGCGAGCACCGTGTCAAAATCACTTCCGGCAGTGGAAATGGTGACAACGCCGCTGTCCGGCGCAAACCACTGGTACCAGAGTGAATGTTCCGGAGGATTGTCAGCATGATGCGGTTCGTTGGATTCGGCACTGGCCAGGCGGGTGTCGGCGGCAGCGCTGGACGGAGCTCCGACTAGTAGTGCGGCATTGTTGAAGTTATCGTTCGCTGGCGCCAGACCGCCGGCATAATTCACGTTCAAAACTACGTTGCCGGTGGCGTTGTCGTGACCGTCCACCGCCACAAAATAGGTTGCTCCGAGAACGGATGAGAAACTCAGTTTCGCATTGTTATTTCCTCCGCTCTGATCATCAGAGGCGATTTTTGTCAGTGATCCGAGGTTGTTCCCGGAGTAAACAGCCAGCACCGAATCGAAATCACTTCCGCTGGTGTCCAGAACAATCCGACCGGCGCTGGTGTTGGAAAATTTCCACCAGACTGAATGGCGCGCGGGCTGGTCAGAATGAGCGGGTTCACCCGTCTCCGCGCTCGCGGACAAAGTTGCACCCCGGACTGAGCTGTTCGTACTGGCCAGGGTTGTTGCGGAAGAGAACAGATCGTTCAACGGTATGAACGCAATGGCGGTCATTTGAAGGTGGAACAATATGGTTCCTTCCTTCCCTCCATAACCATCGACGGCGATCTGGTAAACGGTTCCGGCAGCAACCTGAAAAGCGACTTTGCTGGTGAGATTTCCCCCGCTTTCATCGTCGCTGGCGACGGGTTTAAGACTGCTCAGATTCTGTCCTGAATAAACCGCGAGCAGAGTGTCGAAGCTGCTTCCTATGGTATCGACGACCACCGTTCCTGATGCCGGGGCGGTCCATGACCACCAGACCGATTTCGACGCCACAAAACCTGCGTGCAACGGTTCCCCTGTTTCCGATGAACCGTTGATGTTGGATTTCTCGAGAGAGACGTTCAGGCCTGAAATCGAAATCCGGTTTTGGAAATTGTCGTTGGAAGGACCGAAACTGCTGTCGCCCAGAACCTCTATCACCAGGGTGAGATAACCGGTCCCGCTTCCATTGGATGCCCGAAGGGTCACTACATATTGCCGAGCCAGCGTGATCACTCCAGAGATGACACCGGTCTGCGGATCTATCTCGAGACCTTCGGGCAGACCTTCAGCCCCGAAACTGGTGGGGCTGTTTTGCGCCGTGATGCGGTAGAGGAACCGGTTCCCGGATTGAACCGAAACCGAACGTTCGCTCGTTACAACAGGAACCGGTGCGGCAGTGGGGCGGATCGTGATAGTCAGACTTCTGGATCCCGTTCCGCCGTTGTTGACGGCTTCAACGGTGGCCTGGAACGTTCCAACCTCGGTCGGAGTGCCGAAAACCAATCCGGTGTTTTCGTTGATCTCAAGTCCTGAGGGCATCTCGCCATTGATTCGATAACTGAACGGATTGCCGCTGGCGGTGACCTGGTAGGAGAAAGTTTCTCCCACCGTTCCCGAGGCCGAGGTCGCACTGGTGATTGAGGGAGCGGGGACGGGTGGAGATTCAACTGTCAAAGCCAGGGTGAGCGAACCGCTGGAATTTCCGTTCGATGCATGGAGTGTGACGTAAAAAAGTCCAACCCTGCTCGGTGTCCCCGAAACCTGACCCGTGGTCCGGTTGATGGCGAGACCTGTCGGCAGGCCGTCGGCTGAATAGGAATTTGCACCGGGCAAAGTGGTGATGAGATAGGAAAAGGGTTCGTTTAAGCGGGCAACGGCGGTGTCCGGACTGGTGATCTTGAGAGCATTAAAACTGTAATCAATAAAAGAAAGCTTGGTGGAACCATCCGCTGATGCCGGAACTCCGGTCGGATTTGCGGGCAGGCGGTTCCCCGTCGCGTCGAGCAAACGAAAGTTTGATAGCTGCGCGGGTGAACCGGCGGTATCGTCCTTGACCTCCAGGAAATACCTACTCGCCCCTGCGGACACGACGTCAGTCAGATCGAAGACAAAGGTTCCCGGCTTGGAATTGACCAGTCCATCAAAGCCAAATTCGCCGCCCTGCGACCGGAGCACTCCGGGGATCCATTCGTTCTGAATAAATGTCTGACCCGGAGCGCTGCTTCCCACCCGGACGGAAACCTGGCTGCGACGGGCATGGGAGAGGGTGAACTCCGCCATCAATTTCGGGGCGTACGGTTCACGGGCTGTGATCCAGAAAACTTTATTAAACCAGAAAGCTCCGTCAAACCGGCGTGTGCGGTCCGCATTGTTCACGCCCGGGACGGAGGACAAAGTCCTTAAAGCATCATAACTGATCCAGGTGAAACCCGAGTCGTCTTCGACGCCGTCTGGACGCCAGTCCGTGCCCCAGGAATTGGCGATGCGCAATGCGCCCCGTTCGCCCTGCTCAACAAAGCCGTTCTTGTTGATGTCCACCCAGACATCGTCGTTGTAACCAACCACGGTCATTGCGTGTCCGCTCGGCTGCCCCGCTTCCACCTTATAACAGACCGGTTTTCCAATCGCCACCGAGTCTCCAGTTGTCCTGGGATCGTCACCACCGGATGCGAACACCCAGCCATAAACATCCGTTCCAAACATCAAAACGTAACCGTTCAACAGGAACCTTTTGAGATTCTCCATCCCGCCCGCCGTGTTCAAATCGGTCACCTCCCCGACCTGCGACATGCGATAAGGTATCGCCTGACGCCAGATCTCGGGATCGGTGCACCATTGACGGTAGCTTTGTGGATCGTTTTTGTTGCCGGAATAGGAGAAAATGCTCCAGGTCGCTGCTCCGTGATTCAACAAAATCTCAAAGGTTGGAACATACCAGGAACCGTCGTCCGTCCCCTTGTTCACCATTGGATAACTCCATTTGGGCGAAAACTTTGTCGAGTTGTTGTCGTTCTTGTTGTTCCATCCGCGTGACAGCCCGACCATGTGGGTCATGCTGTAATAAACGCTGGCGAAAGACATGCACGACCCGATGCCGCCCTGGTTCCGGATCGGCGGAAATGCCGGGAGTTTGCTATTGTCCACGGATGCTGGAAGCGCCTCGCCTTCGGCAATCGTCCGGAGCCCCTCATCCCGGCCTGGAGGTTCGATCGAAGCTTCCCGGCCAAGGGCGACCGCGACGGTTTGAAGCGGAAATAACCCCCGGTTTGCCCGATCCTCGTTGACCCTCTCGAGCGCCAGTGAATTAAAAAAGACCTGCTTCGCCCGCACGGCATTTTGATCCATCCACGACTCCTCCTCGGGAGTCGGCGGTCTCAAGCCTGTGGCGTGAGGAGGGGCCGGAAGCTGCTGGCCATGGACCTGGGGGAGAACTGCGGCTGTGATCAAGAAAAGAAAAGCAAGACTGAGATTCTTGAATGCTGTCGGGAAAGTAAAACGACTCATACCTGATACTTTCAGAAGTAAGCGCGGGAGTATAAAGGAAAAAATGAGATGAATGTCTGTGACCCGCAGCGCTCTGCCATGAAGAATGCTTTGAAACAAGCGGCACTGAAAGGACTGACTTGTGCTGAGGCTCACAGAGTGTGACATGGGCGCAACTCACGGTTTCGGGGGGAGCGCTGAAGATTTTTGTTTTTTTACGGGACTCTGGTCCTTTTTTCTGCCAACGTGCAGGCTGACCACTTCTTCATCAGAGGCCGCGCGCTCGCGCATTGCCATCAGCAGTTCGGACTTGTGGCTTGGCAATGATGGCGATTGCGTGGTTTAGAGAATTGTGTAAAAGTTTTCTAATGAAGAAGGTTCGCAAACTAAATATGACGTGGGAGAACCTGCTGGAGATTGAGGAGAAGCATCCTTTTTCCGCAGGCAATCCGACGGGGTCATTTGTTTTGCCTTCTTACAAGTCGAAGAAGGTTACTTCTATTTACAAGAAAGTGCATTCTCGCCATCGTGAATCGGTTCCCGCATAGGCAAAGCGCTTTCCTGCCAAACTCGCCATTGGCTACCTGCTCGACGAACTCAAGAACGGAAAACACTCGCGAAACCCCAGCGTAACTCACGAGCCGAGCATTGATTACGTCGTCACCAAGATTCCCTTCGAGAAAAAGAAGCGGGTGAAATCCAACCCGTCGCCTAGGCTGAAAAACATGACTAAATTGGGCCTCCCAGACTAGTGCCGGGAGGTTTCACGGTTTCTGTAATTCTCGTAATTCTCGTGGCGCACCGAAGAGGCGGATTGCGATTGGATTCGCGGATTCGTCGTCTGGAGCGACAAGCGGCATCCCAAGGAAATGGGCGAGGCGGAGGTGCGGGGTTTCCTGACCCATCTGGCGACGGAACGTCACGTGGCGGCATCGACGCAAAATCAGGCGCTCAATGCGCTGCTGTTCCTGTATCAAAAGGTGTTGCGGCAGGAACTTGCCTTGGGTGAATTCGAGAGGGCGCGCCGCTCCCAAGCGGGTGCCGGAAGTGCTCACGCGGGAGGGAGTGCACCGGGTATTGGGGGTATTGGGGCAACTGGACGGAGTTCGTTGGATGGGGGTGTAGCACCCCTTCGTTGCAAGGCGGCTGGCGGTCGATCTTGTTTTGAATTATAAAAAGCTGATGTCGCTCAGAATTTGGATCCTGACGCTTTCCGTCTGCCTGGGGCTGCTTCCGGCGGCCCTGGCACAGAGGGCTTCGTCCTGGCGCTTCTTCAGGGCATCCGACGGGCTCCGGGAAACCAAGACCGTCAGTGTGACGGTCAGCCCCAAGGGCAGCATCATCGCGACACACAACCTCGACGTTGATTCATACAGCCACCTCGACGGGTACAGGATTGAAACCGGCCCAACCCCGGGTGGACAGGGCAAGATTTACGAAAGTCGGACGGGCCAGCTTTGGTCGAGTTCACCCTCAGGCTTGATGGTTTTTCGCGAGAAGGCATGGTTGAGCTTTGCCATCGCACCGATCAAAGAAGCCTGGAATTATGCCGCCGACCATTCCGTGGTCCTCGTCCCGGCGGAACATGACCGTGTCCTTTTCCTGGTTCCAGGAGGTCTTTACGAATTCTCATTACAACTGCAAAAAGCCACGCTGCTGCGCTCTAGCGCCGAAACCGAAATGGGACCCTTCGTCACCATGTTTTCGAGTGGAAGCGGCGAACTCTGGGTGATCGGAGAGCGGGGTGTGGCCAGACTGGAAAGCCAGGTGAGGGGTGTGAAGAAAGAAACTCCATGGCACATCATCCTGCCGGAACAACAGTTCAACGGCCTCACATTCAGATCGGCAACCGCGGACGCCCGAGCCGGGCTCCTCGTGCTGGCCGACGGCGATTTGAAGCGGGTTCTCTTCCGGCTGAACGGCGATTCCTGGGCTCCCCCCATTCCACTGGACGCCGATGTGGAACAGGTCTGGACCGGTGCCAACGACACTCTCTGGGGCCGCTCGCGAACAGAGATTTTCCGGTTGGTGAACGGCCAGAAACAGATCGTCAGCCGGGAGGAAATCTTTGTGTCGCAAATCTACGATGTTGCGACCGACGCGAACGACGCCTTCTGGATGGCCACCTCTGAAGGACTGGTTCGCTACGCGCCCCTGATCTGGCAGACCCCGCCCGACCTTGAAAAGCTGACAGCCGCGGCACATGCCATCACCGAAACAGTGGATGAGGAGATTTATTTCCTTACTTCGACCCACCTGATGGTCAACCGGCAAGATTCGTGGTCGTCCCATATGCTGCCGGACTATGTGGAAAAGTTCTTCGAACCAATGAACAGCGCCTTTACGCTTGCGGACAAAACGCTGTTGTTCGACGCCCATGGCAAACTCATCAGGTTCGATCCGGCCACCTCCCGGTTCAGCCCAGTGGCCTCACCGCCATCCACAATCCATTCAAAAATCATCGGGCTGTTGCGCGAAGGTGTCGCCTGTTTGCAGGTCACCACCACGGACGGGGAAAAAAAGAAATCACAACTGATCACTTTTGACGGGTCGCAATCAGCGCCCCTGCGAGAAACGGAGGGTGTGACCGATTTCGGCGACGAAATATTTTTCGTTTTCACCGCGCGCAATGGCGATATCTGGATCGGCGGAAACGCCGCCACAGCGGTTTTTCACGATGGAAAATGGCAGTTTTTCAAGGTGAAGGATTCCGATGTGATGTACTGCATGATCGAGATCGGGGAAGAAAAATTCTGGGCCGGCGGCAGGGACAAGATCTGGGAGTTCGACGGAAAAAAATGGGCGGTGGTGAAAACCGGATTTGATCGCGTCAACAGCCTTTATCGGACGAGGGACGGCGGAATCTGGATCGGATCGAACAGCGGGCTGCACCGTTACTACAAGGGGATCTGGGCCTGGACCGGCATTGAGGAGGGACTTCGAAGCGCGGCGGTTTACGACTTTTTCGAAGACCGCCTCGGCCGGGCCTGGGCTGGAACGGCTCAGGGTATCAGCCGCTATTTCCCAGGCGCGGACTCTTTCCCGCCCCAATCCTTCATCTACAACATGAGCACCGAAAACAACCCAGCCTATGAGAACATGGTGACGTTGATTTTCGAAGGACGCGACAAATGGAAACAGAACTCCCCCGACCGGCTGCTCTATTCCTACCGCATGGATGAGCAGGAATGGAGCACGTTCAGCAGTGAAACCAAAACCCGTTTCCAGGATCTTCCGGCGGGCAAACATCACTTCCAGGTCCGTGCATTCGACCGCAATTGGAACATGGAGATCAAACACCCAGTGTACGAATTCGCCATCACCCTGCCCTGGTACCAGGAAACCAGGCTGGTCCTTATTTCCATCGTCGGCGGCACAGTCGCCTTGTTTTTCGCCGGCCTGGCGTTCAACCGGCATCGCAAACTGGTGAAAAGTTATGCCGAAGTAGAAAAAATCGTGGCGCTCCGGACAGAACAGCTGGAACAGGCCAACCGCCAGCTCCTGCACAGCCAGAAGATGAACGCACTCGGCGCGCTGGCCGCAGGCATAGCCCACGATTTCAACAACATCCTGTCGATCATCAAAGGATCGGCTCAGATCATCGAATCAAACATAACCGACGGCGAAAAAATCCGCACGCGGGTCAACCGGATAAAGCTCGTGGTCGATCAAGGCGCGGCGATCGTCAAGGCCATGCTCGGTTTCAGCCGGACTCCTGAAGGGAAAACGCAACCCTGCCAGATCAACGAGGTGGTGGAGGAAACCATGCACATGCTCGGCGACAGGTTTCAACACGAGGTGGAGGTGGTTTTTGAACCTTCGGAAAATCTTCCGCCTGCCATCGGTTCGCGGGATCAGATTCAACAGATCCTGTTAAACCTGATTTTTAATGCTTCGGAAGCCTCTGACAACCGGGGAAAGATAACCTTGAGGACCGTGGTCTCGGATACTATTCCGCCAAGACCGGTCCTGAGTCCCGCACCGGCACAAAAATTTATTCTCATCGAAGTCGAGGACGAGGGTTGCGGCATTTCTCCTGAAATTCTTCCGCGTATTTTTGAACCTTTTTTCACCACCAAGGCGTTTTCCTCCAGGCGCGGGACCGGTCTCGGCCTGTCGATGGTCTATGAACTGGCGAGGCAGCTCGGTTACGGGCTCAAGGTGGAGTCGCAGGTGGGAAAAGGAAGCATCTTTTGCATCATCGTCCCGCTGAAATCGAGCATTGTGACGGCTGGAGCTTGAAGCGAAACAATTTTGCGGCTTTAATGGAACTTAATCACCCGAATGAAACCGGCCCATATTTTAATTATTGAGGACGACGACCTCCAGTACGAGATCTACGAAGAGGCTTTGAAAAACTATCAGCTCCGCCGGGTGACCACCGGTAGCGAAGCACTCCAGACGATTCCCGGAGAAACTCCCAATCTGATCATCCTCGATCACGTGCTCGCAGAAGGTCAACTTGGGCTTGATTTTTTGCCGGAATTCAAGGAGCTCGTTCCGTTTGTGCCGGTGATCATCGTTTCGGGAGCCCTTGAGGTTCATCAACAAATTGAATCTCTCCAGGGACCGCGGCGGGCGCATTATTGCATCACCAAACCGGTCGATGTGGACGAACTGGTCCGCACGGTTGAAACTGCCTTGCGAGAATGTGGTGAAACCGAAGTTGTCAGACAGTTTGAAGCGCTGGAGCGATCCAAAAGAGTGGATGCACTCGACCTTTTCAGCCGCTCCACCGACCGCTTAAGCCGCCAAAATCACATCAAACAACTGGTGGGCGATTCCACGGACCGTCCCAATATATCGGCTCTGGCCCGGGAATTCAGGGTGGCACGCCGGACCATCATACGTGACCTCCAGGAACTGATCCGCCGTGGCCAGCTCAATCCGGCGGTTTATCCCGAATGGCAGGTCGAGGGCTCAGAAGACTGACCGTTGCCTGAATCTAAAAAATAGGCCCAAGGCAGCGGCCATGGCCTTGCTCTGTTTATCCCGTAACCATCCACTTTCCCCAAGCGTCCAGCCAGACGTGAAAGCAAAAACTCTCCTGATTTCGGCATCCACAGCCCTGATTTTTATGGAAGGGCAAAACATCGGCTCAGCGGAAACAAAAGATCAAAACTGGCATCAATGGCGCGGACCAGAAGCCACCGGCGCCAGCACCACCGCAGATCCGCCGGTGCAATGGAGTGAAACCAAGAATGTCCGGTGGAAAGTGAAGACCACCGGTTTCGGTACTTCCACTCCGATCATCTGGGGCGAAAAAATATTCCTGCTCAGCGCCGTGAAAAAAGCCCAAAAAACGGAGGCCAAGTCTGAAAACGCAGCAGCAGCCCCGGGTGGCCCGCCCCGATCTGAAAAGCCTTCCGATACCTACGCTTTTGTCGTTTCTTGCCTCGACCGGACAACGGGTAAAACACTCTGGGAAAAAATCGTCCGCGAAGAGATCCCGCACGAAGGACATCACCGGGACCACGGCTTTGCTTCAGCCTCCCCCGTGACGGATGGTGAACATTTAATCGCCTATTTCGGCTCGCGCGGACTCTATTGTCTCGATTTTTCGGGAAAAGTTTTGTGGGAAAAAGATTTCGGCAACATGACAACCCGCAACGGTTTTGGCGAGGGGGCCTCCCCCGCACTTCATGGGAATACGGTGATCGTCAACTGGGACCATGAAGGAGACGACGACTTTATAGCAGCGTTCGACAAGGTGACGGGGAAGGAGCTCTGGCGCAACAAGCGGCAGGAGCCCACGGGGTGGTCCACTCCGTTGATCGTCGATTTTAAAGGCGGGCAGCAGGTCATCGTCAGCGCCACGGGCAGGAGCAGAAGTTATGATCTGCTTACCGGCAAACAAATCTGGGAATGCGCAGGCCAGACGGTGAACGCCATTCCATCGCCCGTCACAGACGGCAAGACAGTTTATCTCATGAGCGGTTTCCGGGGAAGCAACCTCCAGGCAATCAAACTGGGAGGTGAAGGGGATCTTTCAGGTGGATCTTCGATACTCTGGTCACACAACAAAAGCACACCCTACGTCCCCTCCCCGCTGCTGGTTGATCAACGGCTCTATTTCCTCGCGAACAACAACGGGATTCTTTCAGTCTGGGATGCTGGCACTGGCAAGGCGTACATCGACGCGGAACGTCTGGAAGGGATCAGCGGTGTTTATGCTTCGCCGGTGAGCGCAAAAAGCAAGGTTTACATCTGTGGCCGTGAAGGCTCGACCCTGGTCCTGAAGGATGGCCCAAAACTTGAGATCCTGGCCAGCAACCGGCTCGACGAAAAAATTGACGCCTCCCCCGCACTTGTGGGCGGCGAGCTCTTTATTCGCGGCCACGAACATCTCTATTCCCTGAAAGAAATGCCCTGATGTGGACGGGAGTGTGATTAAAACTGGGTGAAACCTCCCCGGATCGGAGCGCGGGTATGTGACCTCTGTGACCCGCAGCGCTGGAATCACGGAGGCAGCTTGAGAACTCCGAATGGATCCCGAAAACGCTGCTGATTCCTCCACACGGTCGGGGTTGGCAACGTGCTGCGAGTCGCAGACTCGCGGTCCGGCGGAGCGCGGGTCTGTGAGCTTATCGCGAATGCAGTGCTAAACGCCGTGCTTTCTCCAGACTGTCTTTGTCGTTCACGCTTCCACCTTTCCTGCGTCCCTTCGCTCCACGGGCGTTACCCCGCTTCTTCGCTACTGGTCTACTGGTCTAGCGCAGGTCTAGCCCCGAGTGAGGACTTTCACCTCACCGATTCATTTCGCTCACAGGCGCACCGCTACGGCTCACAGAGCTCACAGAGCCGCGCTCCGGGGAGGTCTCCTTACATCTTCACCCACTTTTAATCACACCCGTGGACGGGGGATAAACTGGCCGGGATGTATTTTCTTTGAAGTAATTCCCCGCCCTGAACTTCAGGGAATGCCTCACGCTTCATTCAGATTGTGAATTCAGTCTGAAATTGAGTATGAATTGCTACATGTACAGGGCCAGATGGGTAACCGCATCAATGATTCTAACAGCGTCGTGTCTGCCGGTGTTCGGGCAGATCGACCCCGAAAAAAGACAACTCTTCCAACTTGGATACAACCAGCCAATCGAGGGCCGCGCCCCAATTGCCGGTTATCTCTTTTATTACCTGAATCAGCCCAATTTTCTCCGCACCAACCTGACTCTTAGGCTGGCTGCGGCACCCATTTACCTCGACTCAGAACTGGGGATCAAAGGTGCGCTTGGTGCCAGGACCGACCTGGGAATCGGAGTGGCCGGCGGGGGGTTCGCCGACAGTTATTACGAGATGCGAAGCGGCAAGTTTTTGGAGCCGGAATCTTTTACTGGTCACGGAGCGGAGGTTTCCATGAACCTGTATCACCGTTTCAACCCTTCACAACAGATTCCGTTGAGCGCAATCTTCCGGATCAGCCCGAGACACTCGATTTATGAGCGTGATTCTGACACGGGCCCAAATTTCCAGATTCCGGAAGACCGCACCACCATCCATCTGCGGAGCGGACTGAGGCTGGGAGGAAAAGAACCGACCATGGACCCTGAACTGGCGATGGAGTTGTCGGTTTGGTATGAAGGACAGATCCGGACGGAAGGAAGCAGCTACGGTTTTGCCGGGGACAGGCGGGTCAACAACGATTCTCATCTGTTCTGGGCCCGAGCCCTTTTAAACCTGCCCCTTCCTTATCTAAACCATCCACTCAGCCTGAACCTGACGGCAGGCACGAGCATTCATGCGGATCGTTTCAGCGGCTACCGCCTGGGTGGAAACCTTCCGTTGGCATCGGAATTTCCGCTGGCCCTGCCCGGCTACTATTACCAGGAAATCAGCGCCCGCAAATTTGTGCTTTTCAGCGGCAACTATTCCTTTCCTCTTGATCAAAATCAGGACTGGGTTTTCACCTTTGTCGGCTCAGTGGGTGGTGTGGACTATCTGGACGGGTTCCAGCAGCCAGGTCACCTGCATTCGGGGGCGGGAGCCTTCATCCGTTATCGGTCGCCGATGAAGAGTTGGCAGGTGGCCCTCGGTTACGGATATGGTTTCAACGCCGTCCGCAACGGTGGAACGGGTGCGCAAAGCCTTGGGTTATGGTGTCAGTGGGATCTTGAGGCCAAAAACAAAACCCACCAACCACCGGTCGATCCACAATCTCCCTATAAATCCAAAGGTTTGTTTCGGTTTCTGGGACGTTAAAACATCCATCCCATTTCCCCACGAATTTTGTACAAAAAAACGAGACCGGAGAGTTTAATCCCGTGGTCTCGCTCGGCAAAACAGGGCTGAAAATTCCAGGCCTATTTCGTCGGAGAATAGTCCGTGGGCTTGAGGAAAAGCGATTTGACCCCGTTCGGCGCGGTCAACGATCCGCCAGCCTTGGCTTCCGAAGCTTTGCGGGCAACATCCCAGGCGGGATCTCCGCCGAACGATTTGAACGATTGACCGGCGGCATCTTTGCTGTCATGCGCGAGCAGGTAGATCAGCGTATTGTCGCCACCCTGTGCCGCGTCCATAGGAACCCAATAACCAAAATTGCGCATGCCATGTTTGGCAAAAAGAGAGACCGTATGATCGCGAAACCGGCTGTTCAATGCTTCCAGATTGCCCGGACTGGAGGTGTAGGTCCGCAATTCGAACACCTGCTTTTTCCCGGAGTCGGCAATTTTTACCGCAGATGAATAATCGGTGGCTTTGAGAAACTTGACATCGGCCTTGTTCACCAGTTTTCCGTTGGCTTCCGACGCTTTCATGGCGGACTGCCAGTCCGGATCCTTCATAAATGCGCCCCAAGCCTTTTCGCGTGCCTCACGGTTCGGGTAACGGAGAAGAAAATAGACGGTGTTGTCTGCTGGATCGAGGGGAACCCAATAACCGACACTCTCGATCGAGTGCTTTTGAAAAAGCCGCAGGGTATGATTTCTAAACCGGTTGTGGAGGTCTTCCATTTTCCCGTCCGCCACAGAGTAAATTCTTAACTCATAGCAGCGGGAATCAGTCTGGGAAAGTCCCACAGACTGGAACCCTGGAAAAATCGATGAAAGCATGACGAGAGCTAGCAATGGGAGGAGTTTTTGCATAATTGAGTCCATCCATACCAGCCGATCCGGCCAAACCGGTCAAATCTATTTAATTATTCTTAGCCGTGTCCTAACAACTGGGTCGCGGCAGTTTTGATGGAACGGATGTTTCCATCGAGATCATGGGAGTAAGCCACGCCGTTGGCGGAACCGACAAACTTATTGCACCCCCAGGGGATTTGTAGAAGCATTTCGCCCCTGTGCATGGTCAAGTCAAAAAATTGGGAATCATCGCCGGGAACCGGTCGCTCCCTTTTTTGGTGGCTCAGGAAGCACGCCGCGCCGGGGTCGAACGGATCGTAGCAGTCGGTTTTGAGAAGGAAACCGACCCTTCGCTCGCCGACCACGTCGATCAAATGGACTGGATCAAAGTTGGGCAGCTCGGGCGTTTGATCGACTGTTTCAAACGGCATCAAATCTCACGATGTGTCATGGTCGGCCAGGTGGCGCCGAAAAACCTTTTCGATTTGCGCCCGGATTTCCGCGCCATGAAACTTTTGTTTGGATTGAAGGAAAGAAATGCGCATACAATTTTCTCCGGAATCGCGTCCGAACTGCAAAAGGAGGGTGTGACCTTGACAGATCCGACACCCTGGCTGAAACCTCACATGCCCGGCCCGGGCTTTCTGATCGGCCCGGCCATTGACCGGGGGACGATGGAGGATGTCCGGTTTGGGTTCAGGATCGCAAAAGAGGTTTCAGGCTTGGAAATAGGGCAGCTGGTGGTGGTGAAGCAAGGCACCGTTCTGGCGGTGGAAGGTTTCGAAGGGACAGATGAATGCCTGAAGCGGGGCGGGATTCTGGCCGGTTCAAAGGGAGGTGCCGTGGCGGTGAAAGTCGCCAAAAACAGCCATGACATGCGTTTTGACATTCCATGTTTCGGTCAGAGAACCATGGAAATTTGCCGGGACCACAAATTCCGCGTCCTGGCGGTGGAGGCCGAAAAAACCTTGCTGTTGGAAAAAGATGCAGTAGAACAACTGGCCCGAAAACATAAGATCAGTATTACCACGGTAAATTAAACAACAGGCAAAAAATGCTAACCGCGCACGAATTATTCGGCTTTATGTCGCCGAACTTGGCCAAAGATATCTTGCAGTCAATCTACGACAACGACCGCGAACTTTACCGGGCCACCCTCAATGCAGTGGCGGAGGCCAAAAAATTGCGCCCCCTTTTCCTGGAACGAAAATCAAAGGTTGAACGCCACTCAGACATGGTGGCGATGCTGGCGAAACAACGGCTGGACCTGGTTGCGGCAAATCTTTTGCGCGGCTGGTTGATGAAAAAAAATCAAAAAATGCTCATCACGTTCCTCGACTCCTTGGGGGTGGCCCACAACCAGGCAGCAGTCGAATCTCTTCCGGAAACTGTCGATGACTCAAAACTCAAGGATGCGGTGGACAACCTTTTAGGCTCCTTCACGCACGAAGAAGTGGCGGTTTATCTCAACGCTTTTTATTCCATGAACGAGGTTTCATGGCCCAATCTCAAGACTTTGCTGGAGAACGATCCACGCCTGCAATTTGGAAACTGAACACGGATCATCAACACCTACCTTTTATGGAACCAACAGCTGACATCGCTCTTATCGGATTGGCCGTCATGGGCCAGAACCTCGTCCTGAACATGAACGATCACGGTTTTACCGTGGTGGTTTATAACCGCACCGTTTCCAAGGTGGACGAATTTCTCAGCAAGGAGGCTTCGGGAACCAAGGTTCAAGGGGCTCATTCCATCGAAGAAATGGTTCAAAAACTAAAACGTCCACGCCGCGTCATGATGCTGGTCAAGGCCGGCGCCGCTGTGGATGACTTTATCGAGCAACTGATCCCCCATCTGGAAAAAGGCGATATCATCATCGACGGCGGGAACTCCCTCTACGGCGACACCATGCGCCGGACAAAATACCTGGAAGAAAAGGGTTTGCTTTACATCGGGACCGGTGTTTCCGGCGGTGAAGAAGGAGCCCGGCGCGGCCCTTCCATCATGCCCGGCGGATCGCCCGAAGCCTGGCCGCACGTCAAAGAGATTTTCCAAAGCATTTCGGCAAAAGTCGAAGGCGGCGCACCCTGTTGTGACTGGGTCGGTGAGAATGGCGCAGGTCACTACGTGAAAATGGTTCACAACGGCATCGAATACGGAGATATGCAGTTGATCTGCGAGGCTTATCAACTGATGAAAGACGGGCTGGGGATGACCGCCGACGAGATGAGCAAGGTCTTCGCCGACTGGAACCAGGGCGACCTCGACTCCTACCTGATTGAAATCACCCGTGACATTCTCGCTTTCAAAGATGAAGACGGCAGTGCTCTGGTGGATAAAATCCTCGATACCGCAGGACAAAAAGGCACGGGAAAATGGACCGTCATTTCCTCGCAGGAAATGGGTGTCCCCATCACACTTATTGCTGAAGCCGTCTATTCCAGGAGCGTCTCGGCGTTGAAGGATGAAAGAACGCTCGCATCGAAAAAATTGAAAGGCCCCAAACCGGCCATCAGCGGAAGTCGCGAAAAGTGGATTGAAGACATTCGGCTGGCGCTGTATGCCTCCAAAATCATCTCCTACGCGCAAGGTTACATGCTGTTGCGCGCGGCAGCTCGGGAATACAATTGGAAACTCAATTACGGCGGCATCGCCTTGATGTGGCGCGGAGGTTGCATTATTCGAAGCCGTTTCCTCGGCAATATCAAAGATGCTTACGAGAAGAATCCCAAATTGACCAACCTGCTCCTCGACCAGTTCTTCCGTCAGGCGATCAAAAAATCTCAAAAAGGCTGGAGAAACGTGGTGGCCATTGCCGCCAAAAAAGGCATTCCGACACCGACCTTTGCCACGGCGTTAAGTTTTTACGACGCCTATCGCACCGAACGGCTTCCGGCCAATCTATTGCAGGCGCAACGCGACTATTTCGGCGCGCACACCTACGAAAGAATCGACAGGCCTCGCGGCGATTTTTCACACACCAACTGGACGGGACGCGGCGGATCGGTGTCGTCAAGCACCTACAATGCTTGAACAGATCTGTGCCACCCTCTGAGGGGTGATGATTTCGGTCCTATGAGCCCACATGCGACTCATAGGACCATGACCGGTCTTTCGCCCATCCTTGTCCGTCGCACGGCAGCACGGCAAGCCGCTCAAGCCGCCGGGTGTGATTAAAACTGGATGAGGCCCACACGGAGCGCGGGTCTGCCATGAAGAATGCTTTGAAACAAGCGGCACCGAAAGGACTGAATTGATAGGGGTCGGAACGAGGCATTGACCTCGCCCCGCCCTCCGAACCAGACTGGCGGCTCTCCCGCATCCGGCTCTCCAGATTGGCAATCGCTTGTCGTTCACGCTTCCACCTTTCCTATCTCCAACCACCTCCGCTGTTCCCAGGTAAATTGCCTGATTTCCTCCCTGAGTCTTACCGCACGAGCTTTTCACTGCCTAGCCGCCTAGCCCCGAGTGAGGACTTTCCACCTCAGCGATTCAGTTCGCTCACAGGCGCGCTGCTGCGGCTCACAGAGCTCACAGAGCTCACAGAGCCGCGCTCCGGCAAGGTCTCCTTATACCATCTCACCCACTTTTAATCACGCCCCAAGCCGCCCAGCCCTCGCCAGAAAGCTTGTCCGTGAAAAGAATCTGAGTATTCTCACGAGATGAAACTCCCCATCCTCCTGCTCTTGAGTTCCATCATTTTCTCGTGTTTTGCCGCGGATTCAGACGCGCCACCCCCGCTCTCCATCGGATCAAAAGCACCTCCGTTCAATCTTCCAGGTGTGGATGGAAAAAACTATTCACTCGATTCCTTCAAAGATTCGAAAATCCTGACAGTGATTTTCACCTGCAACCATTGCCCGACCGCGCAGGCCTATGAGGATAGAATCAAGAAGCTGGTGGATGCGTTCAAACCTCGCGGCGTGGCTTTCGTCGCCATTTCGCCCAATGACGCCACCAACGGCGTCCGCCCGGATGAACTGGGTTACACCGACCTGGGCGATACGCTCGAGGAGATGAAAATCCGCTCCGATTACAAACAATTCAACTTCCCTTACCTCTTTGGTGGTGGCGAACTCGAACCCATGTCCAGGGCCTATGGACCGGTGGTCACCCCCCATGTTTTTGTCTTTGACCAGGAGCGCAGGCTTCAATACGCCGGTCGGATTGATGACGCTGAACGCCTGAACCTGGTGAAGAATCACGACCTTGAGCAAGCTCTGAATGCCATGCTCAAAGGCGAAAAACCTGCGGTTGCGCAAACCAAGGTTTTTGGTTGCTCCACCAAATGGTCGGCAAAAGGTGGAGAGGTCGGTAAATACTGGGCGAAGGTCCACGCCGAACCGGTCAACCTCACACCCGTTTCCCCGGAGGAACTGCTGGAGCTGAAACTGAATAAAACGGCCGCAGATGGGGAAGGCAAACTTCGTCTGATCAATTTTTGGGCCACCTGGTGCGGTCCTTGTGTCACCGAGTTCCCCGATCTCATCAACATGAATCTTTGTTACCGGCAACGCGGACTCGAGGTCATAACCGTCGCAGCGCAATACCCGGACGAAAAAGAGGGGGTCTTGAGGTTTTTGAAAAGAAACCACGCTTCAACCAGGAACTTTATCTTTAAGGAAACGGATAAATACAAGTATATCGAGTCCTTTGATCCCAAATGGGACGGTGCCCTCCCCTACACCATTCTGATCAACGCCCAAGGGAAAATCCTCTACAGGAAACAAGGTTCGTTCGACAACCTGGAACTGCGCCGCACCATTCTCAAGGAACTGGATGTTGTCGCTCCCTGGAAGGGTTGATCGCCACGTGATTGCGCCGCTCGACCATGCCCCAATTGCCGTCATGAAAAAATCCATGTGCCAGGTGTTTTTGTGCTTCCTGATCGCCCTGGCATCCTCGGGAACAACCCGGGCGCAAAACGTTGGCAGGGTTGAAACATTGTTCGCAAAAACCAACCTGGTTGCTTGGTGCATTGTTCCTTTCGACGCCAAAAAGCGGACGCCCGAACAACGGGCTCAAATGATGGAACGACTTGGATTCAAAAATTTCGCCTATGATTATCGTGTCGAACATATCCCCACCTTCGATACCGAAATGGACAGCTTAAAAAAGCATGGCATTCAACTGACAGCATGGTGGTTTCCCACGGTTTTAAATGACGAAGGTCGCGGCATTCTCGAACTTTTGGGTCGTAGAAAAATTCAGACCCAATTGTGGGTCACCGGAGGAGGCAAACCAACCACCTCGGCAGGCGAACAGGATGAGCGAGTGGCCGCTGAAGCGGAACGTGTGGGTCGGATCGCAGAGGCAGCGTCACAGATTGGAAGCCGCGTGGCTCTCTACAACCATGGGGGCTGGTTTGGAGAGCCCACCAACCAGATCGCCATCATCGAACATCTTCGTAAATCAGGAACGACCAACATCGGAATCGTTTACAATCTCCATCACGGGCACGATCAGATGGATCAGTTTCCTGATTTGCTCCGGCAAATGAAACCTTACCTTTGGGTCCTAAACCTCAACGGAATGGTTAAAAATGGGGATCGGGAAAACAAAAAAATCCTTCCCATCGGCCAGGGAAATCTTGAATCAAAATTAATCGGCCAGATTCTCGAGAGCGGTTGGTTCGGCCAGATCGGAATTCTCAATCATACAGACGAAGACGCAGAAGCCCGGTTGCTGGATAATCTGGACGGTTTGAATTGGGTTGTTTCAGGGCTTGAAAATAAATCTCCAAAGCCTCGGCCTGTCCCGCGCTCCTGGACCGACAAAAAAGTTTATTGAGATTACATTCGGTGTCCCACTGATTACCACACGTCGAGCACCCGACTGCCCTTTTCAACGAGTGGCGTTTGGGTCGGCAACGACAATTATTCTTCCGTATATCCGGATCAGACCTATCGATGGAAATACAGCCCATACCATCAACTAGCCTTCAGAACTTGACGGATTTGATCGCAGATGGTTTTTGGATTCAGTGGTTTCTCCAGGACTTTTAAGACCCCCGCTGCACGTGCCGTTTCCGTGGTTCCAGGTCCGCTAAATCCGGTGGCCAGGATCACAGGCACAGCGCGAATTATCAAAATCTCCTTCGTCAAATCGATCCCGCTCATGCCTGGCATGTTGAGATCAGTGAACACCATGTCAAACCGCGCCGGATCCCGGCGGTATTCCATCAGAGCCTCCGCAGGATTGGTGTATGCCGAGACCTGAAAGCCCGAATTCTCAAGGATGGCGCTCATGGCGGTGCAGATCGCAGGCTCGTCGTCCACCAGCAAAATGTGCGCACCGGATTTGCAAGCGTCGCTCTGTTCCAAAACCTGCTGGCTCTCCAGCCGGGCCGCCGCCGGTGCTGCGGGAAGAAAGACCCTGAATTCGGTTCCAACATTGATTTCACTGGAGACAAAGATGGCACCTCCATGATCCTTCACGATTCCATGCACCACCGCCAGTCCTAGGCCGGTGCCTTCGCCGGTTGGTTTGGTGGTAAAGAACGGTTCAAATATGCGCTTGCGGATTTCATTCTTGATGCCCAGCCCGCTGTCCCTCACCACGAGCACGATATATTCGCCCGCCGACAGCCCCGCGTGTTCGTCGGCCGCCGCCCTGTCCACAAGCTGATGTTTCAAAATAATATCAAGCCGTCCCTGGCGGTGTCGCATGGCATATTCCGCGTTGGCGCAAAGGTTCATGAGCACCTGATGAATTTGAGTCGGGTCCGCCAGCACCGGTGGCAGGTTCGGTTTGATTTCGGTCTCGATTCGCAACGTGGCAGGCAGGGCTGATCGCAGCAGACTCAATGCTTCCTCAACCACCGGCTGGAGCGAGATCACGCTCCATTGACGTTTATGACGACTGCTGAAAGCGAGGATCTGCTGGACGAGATCCCTGGCCCGGTTGCTCGCAATCATGATCTGTTCCAGCCGCCCTGCGATATTGGGGTGTCGCGACGCATCGATCATCGCCAGAAAAACATTCGGAATGATGATGGCAAGAATGTTGTTGAAATCATGGGCAATACCACCCGCGAGCGTGCCTATGGCTTCCATTTTTTGAACCTGGCGCAACTCATCCTCCAGCCGGCGCTGACTCGCCTCCGCCTGTTTCCTTTCAATGATCTCCTGGTTCAAAGAAGCGTTGCTGCGCGAGAGTTCAGCTGTGCGCTGCGCGACACGGGTTTCGAGGTCGTCACGGATTCCCTGCAACTCCGCCTCGGTCTGTCGTCGGATCGCTATTTCACCTCGCAAAGCCGCGTTGCTCCTGGCGATTTCCCTCGTCCGGCTCAGCCCGATCCACGCCAGGCAAGCAATCACCACCCCCACCAGCACCACCAGCGGCCCGAACCAAAATCTTTGCTGCAAGGGGATGGGCAGAATCATGAATTCCTGGATGGCAGGGCTGGAATCTTCATTCCCATCCGCATCGCGAGCCCTGACCTCGATCCGGTGCGGACCGGACTCCAGCGACGGAGCAACGAAGGTCTCGCCGGGCCAAGGTTGAAATGGCGACCAGGGGGACCGATCAATCCTCCAGGAATAACGAAAAGCCCTCGGCGTATCCTTGGCCGCGAACCGCCTCACCCCGCCAAAGGCAAATGGCAGAGGGCTGTCTTTTTCAACCGACGTTACCGATGCCGAGATGCGGGTGTCGATCAATCCCACGGACGGCACATAACTCAACACCCCTTCGGTCGCATCCACCCACAATCTCCCTGTCTGATCCTGGACAACGTTGTTGACAAACTCCTCCGCAGGCAGCGGCAAAAAATCCATGTCAAGAGTTCCCGGGCGATTCCTGATGTAAACTCCTCCCTTGGCCGCGAGAAACATCTTGCTCCCATTCCAGCCCAGGGAGGCCCGATTGAAATCTCCGTGCTGCACCAGCCACTTCCCATCACGAAACAGGGCGCAGCCGGGTACGCTCAGACCCAATCCGCCAAAAAGAAACAGGACCTCGTTCTCCCCGGGCAGGCTTTGCTGAAAATCGGCGCCGGAAAAATCTTTTACCGGAAGCCAGTCACCCTTCGGCCCCGCAGGACGCCCGTAGAGCAGTGAATAACTCATGAGCCAGTAACGTCCGGCTCCCGCACTGATGGACGGATAGGTCATCGGGGGCGGGCTCGGCGTGAACCGGTGCCATTCCAGCCGGTTGTCCACTGCGTGAATCAGGCTGTAGTTCACCTCCTGATCCGCCTGCAACACCATCCAGATCCCCCTCCTTTCATCCACTGACATTCCCCGCACCGAGCGCCCGCCCAACCCGGGGTCCGAGATTTTTTTCCATTCACGACCGTCCCAGCTCGCGATGACCAGGGTGCCATCCCGGGTCTCCCCCTCGGCCCAGAGAACCCTCTCCTGGTCTTCCATCACACGCCGGATCAAATCCCCTCCCCAACTCACCACCTCCGGTCGGGAACCGGCACCCGGCTGCACCCGCAGCAGTTTTCCATCCGCAGTCCCGCCGTAGGCATTTCCCAGATGGTCCACTGCGAGCAACGTCTGGATCGCTTGAATTTGGTGGAATGAATTGTCACGCAAAACCACGACGTTCGATGCGTCACCAAACCATACTGCACCGGTTTTGTCGGCAAGCCGTGGCGGAGGAAGTTCGGGAAAAACATGCCAGGAACCGGCGCGATGCTCCCAACGGATCACGGTCCCATAACCCACACACCAGATTGAACCGTCCGGCGATTGTTTCACCTTGTATAAACGAGTTTGAGGCGGGCAGGCAAACGGGGCTGAGCGCCGGACAAATTTCTCCCCATCCCACAGGTTGAAACCAAATACAGACCGTCCCCCGTCCCTGCTGACAGAAACGACCTCCCCTGCCCGGGTAGCTCCTACCACCAGGCTCCCGCTCCCGAGATCGTTCCAGCGTCCGTTGGCAAGCCGCAACAAACGCCGCTCTCCTTGCGCGAACAGGGTGTGATCCCCTCCTTCGGTGATTTGAAGCACAGTCTCCTCCGCTTCAAAACCCGGATCTCGCGGATCCGCCCAGTCACGTCCGGTCCATTCCACCCAGCCGCGCGGTGTGGTGGCAAATTTCCGGCCTGTCGAATCCCGGAAATAATGCAGCACATAATCCACCGGTATCCCGCTCGACTTGCGATAGGTTTCCCAAGTTCCCTGGCGCAGAAAACTTAACCCGCCCCTGCCCACCGAGGTGTCCGGCCATTGATCACAGGCAAAGACAACAGTCCCGTCCGGCTCCTCCACAATCTCCCGAATGTACGGCCCGGCGAGGCCGGTCTCCGACCCGCGGGTTTCATATCGATTTTGAGTGTAATCAAAAACTCCCGCTCCTGAGTCCGACCCGACCCAGAGCTCACCTGACTTGGTCCAGAGAAGCGCACGGATGAAAGAGCTGGGCAGCCCGTCGTTTGTTCCAAACCGTCTCCAGTTAAACCCGTCGTACCGGCGCAAGCCGTCACTGCAAGCAAGCCAGACGGTGGAGTTCGGTTCGAAGGCGATGTCAAAAACGCGCTGGTGGTTCAAACCTGCTGCTGCTGCAAAAGAGGTGAGCTGCCAGGGCCGGTTGCTGGCTTGGGCCCGCTCTGCTGGCAGGCTCAACGCCGGTAAACTCCACAAAAATAAGAAACTGACGACCAGGCATGCTCTTTTTCGAAAATACGGCATGAAAATAGAGATTTCCCCGAAACTTTAAGGTGTAGCCGCAGGTGTACGTTGAATGCCGGGGAATATCAAGTTGAACCCGCCCAGCACCCAGCATCGGCAGCATCGGGCGCGATTAAAAACGGGTGAGGCCGTGGACTGCGGCTGTATCGTCCTCGATCAGCCGCAGCCGGTGACAACTGTCGGTGTTGTGGGAGGTTCCTTGCGTTCAGGTTTTGCGCACTGCTGCGGATCACAGACCCGCGGTCCGTCAGATTACTCGGATCTTTCCTCCGCATTTCTCCAGAAGTTCAGGCCTGCGGCTACAAATCGCAACGCAATGCCGGTGCACGGAATGATCTCAAATATAATCTTCAGCGGAGCTTGTGGAAGCAGGCGGCGCAAACTACCGTAACTGGTCCTCGAATCCCTTCAGCAACACCAAGGCACCTTATGACAATTAAACTCACCCGTGTACCGCGATTATTTTTGATCGCGCTCTTGCTGATCACCGGCTCGCTTCAGGCCGCACTTCTTCCCAATAATTTCTGGATTAATCCAGGTTTTGAGTCCGGCGAAAACCTTGATCAAACCGACGGATCGCTCACCAACTGGAATCGTGGCGGCAACGAGTCCACGATATGCCGGGTGATCACCAACAATTCGGTAAGCGCCTCTCATGCCCTGGCGGTCATGGATGAAAACTCAGGAGATTTTTACGGTGAATGGTACTCCGACCTCAACCTCGGCGGACAGGCGAGCCCCGGCGACACCCTCGACATCCAATGGTACGAAATGTACCGGCTGGATGGGCCCGAGATGCGGTTGACGGTGCTTTTTTTTGGTGCGGGCGGAAATGTCGTCGGCGAAACTCATTTTGTCACCAGCGGCACCACGAGCGAGGGATGGGTCAGCACCATCGAAGATTCCACCTTCACCCGTCGCAAAGGATCTGTCACCGTGCCGGTCGGTGCGGTCAAAATGCGTTGCTCCCTAGTCTCTGGCGGATCGGGCACGCTCACCGGTGTGATGGTCATCGATGACCTCTCGGTGGCGCGAGCCCCAATCGCGAACCTTTTGTTCGGAAATTTCTGGGTGAATTCCACTTTTGAACTCGGCACCACCCTGGGCCAGCCGGACGGTCTGATCTCAAACTGGAATCGGGGCGGCAACTCCCCGGCAGTCTGCCAGGTGATCACCAACAATTACACCAGTGCCGGTCATTCGCTGGCGCTCAACGATTCCGCTCCAGGAAATTTTTACGGCGAATGGTACTCCGACCTGCTCCTTGCCGGTAACGCGAGTCCGGGAGATACATTAAATCTTCAATGGTTCGAAATGTACAAGGTGAGCGGTGCTGAAATGCGCTTCACCGTGCTGTTTTTCAACCAGACCGGCAGTGTCGTGGGTGAAACACATTTTGTCACCAGCGGTACAAAGAGCGCCGGCTGGGTGAGCACCATCGCTAATTCGGCCTTCACCAAGCGTACAGGATCGGTTTTGGTCCCGCCCGGCTCGGTGAAGATGCGCTGCTCCCTGGTTTCCGGCGGCCCGGGCACCCTCACAGGAGTGCTGGTCATTGATGATTTGTCCGTGGCCAGGGTCAGTCCTGTGATATCTGGAAATTTCTGGGTCAACCCGTCCTTTGAAACTGGCGGCAACCTCGACCAACCAGACGGAACTCCGGCCAACTGGAATCGCGGAGGAAGTGACGCTTCAATCGACCAGGTAACGACCCGCAATTTCACCAGTGCAACACATGCGCTGGCTCTGGTGGATGTGAACGCCAGCGGTTATGGAGAATGGTATTCCGATGTGCTGCTCGCCGGACACGCCAAAGCCGGGGATATTTTGGACATCCAGTGGTTCCAATTGCACGCCATCACCAACGGTGAAATGCGCATGACGGTCGGGTTCTTCACGGATAGCGGCGGTTTCATCTCGGAGACCCATTTCGTGGCTTCAGGCAACAGCGAGGGCTGGCTCGGCACTATCGCTGGTTCTCCGTTCGTGAAACGGCAACAGGAGGTGGTCGTCCCGTCTGGCGCAGGCAAAATCCGCGTGGCGCTGGTCTCGGCAGGACCGCTCGAAACTGTCGGAGTCATGCTCATCGACGACCTGACGGTGGGAGTCGTTCCGGAATCGGTGATGGCGGGAAATCTCTTTCCGAACCCGACCTTCGAATCAGGCGATCAACTGAACAATCCCACCGGAGCTTTACCTTCCGGAATCTGGTCCCGCGGCGGCAGTGATGCCTCGATCAATCAGGTCAGCAGCCTCAATTCAGTCAGCCCCTCTCACTCCTTGTCGCTGGTGGACAACAACGAAAACGGATACGGCGAATGGTATGGTTTTCTCACCCTGACCGGAGTGGTCCCTGGGGACGTCCTCGATTTTCAATGGTTCCAGCTTTACAACGTCACGAACGGTAGCATGCGTCTGACCTTTGCCTTCACCGATGCCGGCAACGGCCAGCTGGAAGCTCACGATTACAATGTCACAGGAGAAAGTCCGGGCTGGCTGGGATCCGTGGCCAACTCGCCGTTTGAACGGCAAAACCAACGCCTCGTCGTACCTGAAGGAACGGTCAAGTTGCGGGTAAATTTTGCTTCGGGCGGTTCATCACTTGTCACCGGCACCATGTTGATTGACGACCTATCCCTGACCATCAGCAAGCCAAGAATCACTTTGCTAGCCGCCCAGGATGGTGGTTTCAACCTGACCTGGGACAGCGTTCCCGGGAAAACTTACACCGTGGAGTTTGGTTCCGCTGTCAGTTCACCGACTGCCTGGACATCCATGGCCAGCGGCCTGACCTCAGACGGCCTGACAACATCTTATCTGGACACGGCTGTACACCCCGGAAACGCCGGATTTTACCGCATCGTTCAGGAGTGACGCGCGATTCGCTTCCAAACATTCGACAAGTGAGGTTTTGATTGAACGGAGAGGCGGATTGCCGCTCTTACCAATGTGTAGCTCAAAAGCTACAATGTTCCGGTGCTGGTCACGCCCAATGAAATCGTCGTGTTCCGAGCCAAAGACGGCCAAGTGCCGTTCAAGGAATGGTTGGACGATTTGAATGACAAGCGTGCCGTGGCACGGGTGCTGGCACGCTTGGCGCGGGTGCGTCAGGGTAATCTAGGCGACTGCAAATCGGTGGGTGAAGGGGTAGCCGAGTTGCGCGTGGATTACGGGCCGGGCTACCGGGTTTATTTTGGGCAGAAAGGCCAGACGTTGGTGGTGTTGCTCTGCGGCGGCGATAAGCGGACGCAGTATCGCGACATCCGGCTGGCAAAATAGTATTGGCACGAATTCAAAACGAGCGAATCATGAAAACCGTGAGTTACAAAAAAATTCTACGCGAAAAACTGGATGACCCTGAACAGGCGGCTGAATACCTCACCGCGTGCTACCAGGAAGGGCCGGAGGTTTTTCTGGTCGGCCTCCGCGATGTGGTCGATGCGCAGGGCGGCGTGGCCCGTGCGGCAGAATTGACTAAACTGAACCGGGAAAGTTTGTATCGGCTGGTTTCGCGCGATGGCAATCCGCGCTTGTCGAGCCTCAACTCCGTGTTGTTCGCGCTTGGCTTGAAAGTGACTTTCTCCGCTGCGTGAAAGGCAGCAAGGTTTGCTACGGGGAAGAAACGAAATCCAAAAACCGGAATGCCAGACATTTATGATCAAGAAAATCCCCATCGGACTCGCCTCGGTAATCGCCCTTGTTCTCATAATCGCGGCCACGCGACCCGCCGACTTCAGGGTCGAACGCAGCAGGACACTCTCCGCTTCGCCCAAGTGATGTTTTCAGGAAAATGGGCCGAGGTTTTCCCAGGTCCTGGGCCGGTTGGAGCGCGGTTCTGTGAACCACAGCAAATTGCAAGAGATGGAGGTCCAGCATCTACCGCACCCCTGATGGTTGCGTTGCCAAGGCACCCGTGCATCGCGATTGGTTCCTTGGCGGCAAGAACGAATTCATCCTGGAAACAGGCGTTTGAAACCACAGATTTCAGGTGAACGTAGGTCAATGCAGATTTTCCGCCGGAATTTTGACAGGATGGACAGGATGAATGTCGGAAAATTGAACAAGGGGCAAGTGTAGAATGATTCGGCCTTTTTTGTTGGGCGCAACTCACGGTTTCGGGGGGAGTGCTGAAGATTTTTGATTTTTTTTCGGGACTCTGGTCCTTTTTTCTGCCAACGTTCAGTGCGATGGCACTACCAACAACCCTGCAAGGCCGACCGTTCGGCCCGCCACAATCAGCCCAAGTCCAAGCCTTGCTCGACGAGGGCAACGGCCAGTGGAGCCGCTATCGCCTGAGCCGTGAATTGGCCGTGCTTTGGAACTGGCGAACAGCCCATGGGCAGCTCAAAGACATGGCGGCACCGACCCTCTTGGGCCAGACCAAG
>Ga0163152_10002155_pt1 | contig 28917 bp, 15 predicted proteins | sample OliLakLV19MP8IB2_FD_148635 | JGI IMG/M metagenome (GOLD analysis project Ga0163152, IMG submission 148635) | Freshwater microbial mat bacterial communities from Lake Vanda, McMurdo Dry Valleys, Antarctica - Oligotrophic Lake LV.19.MP8.IB-2 | ecosystem: Environmental > Aquatic > Freshwater >...
GACCCACGCGCGCACCTCCATCGTCTGCGCGTCGAGCACGATCGCCGCGGCGTTGCCGGCGCCGGCGCGCTCCCACTTCTCCACGTGATCCGCGAGGAGCCAGCTCACGTGTTTCTGCAGCTCGAGGTCGATCGTCGTGCGCACGATCGGATGCGCCGCGTGATCAGCGCGAGCGGCGGCAACCGAGCGAAGCGAGCCTGCCGCCGCGAGAAACGTGCGCTGATCCACCTGCGAGGGCGCAAGCAGCGCTTCGAGGCGCAACACCGCGTGCATCGCCTCGTCCGCGCGACGGCCGGGCAGGGGCAAGCTGAGCTCCGCGAGCTGCACGCGCGCGCGGCCGTGTTCGGCTTCGTCGATCGTGCCGTCGTCGCGAAGGATGTCGAGGATCCGCCCCGCCCGCGCCTCCGCGGCGATGCGCCCTTCCGGCACGAGCGGATTCATGCGGCCCGGCGCCTGCGGCAGCGCCGCGAGGAACGCGGCTTCGGCCCACGTGAGGTCATCCGCCGGCTTGTCGAAGTAGCGTCGCGCCGCATACGAGACGCCGCGGCAGCGGTTCCCGTACGGCGCGATGCGCAGGTAGTGACGGAGCACGGCGTCCGATCCGTAGCGGCTCGTGATTGCGAGCGCCGCGATCGACTCTTGCGCCTTGTGTAGATACGTGCGGCGCCCCGGGTCCTGCATGCGCGCGACCTGCATCGCGAGCGTCGAGGCGCCCGACACGCGTCGCTGGTGCAGCAGGTTCTGCTTCACCGCGCGGGCGATCGCGATCGGATCGACGCCGGGATGCCATGCGATGCGGCGATCCTCCGCCGCAAGCGTCGCCGCGACGACGCGCTCGGGCGGATCCGGAAGCGCCCAGTAGCCGGCCTCGCCGCGTTCGTCGGTCCCCACTTCCGCGAGGAACTCGCCGTCGACGTCGAGCAAGAGGAGCGTCGGCGCGGGCGCCGCGAGCTCCGCGCGGGACCACCCGAAGAGCGCGACCGCGAACGGAAGCATCGCCGCACAGGCGACGATGCTCCGGGCGACGCGCCCGTTCGGGAGGGCGGACGTCACGGCCGTGTGACCTCGATGCGCGCGCCCGGCGAGTTACCGCGCGTCGCGCCGTCGTACATCATCTCTGCCTGCGCGGCCGGCTGGACGAAGCTGCCCGGCGTCTGCGCCCGCGTGCGGAAGTAGAAGTCGTACGTCCCCTGCGGAAGCACGTCGTAGAAGTAGGCGAGCTTGTCGTCGAGAAACGCCACGTACGACGGCTGCAGCGTGAGCGAACCGCTCGCCTTCGCTTCCGGCGGCGACGTCGCCAATGCCGGATTCAGCGGCTCCATGCCCGCGGCGAGCGGCACGATGATCGCGACGTAGTGGCGATTCTTCGGGTTCACGATCTGCACGTGCTCCTCGATGACGTCGCCCACCAGAAAGCTCTGCGTCGTTCCCGGCTTATCCAATCTCGTCCGCACAGGAGGCGCGTCCTTCACCACTTTGAACATCGAGCGCGACACCACGAAGCCCTTCGACTCCGACGCGACCTTGCTGCCGTCGGCGAGCGGGAGATACGTCGTTTCCGCGCGCGCCACGACCTTGTTCTTGCCGCCGGGCGCGAGCGTCACCTCGCCGTCCGCCGTCTCCGACGACGCGACGTAGCCGACCGGATTCTCCGGCCCGGTCTTGACGACCTCTTTCTTCGCACCGAACGTCACGGTCGCTTCGTGCTTCTCCGCACCGGGGAACGGCGCCTGCAGCACTTCGGAGAGCGCGAGCAGCGCCGCCGCGTCCGCGTTCGTGCTGCCCCAACCGTCACCGGCGCCGAGGGTCACGAGCGCGTCCGTCAGCACCTGCAGCCTCGGGTTCTGCGTTTTCGCCGCCGCCAGAGCCCGCATCGACTCCGCAACCGCGCGCGTTTCGCTCGGGAGAATGAGCGCGTTCCGCGCCGACACGCGCGTCTGCAGCCCGCCATAGATCTCGCGGCTCTGCCAGAGACGGAACACGATCGACTCGAAGAGCTCCTTCTCGATGTCCTTCGCGAGCTGGTCGTTGCCTTTTCCGCTGCGCGCGTAGGCCATGAGCACCTCGGCGAGGCCCTCCTGGTCGAGGAACTTCGCTTTGCGCGCCAGCTCCGACGCGTAGGACGGATCGAACTTCCCGACCGCCGTGAGCGCCGTCAGCGCCCATGCGCGCTCCATGTAGGCCTCGCCGTCGATGAAGCGGCTGTAGTCGCTGCGCAGCGCCTGCTCGAGCGTGCGGCTCAGCGTCTTCTCCGTCTTCTCGCTCACCTTGAAGCCTGCGCCCTTCGCCTCCTGCAGGAAAAGCAGCGTCCACGCGGTGAGAGAGACGTAGCCGCGCGAGCCGGGCCAATACGAGACGAGCCCGTTCGTGTCGACGACCGACTCGATGTAGAGAAGCGTCTCGTCGACCTCCTTCTTCAGGCGCGCATCGCTCTGCGATTCCTGATGGAGCAGATCGCGGAACTTCTTCGTCGCGATCATTCCGCGTGCTCTCGCGATCCGCTGTTCCGTGCCGCCGTACGGATAGCTCATGAGGAAGTCGAGGCCGGCGGCCATCTTCACGAGTCCCGCCTGGTCCGACAGCAGCACCGTGCGCTTCACGGTGCCGGGCCGCGCCGCTTCGCGCACCGGTGGCAGCTTCAACGCCTTGCCCGCTTCGAGCTCGGCGACGAGGCGATCGACGACGGGCCACCGGTCCTCGCGCAGAGGCAGCCGGATCTCGACCGCGTCACGCGCCTTGTCGGACGTGCGCTCGACCGCCGCCGTGAACACCACTTCCTCGACGGAGAGCCGCCCGTCGTCCGTGTAGGGCGGCGTCAGCACCTCGACAGGAATTTCGAGCCTCGACGGCTTCTCGGGCGCCCACGTCACGGACTGCTTCAGGTCGCCGGACGGCTTCATGCCCTCGAGCTTGAACTCCACACGTCCCGCGCCTCCCGGCCCTTCGACGACGCGGCCGATCGCCGCTGCCGCGAACTTGTCGCCGGGGCGAACGAACCGCGGAAGCGCCGGCTGCACGAGCAGCGGCAGGCGCACCGCGATCGTTCCCATTCCGTAGCCGAAGCGATCGAAGCCGCTCGCCGCCTTCGCTCGAATCTTGAAGTTGGTGAGGTTGTCGGGGAGCTGCACCGTCACCGTGAGCACGCCGCTCGACGGAACCTGCAACGCCGGCTCGTAGTAGGGAACCGAGAGGAACTTCTTCCGGATCGTCACCTTGTCGAGAAGGCTGTCCTCGGACGACTTCTCCTCCATGCCCTCGCCGTCGCCGCCGGCATTCTCCGTGAGCGGAAGCCAGCCGATGACGAACCCGCGCGTGTCACGCACGGTGAGCCGGGACTGGTTCGCCGTGATGAAGTCGGGGAGCGGATCGAGACGCTGCTCGGTGCCGAGCGCAAGCACCGCCTGGTCCACCAGCCAGAGCGCGACCTCGCCGGCGACCGGTTTGCCCTGCGGAGTGCTGAGCTTGATCGTCAGCTTCACGGAGTCTCCGGGCTGCGCGCGCTCGGGATGTTCGAGCTTCACCTCCACGCGGTTGTCGACCGGCTTCACCTCGAGCCATGTCGTCGACGCGAGCGTCGCGGGCTTGCCGAAGTCCGTCTCGCTTCCGGGAACCGGCGCGCTGCCCTGCACGCGACCGCGCATCAGGACGAAGTGCACCGGGATCCGCGGCGTGAAGTTTCCGGCGAGCGGCAGCTTGAACGTGGCCGATCCGTTCTTCACGTCGAGCCACTCGTAGCGATTGCCGCCGGGCGCTTCGACGATCGCGAGCGCCTGCCCTTTCTGGAACGGGCTCTTCAGCACCAGCGTCGCGGTGTCTCCGGGCGCGTATTCCGACTTGTCGGTCGCGACCTGGAACACCTGGCCCTGCGGCTTCGTCCACGTCACCGGCTCGTCGCCGCCTGCGTAGAGATCGACCGTCACGACCTGCGCGCGGCCGAGGGAGTCGCGCGACTCGAGCTCCACGAGATAGACACCGGCGCGAGGAAGCGCGAGCTCCACCTTCTTCGGATCCGCGGTGCTCACGATCTCGAGCTCCGTCACTTTCTTGTCCACGACGTCGGTGACGTATTTCGCGGTGCCCTCGGAAAAGTCCGACGCCGTGAGGTGGCTGTGCCACTGCCGCGACATCAGGCGCACGGTGACCTTCTGTCCCGCGATCGGCTTTCCGTCGACGCCGACGACGAGCACTTCCGGCGTGATCTTCGTGGCTTTCTCCACGTAGCGCGGCGCCTTCAGGCCGAGCACGAACGGCGGCAACGCAACGACGCTGCGGGTTGCGCTGACCGTCTGGTCGTCATCACCGACGACTGTCGCTTCGACCACGTAGCTCCGCGGCGCCGCAGTCGGTTCGATCGCGGGGTTGATCGGCAGCTTCGCCGTGCCGCTCTCGTCCGTCGTGCCTTCCGTTTCGATCGTGCCGCGGCTCTCGAAACCGCCGGCGTTCGAGAAACGTCCGTCGCTCGAGTAGAGGAACCCCTCGCGCTTTTCCGGCACCCAGTAGTACGGGAACTGCGTCACGCGCCAGCGCACGGGACGGCCGACGACGCGCCCGCCGGCGTAGTAGGTCGCGCTCAGCGAAAGTGCGAACTCCTTGTCGAGCGGCGTGCGATCCGGTCCGTGCAGGTTCACTTCGAACGTGGGGAGCCGGTACGCCTCGATCTGGAACGTCACGTTTCCGTAGCGAGCGCCGACACGATCCTGCAGCCACGCGGAGTACGTCCCCGTCGGCAGATCCTGCTCGGAGAACGCCCGGTAGAAACCCCCGAGCTTCGTCATCTCGACTGGATAGATCCACGACAGATCGCCGGGGCCCGCGACGACGATCTTCGGCTCGCTGATCGGCAGCGCGCTGAGCTCGCCCTTGAGACGGCTGCGCACCCATCCCTTGATGTGCACCGCTTCGTCGGGGCGATAGACGGGACGCTCGGTGAATACGTGCGTGAGTTTCTCCGCGATCGGCTTGCGACCCGGATTCTCGGACTGGGTCCACTGCAGCCAGCTCTCGCCGGTGTTGCTCCACTGGTTGTCGGTGAAGCCGTCGGGCGGCGTGTGCGGATCGAGCACGAGGCGGTCGGTTCCGCTCTCCACGACGATGCGCATGACGCGCGGGCTCGCGTACTTCGGCGGCGGCGTGTACTGCCACGTGAACTTGCCGTCGCCGCCGGTCTTCCCGGAGAGCAGCGTGTCCCACACGCGGGTGTTGCCGCGCGAAATGGCGCCTTCGACCTTGACCGACGCGCCCGTCACCGGCTTGCCCGACGAGAGCGACGACACGGCGAACGTGACCGACTCGGTCTCCTCGACCGTGCTCAGCGAGAGGTCCGTCACCTGGATGCGCTGCCACTCGCGAGTGTTGCCCGCGTCGAGGCGGCGGATGCCGACGAGATACGTTCCCGGCGCCTGTGCACCGCCGACGAACGCGAGATCTTTCGTCACGTCGAGGCCGAACGTCGCGGACCGCCCGTCGCGCTTCAGCGGAAGCTTCACGATCGACGAGAGCTGCGGTGTGCCCAGCGAGAGGATCTGTTCCGCGAGCTCGGACGACGCGACATGCTGATCGAGCGCCGTGTGCTTCAGCGGCTCCTCACCCGGACCGGGCGGGCGCCGCGATTCGTCGACCCCGACGGCCGATGACGGGAACGGCCAGAAGCTGCGGTCGAGCGCGTCCACCTTGAAAATGCGGAGGTCGACGCGTTCCTGGCCGCGCCCCTCGAGCGGGAGCATCTGCGGCCCGAGCCGCTCCACGACTCCCTGGTTCCAGCGCCACGAGAGGTACGCGGGCGATTTCGGGAAGAAGAGGAAGAGCTCGCTCTTCCCGGTCATCTCGAGCGTACGGCCCTTGCCGTCCATGAGCGCGATCGGCGCGAGCGTCACGCGATACACGGTCTCGGGCTTGAAGGCGCCCGACACCTCGAGCGTCCGCGCCGACATGTTGAACGTGAGGCCATCGACGGCCGGCGAGAAGCGCACGAGGTTGCGCCCTTCGATGGGGCCGAGCGAACGCGGGGTCGACGAGAAGTCGACGACCACCGTGCGGTCGTCCTCGCAGCGCAGCGCCTGTTCGGCCGCGTAGCTCGATCCTTCCGGCGTCAGCGGCAGGCGATACCCGCGGCAACCCGCGGCCGCGATGCGGAACGGCTCGTCCGTGGAGAACGGGATCTGGACGATCGACTCGCTGGACGCGTCATCGAGCGACAAGCGCAGGTGCACGATCGCTCGCACACCGAGCGGGATCGGCGTCGCGAGAGCGAGCGAGTATCCCGCGTGGTCTGCGCGATTCCGACGCTCGAGCGCCTTCACCTGGAAGTCGTCGCGATCGAGCCAGCGCGACTTCGCGCCCGCGCCGATTCCGGGAAGCGTCTTCAGCTCGACCTGCACCATGCGCGCGAGCGCGTCGGGCTCCATCGGCTCCGCGAACGTGAGCACGATCTCGGAGACGGGATCGAGTCCCGTCTGCCCGGAGCCCGGTGTCGTCGACACCGGCGCCGCCATCAGCGTCGTCATCGAATGCGTGCGCCCGCCGATGCCCCACGCGAACCGCTCGAGAGGCGGCCACGGCTCCGCCGGCCGGAACTGCAACGTGCGCCCGTCGAGCCACGTGAACGCGCCGGGGTGCGCCGGTTTCATCGTGACGTGTTTCTCCGGCGCGTCCTCGGGACCGCCCTTCGACGGCCCGATGTCGGAGCCGAAGAAGATCGTCACCGGATCCCACCGCCGCAGGAACTTGTCCGGCACGACGACCGTGCCCGAGGCGCCCACGGGGCGCTCGACCTTCGCCGAGGGTTGCGACGCGCCGGCCGGAATGGCGAGCGACAGGAGTGAGAGCGAAGCAACCAGGAGACCGAGGCGCGACTTCATGACGTTCCTTTTCATGGCGTGATCTCCGCATTGCGTTTCACGCCGGCTTCTTCGAGGTACTGCCGCACCACATCGCCGGGCGGTCCCGTGTCCGGCCGTTTGAGTCCCACCACCGCCGCACGAACGCGCGCGGGCGCCGCGTCCTCCGCGACGTGCAGCGCGAGGAAATACGTGCCCGCTTCGAGCTTCCGCATCTGGACGACGCCCGTGCCGAGCTTCTTGCCCGACGCGTCGAGCAACGTCGCCTCGACCACGTCGGAGTCCGCGCGCACGCCGATGCCGATGTCGCCGGCGTTCGATACGACGAACGAGAACATCCGGGTGTCGCCGGCCGGGAGCAGCACCTCGGGCCCGAGCCCTTCGCCGACGGGCGTCACCGGCGTGAGGCGCAGCTCCGCGCCGCCGGAAAGCTGCGATCCCGTGCCGAGCGCGCGCAGCGTGATCTCCGCCGTGCCGCCCGGGAGATACGCGTCGAGCACGACGCCCCGCGGGAACACCTCGACCTCCGCGGCGACACCATCACCGCGAACGATCCGGACTGCAGCCGGGGATGCCGAACGCAGGTGGAGCACCGACGCAACCTTCGGCGTCACGCGGAGCGTGTGCGCGCTCCCCTTCAGCGTGACCGCTTGCGGCGGATCGACCTTGGTCTTTTCGTCGGCGCGAACCTCGCCCCACAGCCCGCCGGTGACATCGCCGGCCGGCTCGACCATCGCGAGCACCCAGCCCGGCTCGTGCCGCACGAGCACGGTGCCCGTCGCGTTCGGCGCGAGCACGACATCGCGACCCGACGCGATCTTGCCGCCGTCAAGCAGCACCACGGGGTCGCCCATACCTCCGCGCACACGAAGCGTCGACGCCGTCTCCGGCGCTCGGAACGGGAGCCGCAGCGTTCCGCCGGCGACGGCGGGTCGTTCGACCGGCGACTTCGACGAGACGACGGGCACGCGCTGCCCCGCGTCGATCGGCATCGCTTCGATACGGTAGCGCTGCACGTCGCTCGCAATGGAGAGCACCGTCACGCTGCCTGCGTCGGAATCGAGCGTCTCGTCGAGCGCGGATCCCGCGCCACCGTGAACGCCCACCACCTTGTCGCCGTCGTGGACGATCGCGACGATGCCGTCGCCACCGGTGAGACGGAGCCGATGCGTTCCGCGACCGAGCGAGAACACGCGGGCCTTTCCGGACGCGAGCGAGTCTTCGACGCCGCCGGGGATCGTGCCGCCGTCGTCGGCTTTGTCGAACGCGAAGCCGCGCACGCGGACCTCGTCGAGAGAGTCGCCGTCCGGCGTCGCCGCCCAAATCGTCGCGACCGGATCCTCCGCGCGGAGCGCCGCCGAAACCGCCGTGCGCTCACCGGGAGCCATCGGTCCGCCCGCAAACGGGGCGTACGCGTTGCCGGCTTGTGCGCCGGGCTGGCCGCGACGCGCACGCGCCACCGCAACGACCGGCCCTTTGCCGCGCGGCAGATCGACGACGAGCCGTCCGTGCGGCGGCATGCGCAGCGCGAGCCCTTCGCCATCACCTTCGCGCACCGAGGCGCGGTCGATGTTCACGCTGGCTTTGCCCTCGCTCACGACCCACAGCACCGAGTCCGGCACCGACACGAGGCCGTCCGGCGACGGTTCCGCCGCCTCGTAGCGCCCGACCGACGCACGCAGTCCGTCGGCGCCGCCTTCGAAGCGCACGACGCCGGGGCGCTCCAGACGAACCGCGCCCACGCGCCGATCCCCCATGCCCGCGACCTTCTCGAGCGAGACGCTCTTCTCCGAGCTCGAGGGCGAGACGCTCGCGGAGGCGACCGCGACGTCGATCGGATTGCCGCGGCGATCGACGCTCCACACGCGGAGCCGGTACGTCCCGCCTGCCTCCACCGGGATCTCCAGGTGCGCTTCGCGGCCGACGTGCGAGCTCATCGGGAGCCAGGACTCTCCGGCTCTCCTTTCCAGGGCGACACCGACGCTTTCTGCAGACCGCGCCGAAACCAGGACGAAGTCGTCCTTTGCGCCCGTCTTCAGCGGATGAACGAATACGTTCGTTTCCGGATCGTCGATCAGCTTCGCCGGCAGCGCGAGCAGCGGCTGCAGTTTCTCGGCAGGCATGTCCATCGACACGACGACGGAGCCTCCGCCCTCGCCGACGGGATCGACCGCGAGGACGTAGTCGCCGGGGGCCAGCGTCGTGGCGAGATGAAAGTTCCAGTCGCCGGGGCGATCGTCGTTCCGCGCGATGCGTGTCCCGCGCGAATCGCGAAGCTCCGCGCGAACGTCGGTCGCACCGAACGACGAGAGCTCGACCAGTCCCGATCGTCCGACGGCGAGCGGGATGATCGCCGGCGCGTACACATTCCGCGAGCGTCCCGCGAGAAGCGCGACCGAGCGCACCTCGAAGACATACGGGACCTGGTTGTTCGTCCGCGAGCACACGGCCTCCAGCCGGTAGCTCCCGGCCTCGAGCTTCCCGCTCCAGCCGCGCTCCGGAGGAACGATCGCGACCTGCGCGCCCTCACGGGTGAGTGTTCCCTGCATCTCGCCGGTGAGCGTGATGACGGCCTGTCCGCTCGCGGGCATCTCGAACGTCCAGACGTCGGGCACACGCGGCGAACCGGCGACCGGCTCCGTCCAGAGGTGCTGCACGTTTTCGTCGGTCCGCACCACGTGCGGGCCGTGGCCTTCGCGCTTCACGGGCTCGACCACGCGGACGAGTCGCGTGACCGCACGCGCGTCGACGGGCTCCGGCAACACGACCAAGCGGTACGATCCCTTTTCGAGCTTCCGCTGGAATCGCGCCGGTCCGTTCACGGGAACGATCGGCCAGCCGTCCGCATCCTCGAGCCGGGCGCGGAACTGGCGATTCAACCCGAGCGACTCGAGCACGTACTCCCCGGTCTGCGGGATCGTGAACGTGTAGACGACCGCGTCACCCGCCGGCACCGCGACGCGCGCCGGGATTCCGTTTTCGAGCGTGCCGCCATCGATGACGTTGGTGCGCTTGAGCGCGAGACCCATGCGCCCCTGGCTGAGGCCTTCCGTCGACACCGTGAGCTGGTAGTCGCCTTCGCGCAGGTACTGTTGCAGGAGGAAGTTGCGGCCCACGCCGTTCTGCCCGGCACGATCGAACGACACGATGGTGCGCGTGCGCAGATTTCCGTTCGTCGCGAGGAGTCCGGCGCTCTCGAGGCGGTAGAGCGCGGGCGCCTCCGCCTTCACGAGAAAGCTCGCCTGCTGCTGGCGCACGATGTCCATGAAGAGCGGCTTCTTCGCGGAGAGCACGGGAAAGTTCGGCAGGAGGTTCTTCGCCGTGTCGGGAAGCGCGGGAAGCGGCGTCCATTTCTGGAGACGCGTCGGTTCGAACCCGAGCGAAAACGCCGTCGTTTCCTTGCGCGAGTGGCGCACCTTCACCTCGCGTTTGGAGCTCGATGCCTTCACGTTCGCCGACGTCGTCCAGGCACCGCCGTCGACAGAGACCTCCAGCGACATTCCGTCCTCCGCGGTCGCCTTGATCGCGCCCTCTTCCGAAACGACGAACGGCACGGTCACGTCCTCGCCTGCGCGCGTGACGAGCGGCAGCGGATCCGCGAGATTGAGCGGGAGGCTGCGCACCACGATGCCCGCGTCGACACCCGGCTGATGATTGAGCCAGATGCCGTAGCCGCGATCGCGATCGAGCGAGAGCGCGGGAAAGCGCACCTGGCCCTTCGGCGTGCCCGCATCGAGCGACGGAGATCCGGAGAACCATCCGCCGACCGGCTTCACCGTGACCGTCGCGATACCCTTGAGGTCCGGCGTCACGGTGAGCACGTGCAGTCCCGGATCGAGCGCGTGCTGCCCGCCACCGGCCTGCGGCTTCGGCGACTTGTATCCGCGCGGCCGCGAACCCGCGAAGAAGGGCTCGATGAGCGCGGACCCGGTGACGCCCTCGCCCGCGATCTCGACCTGGTATTTGCCCGCGGCTTTCACGTCGAGAAAGAGCGTCATCTCGGCGAGCAGATTGAAGCGGCGCTTCCAGCCGCGCTTGCCATCGATCTCGATCGCTTCGCTCGCGTAGGCGATCGTCCGGTGGTCCTCGTTCTCGTATTGCGAGCGCGCGACAATCGCGGTCGCGTCGACGGAATCGTTCGGAGGTCCCGAGTGCACGGTGGACACCCAATGGGTGCCCGTATTGCCGAAGAGGTAGTGCCAGCTCTTCATGAAGTGCTGCAGGACATACGGTTCGCCGGCGCCCGCCGTGACCGTCGCCATCGTGTAGGACGTGCCATAGCCGCCGAACGAAACGTCGACGGCAGGCGGAACGGTGTTCTTCTCGATCACACCGCTTTGAGCCGACCCGTTCTCGAACGGCGATTCCTCGCTCCATCCGGCAAGCTGGATGCTCGCGGGCTTCGCTTCCGGGAGCTCGAGCCGGAAGAAGTTCGCGCTTCCGGGAACGAGGTAGCGGTCGAAGCCGAACTCGCTCACGGTGTGCCGCGCGCGGGCATACGTGCCGACGACGGGAATGCCGAAGCGAAGGTGGAACGGATGTTCGTTCGACTGCTCGGCCCACGGCTGCGACGGCCCGCCGTACGCGGTCACGAGATAGAGGCCGGGCTCGAGCGTCGTCCACATATTCACGAGCGTGAGCGGCTTGCCGACGACGGGCTGGATCGTGGAGATCGTGGGCTCGCGATCGACGAGCCAGATCCCGTCTTTCCAGAAGCGCATGTCGGCGAGGTTGCGACCCGCCGCTTCGAGCGCGACCGAGCGACGCGAGTCGATCTGCAACCAGAACGAGATCTGCTGGAAGTCGTCGAGGCCCGCGGAGAACGGCTTGTACTCGACGAGCATCGGCGGCTCGGGCGCGTGCAGCTCCGTGAACGGGTGCACGGTGAGCTTCGCGTCGCCGGATCCGCGATCGTCCGAGTGCGCGAGCACCTGGTACTGCCCGCGATCGAGGAACGTGTCGACGCGCCCGTTCGTCTCTCCGGGAACGCCCTTCATGTCGCCGGGGCCGGTCATCTTGCTGACGACCTGCAGCGCGGTGCCCTGCGGCGCTTCGACGGTCACGGCGAACCGCCCGAAGCGCTCGACGTCGAGCACTGACGTCTGCCGTCCCTTCGCGGGGACCTTCTTCTTCGTGAGCTTCGCAGACGAGGTTTCGACCTCGACTCCCGCCGACCCCGCGGTCAACGCGAGGAACGACGACGCGAGCACGAGCGCTGCCAAACGACCTGACACCATGAAAGTCCCCTTTGCACGGATCCTGATGAAGCGGCGGCGCAGCCTACGGTGAGGCTGCGGGGCCGGTCCATGGGAGGAGGCGTTGCCGGACAAAGAGCAACGGCTGGGCCAGCGGGTTTTCCTGTGGAATCAGGGTGTTTCGGGTGGGTCGCTCGCGGGCGCCGGTCGACACGCCCGTGTCACGGAATCGACAAACCCACCTACACTGCCCTCCGACGATGTCCGCCGCGCTCCTGGAGATCGAGGGTCTCGCCGTCGAGTTCGCGACCGATCGTGGACCGCTTCGCGCGGTCGACGGTGTGTCGCTCGCCGTTCCCGCGGGCCGGACCCTGGGGCTCGTCGGCGAAAGCGGCAGCGGCAAAAGCGTCACCGCGATGTCCGTCATCGGGCTCCTCGGTCCGAATGCGCGTGTGTCGGGCTCGGTGCGATTCGCGGGCGGCGATGTGCTCGGGCTGCCGGCCGAGGAGCTCCGCAAGCTGCGCGGCGGCCGCATCGGCATGGTGTTCCAGGATCCCGGTGCGGCGCTCGATCCGTTTCATCGCATCGGCGATTCGCTCCGCGAAGCGATCCTCGCGCACAAGACCCTCTCGGCCAGCGATCTCGACGCGCGCGTGATGGCGCTGCTGCGCGACGTCGGCATCCCCGCACCGGAGGAGCGCCGCCGCGCGTATCCGCACCAGCTCTCGGGCGGGATGCGGCAGCGCGTGATGATCGCGCTCGCGCTCGCGTGCGATCCGCAGCTCCTCATTGCGGACGAGCCGACGACGGCGCTCGACGTGACCGTGCAGGCGCAGGTGATCGACCTCCTGAAGCGGCTGCAGGCGCAGCGTGGCATGTCGATCCTGCTCATTACCCATGACCTCGGCCTGGTTGCGGATTCCTGCGACCACGTCGCCGTGATGTACGCGGGCAACGTCGTCGAGCACGGACCGACCGCCGCCGTGCTCGCGTCGCCGCGCCATCCCTACACCGCGGGCCTGCTCGCGAGCACGCCGCGTGGCGATGCCGGCGGCAAGCTGCGCGAGATCCCCGGCATCGTCCCCGATGTGCGCGCGCTGCCACCCGGCTGCCGCTTCCAGGATCGCTGCCCCTACGTGCAGCCCGCCTGCAAGACCGCCGAGCCTCCCCTCACCTCCCTCACCCTGAGCGGGGCTCCGCCCTCCCTCACCCTGAGCGAGGCTCCGCCCTCCCTCACCCTGAGCGAGCGAAGCGAGTCGAAGGGCGTGCGTGCGCACCGATGCCTGTTTCCGTTGGGAGAGACCGCGTGACCGCGCTCCTTCGCGCGGAATCTCTGTCGAAGCGCTTCTCCGCGGGAGGCAGCCTCTTCCCGGGCTCGCAGAAGTGGGTCTACGCGGTTCGCGACGTGAGCCTGGAAATCGCTCGCGGCACGACGCTCGGACTCGTCGGCGAGAGCGGCTGCGGCAAGTCCACGCTCGGGCGTCTCCTCATCAAGCTCATCACGCCGACGAGCGGCCGCGTGTTCCTCGGCGATGTCGAAGTCACCGCGCTCGAGGGCGCGGCGCTCCGCAAGCTGCGCCGCCGCATGCAGATGATCTTCCAGGATCCCTACGGCGCCCTCGATCCGCGCATCGCGATCGGCGAAGCCGTCGGCGAGGGCCTCGACATCCACCACGCGACGCTGACGCCGGCAGAGCGCGGCGAGCGCATCGCGTCGCTGCTCGCGCGCGTGGGGATCCGCGCCGACCAGATCGACCGCCGCCCCTCGGAGTTCAGCGGCGGTCAGCGCCAGCGCATCGTGATCGCGCGGGCGCTCGCGGTGGAGCCCGAGCTCATCGTCGCGGACGAGCCGGTGTCCGCGCTCGACGTCTCGATCCAGGCGCAAGTCGTGAACCTCCTTTCCGAGCTTCAGCGCGAGCGCGGCCTCACCTACCTCTTCGTCTCGCACGACCTGCGGATCGTCGAGCACGTCTCCGACGAAGTTGCCGTGATGTATCTCGGCCGCATCGTGGAGCGCGCCCCGAAGCGCACGCTCTTCGCGACGCCGCGGCATCCGTACACGAAGGCGCTCCTCTCCGCGGTGCCCGGCCGCGGCCGCGAGCGCGTGCTCCTCGAAGGCGACGTGCCGTCGCCGCTCGATCCGCCACCTGGCTGCGCGTTCCACACGCGCTGCCCGCTCTTCAAGACGCTGAGCGTCGATCAGCAGACGCTCTGCCGCGCGGAAACGCCGTCGCTACGCGTGCTCGACGACACGCACTGCGCCTGTCACTTCGCCTGAGCGAGCTCGCGCCACTCGCGCGCGAGAACCGCGAAGATGATCGTTCCCCTCCACTCCCCTTTGAGGAACACGTTCTCGACGTGATGGGCTTCGCGGCGCATGCCGAGCCGCTCGCACAGCTTCTGCGACGGCCCGTTCTCGGGATCGATGTCGGCCCACACGCGATGCAGGGCGAGCTCGCGGAACCCGAAATCGACGAGCACACGAATCGCTTCCTGCGCGAAGCCGTGGCCCCAGCGATCGCGCCGGAACACGTACCAGATCGCCGCGTCGCGCGGATCGGCCTGCTGCTTCAAGCCGACGCGCCCGATGAGCTGGCCGCTCGCGCGCTCGATCACGCCGAGCTCCCACACGAGCCGCGGCGTCATCTCTCCCTGAACGATCGTGCCGAGGAGATACGCGCGCGATTCGTCCGCCGTCAGTACGTCGTTCGAGAGCCACCGCGTGACCTCGGGATCGCCGTCGAGCGCGCGCAAGCCGGCTGCGTCGTCCGGCGTCAGCTCGCGCAACAGCAGCCGCGTCGTCGAGATCTCCATGACGCTACTTGCCCGGCTCCGGGCCTTGCCAAGTCGCGGACCCTTCGTCGCGTGCGGCCCACGCCATCGGCTTGTTGCAGTCGGCGGACATCGTCGTCGCGTCGATCACGATCACGCCGATGTCTCCGCGTTCACGCAGCATCGCAACCGCGCGCTTCGCGGCCTCGTCGGCGGTCGCGCCCTCTTCCATCCAGCGATGCATCTCGCGAGCGAGGCCCGCTTCGATGATCCGCTCCCCTTCGCCCGTCGCCGCGATGGCGCCCTTCGGTCCGGCCCAGAGTCCCGCGCCGTAGACCGGCACATCGCCGATGCGCCCGGAGAGCGTGATCGACGTGCCGCCCGTCGAAAGCGCCACCGCGTAGCGGCCGTCCGCCGTGCGCACCGCGACACCGACCGTGTCGCTGCCGGGAATCAGTCCCGGATCGGTGGCGGCCGGCGACGGCGTCGCCGCCGCCGGTGTGTTCTGAACGTCGGCCATCGCGGCCGCGATCGGCTTCGTGAAGTTCCAGTGTTTCTTCCAATCGAACGTCTTCCATTTTTCCGGGAGCGACGGATCGCTCATCACGAGCTTGCGGCGAACCTCCTTCGCCTTCGCCTTCGCATCCGGCGTGGCCGGGTCGTAGTCGGGAAGTCCGAACGTGCGCGCGAATCGCGTCGCGCCTTCGCCCGAGAGGAAGAGGTGTGGCGAGTCGAGGAGCGCGCGCGTGACCACGATCGGATTCTTCACGCGCTCGATGGCGCCAATGGCGGCGAAGCGCCCTTCGCTCGTCATGAGCGACGCGTCCATCTGCACGGTCTCGCCGTCGATGCGCACGCGGGCACCGGTTCCCGCGTTGAAGCGCGGGTCGTCCTCGAGAACGATCGTGCCCGCGACCGCGGCATCGACCGGATCCGCGCCCGCCGCGAGCGCGGCGAGCGCCGCATCGACGGCCTTGCGTGTGCCGTCCGAATTCTTCGCGGGGTTGCTCGCGCCGCCGTGCGCGATCGCCGCCGCCTTCCCCGCAACCGGCGACGGCGAGCCTGCCGGACCCTGCCCCGTCGGGTAACACGCCGAGAGAAGGAGTGCCGCCGCGATGAACACCCGGAACGCCGCGCTCTTCATGGCGGCAGGGTATCAGGGCGTCGCGCGGATGCGCGTCGAGAAGTCGGGCGCTTCGCCCGCCGCCGCGGCCTTTTCGTTCGCCTTGAAGCGGGCGCGGGCCTCGGGGACCGTGCCGTCGAAGTCGATGAAGCCGAGCTCCAGCGCGAGCTCGTCCGACCATCCCGGCAGCGCGACGCGCCAGCTGCCGCGACCGATGCTTCCGGGGATCACCGCGTTCGCGTGACGCGCCACGTTCACCGCGCACGAGTTCGTCAGCGCGTCGTACCACTCGGGCGCGGCCGCGAGCTCGTTCACGCGCCGGATCACGTCGAGCAGCGCGGTCCGCGCGCCCTCTTTCGTCCCGCGCACGGGGAAGACGAACACCTCGTCGCCGAAGAAGTCCGTGCGCAGCTTCACGAGGTCGCGCTCGTCGCCCACCGTGTAGAAGAGCTCGAAGTTGCGGAAGAGCCCTCCCGACGCGGAGAACGACTCGCCCTTCTCCTTGCGGATCTCGGGCGAAAACGCGAGGAAGTCGCCGCCCTCGAACTCGAACGAGAGGAAGGTGTGCGCGACCTCATCCTGGTCGTGGAACGGGACGAGCACGAACCACACACGAACGAGCTTCGCGAGGTCGTAGGTGCGGTCCTCCCACGCCGCGTCGAAGTCGCTGAGCGAGCGCCACCGGAAGTTGCGGACGTCGCGAACGACGAGCTTCTCGCCGTCGACCTCGGCCGTCGCGGCGCGCGCGAGCTCGGGGGTCCATTCGCGATCGCCGCGCGGGCTCCCGGTGAGGAACGGCCACGCGCACGCAAACGCGATCGACGGAAGCGCCATCGCGATCGCCGCGACCGCGACACCCCGCGCTCGCACGCGCCAGGCGAACGCCACCGACACGACGAGCAGCGTCGCCACCCATGCGATGCGCACCGTCGACCCGATCCCGAGCGGCCCGAACATCAGCGCGCCGATGGTCCACGCGAGAAGCGGCATCACGACAATCGGGACGAGCCAGCGGAACCTGCGCACGCGCCCATCATCCCACCGGCGCGGTACACTGGGTCCGCGCGGTTCAGGGCCCGAGCATGATCTCGAGCATGCCGTCGGCCTCGCCGGTGCCCTTGCTCGGGAACACGGCAAACTTGCCCTCGTTGGCGAGACGTACGGTGACGCGAGCGATCGTGTTCGGCTCCGAGAAGACGCGAGCGCGCACTTCGGTCACGTGGACGTTCGAGCCGGCCGACACCTTCTCGCCGCCCGGAACTTCCGTCTCCTCGAAGTCGATCCACAGCTCGTGACGCTTCGGCAGCTGCAGGATCTTGTAGCGCGCCTTTCCCGTCATCTCGACCCGCAGGAGGCTCGTGTCGTTGTGGCGCTCCTCGACGATCTTCACGATCGCGTTGCCGCCCCCGCCCTTGCCGAACGTGATCGACGCGGGCGGCCCTTCGACCGGCATCTCGTCGATCGCGTTGCCGGGGACCGGCGTCCCCTTCACCATCGCGAGCTTCTTCGTCGCGGTCGGACGCGGCGTCCCGCCGACGGACACCGACGTCGATCCGCTGCGAGGGGTGCCGTCCATCTGCGGCGCGGGCGTCTTGGGCGAGAGGTCGAACGGCGTGATGGTCGGCGCCGCGTTCACACCGGACGACACGGGGAAGGCCGGCGCTCCGGAGACCTCCGCGACGGCCGTCGGGGTTGCCTCGGTCCCGCTCGCTTCCGCGACGGGATCCCCGGTTCGGCCCGCCCGCTGCGCGAGCTTCATGCCGATGGCCGCAGCCATGCCTCCGCCGAAACCCACCAACACCCCAATGATCAACAGCTTCTTGCCGTTCATGTGTGCGGGCCGAGTATATCCACAACCCGAGAGTCCTCGTGGACCCTGCGGGGCTCTTGCTGCTATAAGTGCCGGTTCCAGCCCGCAAGGCGAGCGCGAAGAGAGGGGTCTGCGATGAATTTGATCGAGTTCCGCGTCCAAAACTACCGCTCCGTGAACGACAGCGGCGTCATCGACGTCCGCCGCCGCACCGCCATCGTTGGCCCGAACGAGAGCGGAAAATCGAATCTGCTCCTCGCGCTGCGCAGCCTGAAGACCCCTGACGGCGTGAAGGCGCTTTCGCGCGTGAAGGACTTCCCGAAGGATCGCCGCATGAGCGATTTCTCGGAAGACCTCCCGGTCATCGAGACGCGGTGGGAGCTCTCGACCGAGGACCAGGCCGGACTCGGCCTTCGCTACGGTCGTGCCCGCGACGTGCGCGTCGTCCGGATCTCTCGCGGCTACACCACCCAGCGCCACGTCGAGCTCGAAGGCCTCACCTCGCTGGCGTTCGATCCGGAGCGCGTGATGCGTGCGCTCGCCGGCCTCGCCGATGCGCGTCGCCCGCTCTCCGCGCTCAACGGCGCGCTCGGCGCGGAGATCGCGACGCTCGTCGACGCGGCGACCCCCAAGAGCGGCAACGTCACCCCTACCGACACGGCGTGGGCCGATGCCGCGAAGGCTGCCGTCGTCGTGTTCCGCAAGTTCCTCGGGTCCGCGCAGGTCGCGCTCGATCAGTCCACGGCGTCGTTCGTCGAGGACCTCGCGAGCCAGTCGAGCCTCCTCGCCGAGGACCGCGCGCAGTACGCCGAGGCGAAGGCGTTCCTCCTCGAGCGCATGCCGACCTTCCTCTACCTCCCCGACTACGCGGAGCTCGACGGTCACATCGACCTCGAAGCGCTGCTCGAGCGGATGGAAGCGGAGAAGACCAAGGCGTCGGACGACAACTTCCTCAAGCTGATGAAGGTCGCGGGGCTCGATCCGAAGGAGCTCGTCCGCCTTCTCGCGAAGAACCACGAGCTGCGCGGCCAGCTCGTCAACCGCGGCGGCGCCGTCGTCACGCGCACGCTTCGTCGCCTCTGGACTTCGAAGTCGCTCAAGGTTCGCTTCAACCTCGACGCGAACCACTTCGACATCCTCCTCTCCGATCCGAACTCGGCGTACGACGTCGAGGTGAACCTCGACGAGCGTTCCCGCGGGTTCCGCTGGTTCTTCTCTTTCTATGTCACCTGCGCAGCGGACACGGAAGGCGGGTTGATGGAGAATGCCATCCTCTTGCTCGACGAGCCCGGCCTCCACCTTCATCCGATCGCGCAGCGCGACCTTCTCGAGGCGTTCGGCCGCGACTTCAAGAACCAGATCCTCTACACGACGCACTCGCCCTTCATGCTCCCGGTGGAAGACCTCGGATCCGTCCGATCGGTCCACATCACCGAGGAGCGCGGAACGACCGTGCGCACCGACCCGGGTGAGATCCTCGACCCGGTGACTGCGGAGCGCACGGCTCGCCTCCTTGCCACTCTTCGGACTCGATCCGAAGCGGCGGCCTGACCTCCTAAAATCCAGCGGGCCAATGTCCTACATTCCCATCAACGATAGCGTCCGGATCCCGATGATCGAGCTCCGGATCCACTTTGCCCGCTCGGGTGGTCCCGGCGGCGTGGTGAACCGGCTCGACACCAAAGTCGAGGTTCGCTGGTCTCCGTCGAAGAGCGAAGCGCTCAACGACGCCGACCGGCTCTGGGTCATCGCGCAGCTCAAAGATCGCTTGAGCGGCGAAGGCGATCTCGTCGTCGTCAGCTCGAAGAGTCGCGAGCAGGCGAAGAATCGCAGCGAGGCGATCGCCACGCTCGCGCAGACCGTCCGCGACGCGCTCATTCGTCCGAAGGGCGCAGGCAAGCTCCCGGCGAAGAAGCCGGCCGCGAAGACCTCCGCGAAAGCGAAGGCGAAAAGGCCGGCGGCAAAGCCCGCGAAGAAACGCGCGCGGGGCTGACCTGACAGAGGAAGACCTCAAGGCCCAAGTCCTTGACCCCTGGCTTGATGCAGTAGGGTTCACCAGTCCTTCGGTTAGTCGCGAGTATTCCTTTTCGATAAGGCTCGGACGCGGCGAGGCCAAGACAGGGCGCGCGGACGTCTTGGCGCGAAGGGCAGCAGACAAGCGACCGCTGTTAGTCGCGGAGGCCAAAGCTCCGCATCTCGTTCTCTCTCGGGACGACGAGCTCCAGGTTCTCTCCTACGCCAGGCTGATATTTCCCGTAGCTGCGCCAATCGCCGTTGTAACGAATGGACGCGACGTTCGGGTCCTCGATACCAACTCTGGCCAGCCGATTGACCCTGATCCCCTCCAGGCAGGTGGACCCGAGTTTCTCGATCGCTATGTCCCGTCCGGCAACGACATAGCAATTCGATACGCGGCGCTCCGGCATCTCATCGCGATGTCTCCGACGAACCTCCGGATTTTCTCAGCGGCGCAGGTGGATAACGCGACGCGCCGGTTCTCGACAGGCCCCGAGCCGCGACACTTGCCTCCATTGCACGTCGAGCGCTCGAAATTTCGAGAGTCCGCCGCTGAATTTCTCGGCTCCGGGCGTAGCAGCTTCGTCCTCGTTGGTGAGTGCGGGATCGGGAAGACGTCGGAACTGATCGAATTCTCCGGGCGCCTGCGCGAATCCGGGCAGATCGTCTTCTACATCGATATGCACCTTGGGCTTGATCCACTCGACATCCTGGCGGAGGAGGTAGGCGCGACGTTTCCTGACGCCCGTTCTCGTCTCGATGTCCTGAGGGACTTGTCCGAAACTGCAGCAGTTACCGGCACAAACGTTGTCCTGCTGATCGACAGCCTCGATGACCGGCCCGATGATGCTCGCCGGGTTCTCTCACGGTTGAGTTCGCGCCTTGAGGCGTTCGGTGGCCGCATCAAGATGTTCATCGCGTGCAACCCGTATTCGTGGTCAGTGCTGCGAACTGCGAACCGCACTCCTTCAAACCTTGCCGTTGTTGGGCGCGAACTTGGCGAGACACCCGATCACTCTCTAGGCACCCTCGAGTCGACAGAGCTCGACGATGCGTTCGCAAAAGGTCGTGAGTCCTTCCAGATTGGAGGAGAACTCTCTGGCGCCGCGAGGTCTCTCGCCGCTCATCCCGGCCTTCTGCGCATCTTGCTCTCTAGTTTTACCGGTCGTTCCATACCGGGCGTAATTCGTGGGCGTGAACTTCTCGACAGTTACTCGGCATGGCGAGGACGGGGAAGCAACGGACCGTCGATCGCGCTTGCGCTTCGAGGAGCCGCGATCGCGTTCGTCAACGCAGGGGAAAGGTCACCGGATCCGGTCTTTTCTATTCCAGAGCTCGACCTCGCCAGCCAAGTGCCGCTCGAGTCGCTCAGCGCTGCAGTCGAATGCGGACTTCTGAGTCGAAGCGAGGAGCACGTCCCGAAAATTAGTTTTTCTCCCTGGCTCCTCCAGCACCTTTCGATTGCGGATTACATACTTGGAAACCCTCGCCTGCCTCTCACCGCCGACCTCATTGCCCAGTGGATTGAGAATCCGACGGTACGGCGCGCACTCGGATGGCACTGCACCTCTCTCGTCCCAACCGATGCCGCGAAATTCACAGCTCCACTTGAAGCTGGCGCGCGCACATATATCCGCGCATTTCGTCAGGTCCTGACAAAGCTGCCTGTCCTTGCAGGCGGACTCGAAAACGGCGCCGCAAGTCTTGTTCTTGTCGCAACTTACGATCGGCTCGATCCATGGTACGGGGTCCGTTCAGGCGGGGCGCCCGTTGAGTGGGCAGAGATCGACATCGATCGAAGTGACCGAGCCGCTCTTGCAGTTGTTCAGCACCGTCACAAGCTGCTTCGAGGACTCAGGCACCGCTCTGGAACCTTCCTTTCTGCCGAAGTCGCTGCCCGCGCCGCTGAAGACGCGTGCGCGTGGTTGCGTGAGGACCTTCAGCGTTCGCGACTTAACTTCTTGGAGCGCAATGCGATCGCGCTGGAGACCGCATGGGCTTTGCTCGAGGCGTTCTCCCAGAGTCTCGGTCGCCCTCTGACGACGGACTTTGCAAGTTGGGATGACCTCGAGCGACTCGTTGCAACCGAGCAGGCGCGACGGTTCTTCGAAGAGCGGGAGTCTCGACGGGATGCGCTGGGGAAGGCGATCGACTCGGTCGCGCGCGGCGAGAGACCGCGCCCAAACCGACGCATGTTTGGCCACTGCCTTCCAGTGGAAGCCGCGGAGCAGGTGCTTGCCGCACTTCCACGAGACAGCATCCTAAGAATGCCCAGCTATCTCCTTTCGACGCAGATCGCCCTTCGTCCGAAAGATGACGAGGAAAGGGAGATTCTTAGGGAGGCGATCAGATCTCTCTTCTCAACCGCACGAGTTGAGTTGAAGAGCATCGCCCGCACTTCATTTGAAGGACTCTCCGAACTCATCGAATCCACCGAGCGAGCCCTCGAGATTGCGATTTTCCCGCGCCAGATGCCCGCGGCCAGATGCAGATCAACGTTCGTACTTTCAGTTCGGCTAGAGAGACGATCAACGTCGTGATCCAAGATGAGCCACCTGCGGCCGCTCCGTTCTTTGAAGATTCGAACCTCCGATCAGTTTGGCAGCCATCTGCCGGACAGATTCTTCTGGGCCCCGAAGATCCGTTTGCCTCGGACGAGAGCCAGTATCCGATCGGGAGGAGAATGCCCCTTCGAGGACTTGTCCTTCGCTGGCTTAAAGGATCTCTTCTCAGCGAGCTCTCAGGCGAGAGGCGTGGGGCAATCGCAATCCGTGACCTCGCCTGCTCTTGACGTCGATGGCTGTCACCGGGAGCGGCTGCGAACGGCGGGCGGTTGTCAGGAACTCTCAGTTCGCGGGACGTTTTCGAGAGCGGGAGCCACCAGGCGAATACCTCAACTCAAGCGAATACCCCATCGTGGCAATGAGGTATTATGTCGAGATGAGGTATTTGTGAGACGCTTTCAAATGGGTGTCGGTCGTCGCGTCGTAGAAGCTCTTCGGGCAGTAATGCCGGCTGCTGTCGCGGTCGAGCATCAGGCCACCCGAGAGGACGCAACGACCGTGCTCGTCGGCGCCCGCAAACTGCGCATTGCCTGGGCAGAAGAAGGCGGACTCCGCGACGTGCGCCGACATGTCGAAAGTGAGCGGCCGCCTGACGTCGTCGTTGCTCGAGTGATGTCACCCGGCGCACGCGCCGCACTTCGGAAGGCCAAGATGAGTTGGCTGGATGAGAGTGGGGCCGCGGAGATCGCTCTCGGGACGATCATCGTGTCGCGCACGGGTACGCCGCAGCAAATGACCGCGCGCGCGACGCGATGGACGCGGGCGGTCATCGCTGTCGCAGAGGCCTTGCTCTGCGGGACAGGCGCGACGCAGTCGGCAACAGTGAAGGCCACCGGCTTGTCATCGGGGAGCTGCATAAACGCGCTTCGAACGCTCGCGGACATGAAGCTCCTCACGAGCGCGCAGGCGCGCGGCCGTGGCTCAGCACGTCGGATCGCAGACGCGGACGGCTTCCTCGATGCGTACGCATCCGCCGTCGCGGCGCAGTCCTCGAAGCTCTCACTTGTCGTCGGCGTGACGTGGCAGAACGCCCTCCTTGGATTGCGCGTTGAAGGGAAGAAGTGGACGCGCGCAGGACTGGAGTGGGCAGCGACGGGGATGGCGGGTGCCTCGGTGATGGCACCGCTGGTTACGAACGTCGGTTCGGCGGAGGTGTACGTGGATGCAAAGACTCCTGCGGAACTCGCCGCGTTCGCAGCGCGGGCCGGTCTCATGCCGATCGAAGGTGGTCGCCTCACGCTGAAGCCCTTTCCAACGGTGACGTCCCGACTGATGGCGAGAATGACGGACGACATTCGGGTCGCGCCGTGGCCGCGCGTCTATGCAGACGTGAGGCTCGTCGGCGTTCGTGGTGAAGAGGCTGCGGAACATCTCAGGGAGGTGGTGCGTGGCGAATGAGATTGAGCGTTCTCGGGCGGCGCGCGCCGTTGCCGAGGCCGCGCTGCTACGGGTTGTTCACCACTACGGTGGCGTGCCCGAGTTCGTTGTGCTCGGCGGGCTCGTGCCGGAGCTGCTCTGCAGCCAGAGCGAGAAGATGCATGCAGGCACAACGGACATCGACGTTCAGGTCAACCTAGAGATCGCGACTGGCTCCGTGAACGCCGCCCGGTTGGAGCAGGCGTTGAAAAAGGCTGGCTTCGAACCGAAGAATGACCTGTGGCGGTGGGTGACGCAGCAAGGCGACAAGCGCATGGTCGTAAAATTCGAGCTGCTCGCCGACGACGACACAGCGCCGGCTCAGGCTGTGCTCAAGTTCGACGATTGCGCAGCGCTTGGCGCGGTGAACCTGCGTGGCACCGGCTTTGCGTCGCGCGACGTTGCTCGCAGACGGCTCCGCGGAGAGGTTGACGGCGTCGAGCGAGAAGTCGAGGTGAACGTCACGGGTCTTGCGGGATTTCTTTTCGCGAAGGCCGCCGCTGCACGCGCGCGCGGCAAAGCGAAGGACTGGTACGACGTAGCGTTTGTGTTGATCCACAACGATGAAGGCGGCGTCGACGCCGCCGCGAGCGCCGTGCTCGCGAAATTTTCGGACGAACTCCCTGGTATCCGGCGCACGCTCGACGAGCTCGCGTCGAACTTTCACGGTAATACCGATCAAGGCGCGAATGCGTACGCCACGCAGATGTTGATCGACCATCCTGAAAGCGACGAGGCGACGTTGCGCGCGGATGCTGTCGTCGCGGTCGCGGCGTTTCACCGAACGCTCTTCCCGTCTTGAAGGTGCTGTCGGTGAACGGCGAAGAAACGCGCGCGCGGCTGAGCACTTAGCCCCGGTTGCAACCCGCCTCGGAATCGGCGTTAGGATGTTCGCCGTTTCTTCGGGGAGAGCATGCCGGACATTGCTGACGGCGAAGTGGTCGAGGTCCAGGGTTCCGCGGCGCAGCCGTACCGACTGACGAACCTCGGTGGCGTGTACTCGTGTTCGTGCCCCGCCTGGCTGCATCAGGGCATGGGAATCGAATCGCGCACGTGCAAGCACCTCAAGGCGTATCGCGGCGAGGCCGCGGAGATCGCACGCGTCGGCGCGTCGGCGGCGGCGGGATCGAAGCCGCGGCGCGTGCGGGTGGTGAAAGCGGGCGGCGCGACGGAAGAAGTCGGCGAAGGCGAAGCGGCCGAGACGTCGGACGCGCCGCCGATCCTTCTCGCCCACAAGTGGGAGAACGACGTCGACCTCACCGGCTGGTGGATGAGCGAGAAGCTCGACGGCGTGCGCGCGTATTGGGACGGCACGCAGTTCATCTCGCGGCAGGGCAACATCTTCTACGCGCCCGACTGGTTCAAGGAGGGACTCCCGGATTCGCCGCTCGACGGCGAGCTGTGGGTCGGGCGCAAGGAGTTCCAGCGCACGGTGTCGATCGTGCGCCGCATGGACCTCTCGAACGAGTGGCAGAAGGTCGCGTATCTCGTGTTCGACGCGCCTCACCTGAAGGACCCGTTCGAGAAGCGGGTCGACCACATCCACGAGACGCTCGCGAAGAAGGGCGCCGCGTACGCGCGCGGACACGAACACGTGAAGGCTCGCGACATCACGCACGTGCGCGAGGAGCTCAAGCGCGTCGAAGCGCTCGGCGGCGAAGGCCTCATGATGCGGCAGCCCGGTTCGCTCTATGTGGCGTCACGCTCGAGCACGCTCCTCAAGGTGAAGAGCTTCTTCGACACGGAAGCGAAAGTCGTCGGACACCAGGGCGGCACGGGCAAGCACAAGGGACGGCTCGGCGCGCTCGACTGCATGCTCGCCGACGGGACGCGCTTCGCGTGCGGGACTGGATTGTCGGACGCGGAGCGCGACGACCCTCCGCCGATCGGCGCGATCATCACCGTGCGATACCAGGAGCTCTCGAACGCAGGCGTGCCGCGATTCCCCAGCTACGTCGGCGTGCGCATCGACGCCGACTGGAAAGAAGTGTCGAAGAAAGCCGGCGGCAAGGGCGAAGTCCGTGCTGCCGGCGTGAACCCGAATCCGAACGCGATGGCGGCTGCCCCCGCGCCCTCGAAAGCAGCCCCCACCACGAAGAAAGAGAAGCCCGCGGCGACCCCGGCGCGGGCAGGAGAGACGACGATGGCGAAACAGCGGTTCGAGTTCAGTGAAGACGACTCCAACAAGTTCTGGGAAATCGAGGTCAGCGGCAAGACGCACACCGTGACCTACGGCCGCATCGGCACCGACGGCCAGTCGAAGACGAAGAGCTTCGCGAATCCCGCCGCGGCGCAGGCCGACGCGGACAAGCTGATCAAGGAGAAGACGAAGAAGGGCTACGAGCCCGTCGACGGCAAGGCCGACGAAGACGAGGACGAAGACGAGCTCGAGGCGGCCGACGACGACGAGTCGGACGACGAGGACGACGAGTCGGACGACGAGGACGACGACGAGGACGAGGACGAAGACGAGGACGAAGACGAGGACGAAGAAGAGGACGAAGACGAGGACGACGACGAGGACGAGGACGAGGACGAGGACGAGGACGAGGACGACGACGACGACGAGGACGAGAAGCCGAAGAAGAAAGTCGCCGTTAAAGTCCCTGCAAAGCCCGCCGCGAAGCCCGCGGCCAAGCCCGCGGCAGCGTCCGGTTCGTCGAAGGCCGGCTCCACCGGCCCCCGGTACTTCGAGTTCGTCGGTGACGGCTCCAGCAAGTTCTGGGAGATCTCCCTTTCCGGGAAGTCCTTCACCGTCCGGTACGGAAAAATCGGCAGCGACGGCGTGACCCAGCTGAAACCGTGGCCGACAGCAGAGAAAGCGTCGGCGGAGTGCGAGAAGCTGATCGCCGAGAAAACGAAGAAGGGCTACAAGGAAACGTAGCCTGGGCCACCGCGGGGAGCGGTAGTAGCCCTGCGTTTCGCCGCAGCAATTCCAATCCTAAAAACACTCGCGGCCGGCTCCGTCCTCAGACGGAGCCGGCCGCGAGCGCGTTGGGCGCGGAGATGACGGTCGTCACGAAACAGACCCGTTGACCGACACCCGGTCTGTGGCGGTAGAACCCTCGGGCCTCGATTCGCGTGCGAGCCCCGCGCGTGCGTTGTGGTTGCCGTGTCCGGCATGCCGCTTCTGCCGGGCGTTCCCGCGTGAGAGAGAGACCATGGAGAGCGCGATCCAGCTATCCGAGATCGAACGGCTTGCCGCCGCAGAGGCGCCCGATCTTGCCGACGCCATCATCAGCCTTCTCGACGCCGGCGATCCGTCGCCGGACAACGTGCCCGAGGGCGCGCTCCAGTTCTATCAGGTGCTCAGCATGGTGCGGAACGCGCGCCATCAGTTTCGCGACGAAGCGGAGCGCAAGGTCAAGATCCAGGAGGCGTGGAACCGCTTCCTCAAGCAGACCGATCCGGCGTTGCCGCCGCGCTTCGGCCTCGCCGAGCTGATCGTTCGCCTCTACGAAGAAGGCACCGACTCCGGACGCGCGACCGTCATCGAGCTCGCGAAGAAGGGGCCGCTGAAGTACGGACTCTGGGCCGGCCTGAAGCGCGTCTACAAGCTCGCGGAGGAGCGACTCGACGCCGAGACGTGGGGCGTTCTCGCATGGCGTTTCGACACCGCGTTCGTGAACGCGGGCGGCGCCGAAGTCGGCAAGGGCACTCTGCTCTACCTGCGCCGCCGCGTCTGGCGCTTCCTCCGGAATCTGGGGACGAGCTCGCCGACGCTCTACCCGCAGTTCGCCGTGCAGGCGCTCCGTCACTACGGCGAGTACAGCCCGTCGATCCAGGCGACGTGGGTCCCGATGCACGTCTTCTTTCATCAGACGCATCGCTACGACGCGAACGGCTTCCAGCACTACGGCCTGGACCAGAACGACCTCCTCAAGAATCGCGCGTTCGACGACTCCTGGAAACGCGCGGCCGCGCCTCTGATGTATCTGCTCGAGACGGCGCAGGCGGACATGCCGGCGAAGTTCGCGATCCAGGCCCTCCGGAAAGATTTCCCCGAAGAGCTCCGCAAGGTTTCCCCCGCGTGGCTCGCGCGTCTCGCGCACCGGCCTCTCGCCAGCGCGCACGAGTTCCTCGTCGAGACGCTCCAGGCCTCGCCGGAGTATCACCAGGGCAAGCTGAAGGCGGCGGGTCTCCACGACGCCGTGCTCCAGCTGCTGACGTCGCCCAGCGACAAGGCCCGCACCTACGCGATCGAGTACGCACGCGGACACGCGCAGGATCTCGAAAGCGCGAAGCTCCTCGAGCTTGCCGACTGCGGACACGACGACACCGTCGAGTTCGCCGTGAAGGCGATCCAGGGTCGCGCTTCGAAGACGATCGGTCACGAGCTGCTCGGCAAGGCGCTCGCGATCGATGCGCTCAACGAGTGGGCCGCGAAGTCGCTGAACGAAGGCTTCGACCGCAACGAGATCCCCGAGCCGTTCCGCGTGGAGATGATCTTCGGCTCCGGCGAGCAGCGAACGTGGGTCGTCGAGTGGTTCAAGGCGAAGTTCCAGCCGGGCGAAGTTCCCGTCAGCTTCTGGAAGAAGATCCTCGAGGACAAGCGCAGCGAGGACGAATACGACGCCGGCGAGCTCGCGTCCGAGATGCTCGGTCAGGTCGCCGCCGCGCAGATCGGCGCCGCGTGGATGCTCGATCACCTCGACCACGGCTACTGGGGCGACACGATCGGCGAGTGGCTCGCCGAAGCGGAGAGCCTCCCCGATCTCGACGTCGAGCGCGTGAAGGGTCTCGTCTTTCATCGCAGCCATCGCTCGCTTGCACTGCAGATCCTCGGCAACCAGAAGCTCGTGAAGCCGCGCGACCTCGGGCTCGCGTGGCTGCTCGCGCTCGCGCGTCGCGAAGACGCGACGCTGCACGACTTCGCCCACCGCTACCTCCTCGAGCACATGGAGCCGGCGGATTTCGCCGACGACCAGAGCAAGGGCATCGACCGTCTCTTCGGTCTCGCGACGGGCAAGAAGGAACCGGAGCCCGTGCGCGTCTTCGCGCAGACGTATCTGCGCTGCCACCACCCGGTGATCGGCCCCGAGCAGGCGGAGTCGAAGCAGTTCTCGCTCACGCCGAAGGTCCCGCGCGATGCCTACACCGCGGACCGGGTCTGGCCTTCGCTCTTCGACGGCCGGGCCGACGTCCGCAAGTTCGCGGTCGCCGTCACGCGCGCGGAGCTTCGCCG
>Ga0163152_10002157_pt1 | contig 28876 bp, 18 predicted proteins | sample OliLakLV19MP8IB2_FD_148635 | JGI IMG/M metagenome (GOLD analysis project Ga0163152, IMG submission 148635) | Freshwater microbial mat bacterial communities from Lake Vanda, McMurdo Dry Valleys, Antarctica - Oligotrophic Lake LV.19.MP8.IB-2 | ecosystem: Environmental > Aquatic > Freshwater >...
GGTTTGAACTCCTGCGCCTGGGCCACGGCCCGGATCAACTTCAACAAGTCATTGGCTACCTTCAGTGCGAGATCAGAGCTCAGCGCAGAAATGTCGGCGCCTTGAAACTCTCCAACCTCCTCCAGCTACCGCTGATTTTTCTTCAGTGTCTTTGTCCTTCACGCTTCCACCTTTCCTGCGTCCCTTCGCTCCACGGGCGTTACCCCGCTTCTTCGCTACTACGAACGCTCTGTCATCTGGCTAGCTGGCTAGCTTGCCTGCTCAGCCTCCTGGGAACCGGCCGCCAGTTTGACCTTGAACCTTCCAGTCCCAGATCCCGGCAAAATCTGGCAGATTCAGGATTACTTGATCCTCAATCGCGGTCTTCCAGCACGGCTGATCCTTCCGCTCCTGGAGTCGGGCCTGGTTTATGCCAAAGCCAATGCCGTGTTCCTTCACCTGGGAGAAAAAAGAATCCCGTCGGGGCCGAACTGCGGGGCACCACGGCACCACGGCGGCCTCCTGGCGTGGCATGGCCCCTGGTTCCCGAAAGGATCTGGGATTTTTTGCGGTCGGGCCCGCGCAGTCATCCTCCGTGGTCCTTTGCAAATCAGCCATCGACGCCCTCAGCTGCTGCGCACTTCATCCCCAACATCGCTGCCTCTCCACCGCCGTCCTGGGATCTCCGCCTATCAATTCGCCTCAGGATTCTGTTAAAACGGATAGTATCGAAAATACGAAACGGCTAGAACGCTTTCGTTAGGCGGGCGCGAACTGCCTGCTCATCACGGGATTGGCCACTTGAGAGAGAGCTTTTTCGAATTCGAACAAGGTAGTTCGAATTGGGGTCGCTGGGAAAAGGAGGGATGTTCCAATAAGGAGGGAGTTGAAACCCAAGGTCTTCACATTTTCGACATCATTCGGACTCATTCCGCTTTCAGCGATCTTGATTGATCTTCGAGGAAGGTCGCCAATATAATCAAATCGATTCTTGTCGATTGTTTTGTCAGTGTTGATTCCAAATACTTTAGAGAGAGAACTGATGGTCTGTGACCAGCTAAAACTACCCGAGAAATTACGACAATTGATTCCGTAGATTTCCGCTCCATCCGGAATTTCCTTCACTTCTTTTGGATTGTGCGTTTCAAAAAGAACATCCAGCCCAAGGTGCTGAGCGACATCAAACAGGTGTCGCATTTCCTTCTTCGATAGAATATTGGCCATCAACAAGATAGCGTCAGCCCCATAGTGCTTTGCTTGATAGATTTGGTATTCGTCGAAAATGAAATCCTTCCTTAGTACAGGCTTGCCCGTAAAAAGCTTTATCCTTTCCATATTTGCTAGTGTCATTCCACTTCCAAAATGGGTGCGATTAGTGAGGACGGAGACAGCTTGAACAATACGGCAATCGCGATATGCCTCTGGAGCGGCTTCCACATTGCTGGCATTCATCGCCCCTTTGCTAGGTGACTTCTCTTTGAGCTCGGCAATGATGCCAAGTGGACCACGAAGTCGATCCTTGAAAGAGATGCTTTTGGCTGAGGGAATCCGCCTTTTAAGCTTAGGGAGCGGCTCGGCTATTTTGTCTGACTCGATTTCACGTTTCGTATCTTCAATGATACGCCTAAGAGTTGGAGAAATATTTGATTTCATGATGCTAAAGAGTAAACGCCTACAGCTTTATCGGGAAAAAGCGCATCGTCTTGAGAACTAAATTTTGCCACCACGGACGTTTCATTTTTTAGAACAACCAAATTCAACCTCTGTAAGATCGAGACCTCGAAATCGTCTAAGCCTTCATAAAAGATTGCGATTTCTGAGAGCGCAACACCTTGCTCGGTGGCATTTCTTATTATTTCTTCAAAATTTAAACTCACGCCACCTTAATTCTTTGCTGTTATTATTCCATATTTTGAACGCTTTTTCAATGAGGGAGAACCCCAGTCCAAACAGGTTTTCAGACAGGATACGAAACATACTTCTAATCTTTTTTTGTAAGAAGAAGCAATAAAAAAGTCAGGATTAAAGAGGTTTGGCCGTGCACCAGTTTGGGCATCCACCTCGTTCAATCTGTGAAACCTTTGCGGCGCACATGCTTGGGAGTGGATTCTTCAACCACGCAAGAGAAAGGCTTCCTTTTGCCCCGCAACTCGTTCATATATTTCAAATTAGGACATTACCAGGGACAAGCATCCGGTTGCTGTTCACCCGCTCATCCCTGAATTTTAAAACGACCATGCCCTGTTTTACCGTGATTTCCGCCAGGGGGCGGACAAAAATCGCGGGACAAGTCCGAAAACAGTCGGTTGCCGATTGCGATCGGCGATGAAACGTGGGAAAAGCCAGATTCTCCAACGATCGGACGGTTTCGAAAATTTTTGGAACATCTGAAGGTTTAGATTTAATCGTTTCCACAAACTGGTCTTCCAATGTGGACGGGTGATGATCTCAAAACTCCAGCGCTCCAGTCTCGACGCCTCCTCGGCGCGCAGCAGTTTGAAAAAGTCGTCCGGGATCTGAGCCTCCAGGTTTTCACGGAGATAGTTTAAAGCGCTGCCGACAAAAAGCCGCATCCCATGAACTCGGCTCAGCAACGCAAGCCTGTTCCAGTCAAGGTCGCCGCTTTTTCTCAAAACAATCGTGGCGTCGGCCATCCAGCGCAGCGGGATTCCACCGGAACTCCAGCGAAGAGGATGGGCGCACAGATGAAACAACAAGTCTTCCAGAGAGAGTTTAAGGATGGGCGTTTCCTGCAGAGAACCCGGTTTCGCTTGGTTCCAATAGGTTTCATCAATTCCAGATCCACAATCGCCTGCCAGCAGATGCCAGTGCAAATCGAGTTTCTCGCCATCCGCACGTTTCAGTTCGGCCGCATGCCAAGCGGAACATGTTTTTTCGTCGGGCACCGGCGGCCAGATCAGGCTCCAACCTGCCTGCTGCAGCGTTTGTACCGCGACGCCGACGTGTCGTTCTGGAACGAGGAGATCAAAATCTTCCATCGATCTGAGTCCTGGGGTTTCGTAATAATCCAAGATCAACGCCAGGCCTTTGAGGGGGATCACCGGGATCTGAAGTTCCTGAAGCAGGCTGGCAACTGAACGCGCGGCCTCGGCGGTCTTCAAATTCCTCAGCCAGAAGAGTGAATAAGCTTCCGCGCCCAGCAGGCACAGAGGATGGTTTTCTGCCCCGAAACTTTCGAGCCGCTGTTTGAGCATGGGCAGCAGCGCCCTCAAATCGTGGTCGAGGTGTTCGATCTCCAGCTCTCCTGCGTGGTTTGCGAGCAGTTCTCGCCAGACAGAGAGTGCCGTAGGTTTCGAGAGCAAGGTTGCCTGGAGAAACAGCCTCTGAAACTGTGAAGGAAGCAGGTCAGGCGGATAGGGGATGTTCCACGTGCTCGGCGTCATGTGTTGCAGAAAAATTCCCTTTGTCCGGCCTGATTGCGACAAAAATCGCGCAATCATGATTCTTGTTGTCAAATGAGTCCGTTGACATCGTTTTTCGCGTCGTTATATTTCTGCCCCTTTTTAGAAACACGTTTATGAACCGTAATCCGCATGTTGCTGTGGTCGGTGCCACGGGTGCCGTGGGCATCGAAATGATTAAAACCCTGGAGAAAAGAAATTTTCCCCTGGGCAAACTGACCCTTCTGGCGTCGGCCCGCTCGGCCGGAAAAAAATTGAAATATCTCGGCAAGGATCTGGAGGTAAAGGAACTGACCAGTGACAGCTTTGCTGGGGTTGACATCGCACTTTTTAGCGCCGGCGGGGAGATCTCCAAGGAGTTCGGTCCAATCGCCGCCAAGGCCGGCTCTGTTGTCATCGACAATTCCAGTGCGTTTCGGATGGACGACAATGTTCCGTTGGTAGTCCCTGAGATCAACGGAGAAGATGTCAAAAAGCACAAGGGGATCATCGCCAACCCGAACTGCACCACTGCCATCACCTTGATGGCGCTTTATCCGCTGCATCAGGCATTTGGAGTGAAGCGTGTTTTTGCCTCGAGCTACCAGGCAGTGTCCGGGACCGGAGCCAAGGCGATCGAGGAGCTTGAGCGTCAGGTCAACCAGGTGGTCAAGGGAGAGACGGTCACCAAGGAAGTTTATCCGCATCAGATCGCGTTCAATGTTTTGCCGCATGTCGATTCTTTTCTCCCTTCTGGTTATACCAAGGAAGAGATGAAAATGGAGATTGAAGGGCGAAAAATCATGCATCACCCTTCGTTCCGTGCCAGCGTCACCTGCGTAAGAGTTCCGGTTTACCGGGCGCATTCGGTGGCGGTCAGCGCAGAGTTTGAAAAGCCGGTAACAGTCGAGGCGGCGAGGGCGGTTTTGCAGAATGCGCCCGGCCTGGATCTGGTTGATAATCCGGAAAAGAAGGAATATCCGCTCCCCCTTTATGTCGCGGAGAAATACCATTGCCAGGTGGGCCGGATACGTTTGGACTGTGCCATGGAGAACGGGCTGTGTTTCTGGGTGGTCGGAGATCAGTTGCTCAAAGGGGCCGCGCTGAACGCAGTGCAGATCGCCGAGGAACTGCTGAAATAGTTCGAGGCGTGGGGAGTGTCGTAACAACGATCTCCTTGGCGGCGTTGAACGGTTTGCGCGCCCGAATGGACAATCCCCGGTGACCCCGTTTTTCCGCAAATGACTCACCCTTTGATTCAGGTGAGACTCTGATTCGACAAGGTTTATCCAAATTACAATCATCGGCGGCGGCCCGGCAGGCCTGCGAGCAGCGGAAGTGGCTGCGGCTGGCGGAGCTTTGGTGACGCTGTTCGAAGCCAAACCTTCGGTGGGACGAAAATTTCTCGTTGCCGGTCGAGGTGGTCTGAACATCACCCACGCCGAGCCGCGCGAACGTTTTATCAATCGTTACTCCGGTCCCGGACAACCTGTGGATTTGTGGTCTTCTCTGCTCACGGAATTCGATGCTGATGCGATGCGAAAATGGGCGCTAGGGCTGGGAATCGAAACCTTTGCCGCAACCAGCGGGCGTGTTTATCCGCGCGAACTCAAGGCTGCACAATTGTTGCGCAGCTGGCTCAACCGCCTGAGAGAGGCCGGTGTGCAATTTGCGTTGAACCATCGGTGGACCGGCCTTCGGGAGGAGGGATCATGGCTTGCTGATTTCCAGATTGAAAACAGGCTCGTCACGGTCAAGTCAGATGCGGTGGTGCTCGCGCTTGGCGGAGGTTCTTGGCCCGAGACCGGCTCGGATGGAGGCTGGATTTCAGTGCTGGAAAAGCTCGGTGTGGCCGTGGCGCCGCTGACGCCGGCCAATTGCGGATGGGAAGTTTCATGGGCTCCCGGAGTGCTCGCCCGGGCAGAAGGCAAACCGTTGAAAAACATCGTGGCCTGGGCGGGTAAAATCTCTGCTGTTGGTGAATTGCTCGTAACCCGTTACGGACTTGAGGGAGGGGTGATATATCAGCTTGGCCCCTCGCTGCGCGCGATGCGGGAACCCGAAATTGTCATTGATTTCAAACCGACATTCTCAGTCGGGGAACTGGTGAAAAAAATGGGCGAATGCAAACACAATTTACTGGCCGAATCCCGGACGCGTTGGAGATTGAGCGACGCTGCGTTCGCCATCCTTGAAAACCTGCCTGGGCGTGATCATTGCACTTCTACCAAGTCCCTTGCCGCGACTGTAAAAAATTGTGTTGTAAGACTTGCGTGTCCGCGGCCTCTTGCTGAGGCGATTTCATCCGGCGGCGGCGTCCGATGGTGCGAATTGAATTCAACGCTCATGGTAAAACGTTTGCCGGGGGTTTTTGCAGCCGGCGAAATGATCGACTGGGATGCGCCGACCGGCGGTTACCTGATGCAGGGTTGCTTCGCCACAGGCACCCGGGCAGCACGCAGTGCTCTGGAGTGGTTGCGTTGCAAAGGTATGGTTTCGGTCTGAGCCGAATCCGCTGAGAAGATCAAGGATTGCCTCGATCAGATGATGTTCAACTCGCCGGTGATCGCCACTTTGTCGATGGAGCTGATTCCGCCGGTGCGCAGATTTTCATCGGGGTCAGCATATCCTGGGATGATCCGCGCCATCTGGCTGTCGGTTGCTCCAAGGTGTTCCCGGAGGATTTCTCCCAGGATCGAACGAAAATCGGTGGCCCGTTTCAGGTATCGTTTGCTGGCGCCGAACATCGACCCGGTCGGTCCGACTTCCCACGGAACCGGATCTGCCGGTCCACAGTTGTAAGCACCGCCATGAACTGCGCCGCCTCCGACAAACATGACGCCCGCCTCGGCATGATCAGTTCCCTGGTCGGAATTCTCAATCGTGGTGCGGCCAAATTCGGAAAGCGTTACCACCACGAGGTTATCCCAGTTAGCCTTGTTGGAATATTTGGTGAAATATTTCTGTAAAGCATAAAGCGCCCACCCGATTCGTTTTTGTAAATTGGCATGAGAGCCGACCGCTCCGCCCTGGTCACCATGGGTGTCGAATCCACCCATTTCCGTACCTGCAACGATGGCATCCGTATTGTTCAGGATCAGCGAGGCGGCCTTGAGATTGGTGAAGAACCCGTAAGCATTTGGATTGACCACATACTTTTCGGCGGCGTTCGTGGTCGCCGAGCGGACATAACCTCCGTTCTTGGCATTGGACGTCGGAAAAAGATGGTAGGGATAATCGTTGTCAGTGTTGATGTCGTCCACGAAAGTGTTTCCGGCGTCGGAGAAGTCGAGATCGGAGAAAATCTTCAAGGTGTTGTTCAGATTCTGATATTGCAGCTTGAGGAGTTCACGGCTGCGTTTGTCGGCGAACGGAAAGCCGTTGGCCTTTTTTATGGCCAGATCGGCCTTGTTGTTGCCGAGTTCGTTGTTGGGCACACCGAGCAGGTCGTATCGGCTCGGGTCCGTGAGATTGGTCATGGCAGCCTTCGATCCCCGGAGGATGAGCGGGAGCGAGGACTGGATCGAGATTCCGGTCAGCGGGGAGGTATGGGCCAGCCCGGACTCGACCATGGCACGATAGAGAATTCCGTCCTTGGAAAGATTGTTTCCAGGGTTGCCGTTCTCCCAGTAGTTCTGTGAATCGAAATGTGACCGAGACTGTTTGGGATAAGCCACGCGATGGATCAGCGCCAAGTCTCCCGCATTGTACATCGGAGCCAGAAACTTGAGGGAAGGATGGATTCCGGCAAAACCGTTGCCTAGTTTGATGGCCTGATCATAGCCATAGGTTGGGCCGGTTCCGCTGAGGAAAAAATCGCACGCGCCGGCTGCGGTATAATCCACACCTGGATCACGGCCTAGAGCGATGCTAGGTCTGCTAGTGGCGTAGGAAGGGTCGAGGACCGGGATCATGGAATTCAGTCCGTCGTTGGCTCCTCGAAGGAAGATAAATAGAAGTTTTTTCCCGTTCCGTCCTATGTTCCCCTCGGCCAGGGCCTGTTTCACCACCAGCGGTATGTCCACCAGGGTGGAGAGTGCGACGCCGAGACCGATTTTCATGCTCCGATCGAAGAACCCGCGACGGGTGATGAGATTGAGATGCTGCATAAATATTATTGTTCCTGGAATCGTTGAAAGGTCATCAGCATGGAAATCATGCCCCGTACCCTGAGATCATATTCGGCGATCTGCTGGGCGGTGCCGTTCGGGACGAGATTCTGGAACAAACTGGCGCTGGTTTGCACTCCGCCGTTGTCCGAATTCAAAAAGTCGATTGCAGAAGCTCGGTAAAGTTCAAGGTTGGCCTTGCCTTCAGCCGGATAGAGCAAATCGACAAAATAATCAGTCACGGCTCCGGCGTCCGCCCAGGTGCCGGGTGCCAGTTTCTTTTTCAGGAGAGCAACCGGATCTGAAACATTGTTGGCTCCACCCTCCGATTTTCCCGTCTGACCAGGGGCGATAAGGAAGGATTGAACAAAGCGGAGGCGTTCGGAAAGTGTCCCCGCGCTGATCCAGCCCGGGCCGGATTCTGGATATCCATCCGGATCGGATCGGTCAAACAAAAGCATCGATCCCATGCGATTGAGAGAGGCGCTGGAGGAAGATGGCGAGTTGCCGACGATGGCAAACCCGTCGCTGTCAGCCGTTGCGGTGCCGTCGGCGTTCTCGGAGCGGAGCGCACGGATGGCGCTGACCGTAAATTCAAGTGGGGTTTTGACTTTTTGCATCGACCCGGCGTGGCTGCGGAAAAGCTGGGAGTTAAAGATGGTTCGCAAGAGGGGACGCATCTGGCCTTTGGGAGTGCTGTTTTCCCAGGTCAACATGCATTCCCGCACGAGTTTCCCTTCGTCTGAAAGGTCGGAGCTGGTGAAATCGTATCCATGATCGAAATCGTCATGAACAAAAAGTCGGCACAGCTTGACGCTGATATATTCCGAGGTGAACGGTTGATCGGCGAAATGGGAAACGACCTGGTAGCCGTCCTCAATGCCGTTGGTGCCGTTGCGTGATGGAAGGTTGAGTTCGTAAGCACGTCCTGCCCACGGTTCTCCAAATCGGGCGGGAACTTTGGCCCCGGGAAAGATCACCTTGGAACTGGTGTTGTGATTCTGCTGTTTGTAGATGAAGGACCAGTCGCCGATCAGATTGGAATAAGCGACGCCGGGGTTCTGATCCCGAAGTGTGGGTGCGAATGGATTATGGGAATTGGTCGGGTCCATGAGGCCGACAGACCAGCCGGTCCAGCATTTGGAAAGTGTGGTGATGTCATTTTGATCGTAACCGTTGTCCACGCCGAAGGTGAAAAGTTCCAGCAGTTCACGGGCAAAATTCTCATTGGCGATCCTGCTGCCGCTTCCGCGGCTGTTGACGGTGTCGAGATAGATGATCATGGCCGGACTTTCGACGCTGATCTTCAAAAGATCGTAAAAGGTGCAGGCCGGATTGGCCAGTGCCTCACGCCACCGGGTGATCTCTTTAAATTCTGCCTGGGTGGCGAGGGTGTTTGGAATGGCGTTTCCGCTGTAAAAACCGTCGAAATAATCGTGCGACTTGGTGTATTGGGTGACGAAATGATTTTCAAGAAACTGGGTTAAAACCTCAAGGAGCTGTTTTTTGCTTCGGATGGCGTGTTGAACGTACCAAGATCGTAATTCGGGGAGGGTTGCAGTCCCGCTCAAGAGCCTCTGGTAAAGCCGTGCCAATGCGACATTCGGAGCTGAGTCCGGAGTGCTGACAATTCCTGAGCCCGAAAGCCTGATGGTGAGCGCGCTGCTGTTGCTGGTCGGAAGATACCAATAGCTCAAAGTATAAGCCCGGCTTGATCTCAAGGCGGGGGAAATAACCTGGAGGAGCGCGTTGTTTGCAGTGCTGCCTCCTTCGGTGGCCACCAGGCTCAAACCATTGGTGCCGCTGTGGGCGGTGGGGGATAAGCTTGAAAGGATTAAATTGGGGGGAACCTGCCAGGAGTTTGTCAGGTCGGTTTCAAAATCGCCATTCACCAGCAGGTTTGTTCCCACCTCGGGCACGCTGCCTTCAACCAGTTTGATGTCGTCGATAAAAAATGCACCGGCACCGCCCAGGTAAACATAGAGCGTGGAGCTCGAGGCGGTTCCTGTGGCAGTGGCGTAAACCCAGTTTGTTTCCGTGCCTTCCGGCAGGATATCGAGACTCTCCTGGATCAATTCCGGGGCCAATTGTTCTTCGATGTAGGCGTCCGGGCCGATTGAACGAACCCTCGCAAGTTCATCTGGAGTCGGCCCGTAGGCTAGTCGATTAAGGAGGGTCGTGTCCAACAGCTGAGCCAGCGGCATGGAGGTTGCCTTCACGCGGTAAAAGGTCATTTCACCGGAGTCAGAGGGGGAAAAATCGTAGCCGATCCCAACCACATTGGTGGCGGGAACAAATGGGCCTTCCGGCGAGAGCGATGTGAACACCTCGTAGGATACGGTCGCAGGGTAGGGTTGCCATCTGAAGAGCGGAATGCCGTTAGTGGATCCCAGGGAGGAAAGGTTGAAAGGAGGAGTTTCGGCGGCACTGGAGCTGAGGGAAAAAAACACAAATAACGAGAAAACCATCCGGATGGCGGACAAGCCGGGTTTGAGCATGATTGCAGGATAGCAACTATTGTGCCGAAGGTAAACTGATTTGAAGTCGCACAAACAAGTCTGGCCGCTTGTGAGCCGGAGGTGGTTAAGTGCCTCATGCGGGTTAAACTGAGCGCGTTTTTACTGATTGCACTACTGGGATTGCTGCTGGTTTCTCATTTTAAGAAATCGCAACTCCACCGGGTCCGCATGGTGTTGCCTGATGGATCTAGCCTGGCACTCGAAGGAATGACCCTGGGCACGAATCATTTTCACGCATACACCACCAATCTCACGCAGCGCCTCTGGTCGATGATGCCGTCTCGGTTCCGCACCAGATACCTGAAATTTCCCTACGTTTCGCGAACCAGCGAAGAGCCCACTTTGGTTTTGTGGTTTAAAAGGTCCAACACCATGTCAAGTTTGAATCTTGAGTTTACAATAAAGGACGGCTCCCAGTTTGAAAACAAAGCTGAAGCCTCCTTTCTCGCCCTGTACCTCAGCCCGGTCGAAGGGGTGCATGCCGCACAGTTTTATGCGTTTCCAAGGCATTGCGAGGAATTGAGCGTCACGTGTTACACGCGGAACACAAGTTTCGAGCTCAAGAAACTGGGTGAGTTCAAGGTTCCCAACCCGGCATTTAAAAAGGCAAAACCATCTGACTGGACCCCTTCACCGATGCCTGTCAGAGACGCGGATGGGAACCTGGAAATCACGCTGCACTCCATGCATGCCATTTCTGTGGAGAATTCGGGGCTTGGTTACCGGCCCGGCGCATATGCCGAGGCTTTATATTCGGTCCAAGCCAATGGTTTTCCGACCGACGACTGGCGAATTCGCGATGGCAAAATCTCCGATTCATCAGGAAACCGTCAGCGCGTTTCGGTGACTTCCTCAAGTTTGGCAGCCACGAATCAAACGAAGGTGGTGTTTTATCCTGTGCTGTGGCCGGACGATCCGCTCTGGAAACTGGAGCTTCGGATGGAGCGGATCAGAAATTTCCCTCCTGAATCGGCGTTGCTTGTCACAAACGTCAACCTGCCTTTTGACGGAGCGGTCACCCGGCTGGAGGTTAAAGGCCGGTTGCACGGATACACGGTCAGGCTGCTGGGCATCGCTAGCATCGGCTCAAGGATGAACACCAACGAGGCGATGGTTTTGCAAAACACCTTGAGGGTTAGGGTCGATCCCCCGCTGGAGAACCACGGCATTTCCCTTGATTGCCAGGATCAGGCCGGTCGAAAATTGAATTCTGGAAATTTCAACTGGAGCCGTGGCGAATATTATTATGCGCTCGATTTTCAGCCGGATTCAAAAACCGCCAGCATTCAGATCGGTTTGGAACCGTTGAACAGAGTGGAAATGATCGTCCGCCCGCAATTCGTGACGAACTTGCCGGAGAAAGTTTCCACTTCGTTCAAGTGATCGGACCGATTTTATGTGTGCGTTTGAAGGCACATGGTGGAGAAGACCTTTCTCCTTGATAAATTGTTTCCGTTTGATTGATTAGCGTCGTCTTTCCTGGTTTTCAATAGGGTGTCGTTTTAATCCACAGGGCAGGAAAAGAGATTCGGCATGAAACACTGGAGAATTTTTTTCTTGGCGGCATTGATAGCGGGCGGGCTCTCTATTTCCGCATTCGTCACCTCCTGCTCGACCCTGAATCGAACCATTGCGGTGGCTCCGGAAATCCCTGGTGCTTCGTTTATCGGTAACAAGGCCTGTCTGGATTGCCATGCTGTTCAAGGCAAAAACTTTCATGGAAGCATTCATCAGCGCGTGAGCGTGGACCACTCCAAGGTGGCCGGTGGCACCAGTTGTGAGTCTTGTCACGGGCCAGGAAGTTTGCATGCCCAAGGGGGAGGGGGTCGTGGAAAATCAATCCACAATCCAGGGAAAGATTCTGATAGCTGCATGAGCTGCCATGTTGAGATTCACGCTGAATTGAGGCTTCCTCACCATCATCCGGTCCTGGAGAAGAAAATGAATTGTGTTCAGTGCCATGACCCCCATGGCAGTGACATTCACAAAACTTCAGGGAACCTTTCCATGGCCAGAATGAACCAGGAATGCGCCGCCTGTCATCGGGATCAGGCACGTCAGTTTTTGTTCGAGCACGAAGCTTTGCGCGAGGGTTGTACGGTCTGCCATTCACCACACGGATCGATCAATCAGAAGATGTTGGTGGAGCGTGACAATAATCTCTGTTTGAAATGCCATGCGCAGGTCCATTCCGGATCCGGTGATATTTATATCGGAGCCACCATCCATACCTCCTGGATTAAACGGGGAAATTGCTGGAGTTCGGGATGTCATTCAGCGGTCCATGGATCGAACATCGACACGCACCTGCGTTATTAGGCGACGATGAAACCTAAAATTGCCTACATTTCCGGATTGATACTGGTTCTGGCCGCAGAGTTCTGGTCATCGTCCACAAACGCCGCCGTCGATGTCTCAAAACTTCCTCCGCCGGTAAATCGAACCGTCGAGTTTACGCGTGATATTTTTCCCATATTTGAGACAAGCTGTTTGAAATGTCACGGACCCGAACGGCCCAAGGGCCGGTTTCGACTGGATAATCAGGAGATGGCCTTCAAAGGCGGGGCCAACGGAATCGATATTCATCCTGGCGAAAGCCTCAAGAGCCCGCTCCTCCATTATGTCGCTGGCCTTGACCCGGAAATGTTGATGCCGCCCGAGGGAAAAGGGGATCCTTTGACCACTGAACAGGTGGCCCTGTTGCGGGCCTGGATCGACCAGGGGGCATCCTGGGGAAACGCTTCGGTGGAGACCAACCGGCTGGAATTTTCATTTTCACCGGTGATCCGATATTTTGCGGTAAGCGGCGATGAACGCGCTTTTAGCGAGCATCAATATATCCGTCCGGGAGTTCACTACGGTGTCGAAGACGTTTATCTCAAACAAAAAAAATCTCCGGACACCACAGTCACGGCCGAAGGTTCATTTCTGCCGCGCGACGAGGAATACCGGTTCCGCATGACTTTGGAGAAACAGGACTTTGGTTTTGTGCAGGGAGGCTTCGAACACTGGCGCAAATATTACGATGACAGCGGAGGGTATTATCCTCCGTTTTCACCTTCCATTTACAGTCTGGACCGTGATTTGTATCTGAAGCAGGGACGTGCATGGATTGATTTTGGGCTGACCATGCCTGATCTGCCCAGAATCGTGCTGGGATATGAATATCAATTTAAAGACGGAGCGAAATCGACTTTGCAATGGGGTGAGACCGGTTCGGCGCCGGGCGCAGATGACGGCAGGAATATTTACCCTGCTTATAAAATGATCGATGAGAAGGTCCATATTTTCAAATTTGACCTCTCTCACGAGCTTTACGGTTTCGGGTTGTCGGACACCTTTCGCGCCGAATTTTACGAGCTTCGAAATTTAAGGGCGAACGCCTTGTTTGTTCCTTCGGGCCAGACCAAGCCGGAAACACTGGCAATCATCCGGGAGGAACACGACCATTTTCAGGGAGCCAACACGTTTCGGATCGACCGCACGCTGAATGACTGGGCCTATGTTTCGGGCGGCTACCTTTATACCTTCACGGATGCCGACGCAGTTCTGAGGCAGGGAACGTTTAACAGTTATGGTTCCACCACCAACGGTGATTTTTGGGGCAGTCAGGGAATCGTGTTGTCCCAAAATTCGCATGTGCTGAATTTGAACGGCCGTCTTGGACCGTGGGATGATCTGACCATTTCGGCGGGTGTGGTGAGCGAGTTCATGCATCAGGAAGGATTGGGCAGGGTAAGTTTCGACGTGGGAGATCCTGCCGTGGGATTGTTCATGGCGCCGGCGCAAATTGACGCCAATCTCCGGAAAGCTTCCCTTGGTGAAAACTTGATCATCCGTTATGGGAAGATTCCGTTCACTGTTTTATATGCGGAAGCGCGGTTAAAACAGGAACGTTACGACCAATACGAGGAGCAGGTCGGCGGCTTTCATGATTTTGCGCGGAACACCGAGGCATCGGTGCAAAATCAAGATTACCGCGCAGGTTTCACGGTTTCGCCGTGGCAACGGGTGAGTTTGAACGCGCAGTATCGTCGCGCCGAACGGCTAAGTGACTATGATCATGTCCGGGATTCGAAGTTTGGCTTCTCACCAGGTGTCGGATATCCGGCGTTCATTCTTTCCCGTGAAATGATGACCGACGAAGCGGAGTTAAAACTGAGTTTGAAGCCGGCTTCATGGCTCAAGACCTCGATCGGTTACAAGATCGTGACAACTGATTATGAGAATGTGACCAGTGCAGTTCCAGGGCTGAGCCAGGGGGGTGATGTTTTCGCAGGAAACTTTGATGCCCATGTCTATTCCGCCGGTGTGACCCTCACTCCTTGGCGGCGGTGGTATCTTTCGACCTCGGGAACGATTTACGATTCGCGGATTTCGACATTTCAAAACGGAGTCGGGTCCATGGTGCCATACAAGGGACAGATTTATAGCGGGTTGGTCAGCGCCACTTATCTCGTGGACGAAAAAACCGACTTGACCGGGAATTATTACTTTTCACGATCGGATTATGGCCAGAACAATTTTGCCGCGGGCCTGCCGGTGGGGCTGGACTATGAACGTCACGGTTTGATGGCTGGTGTGACGAAACGGTTTAAGAAGGTCACTGCCAATCTGCAATATGGCTGGTTCCATTACCGCGAAGCTTCGAGCGGGTATCAGAACGATTACGACGCCCACGCGGTCTTCGCGACATTGACTTATCGATGGCCTTGATCTGGCAGGTTGTGGATGGGCTTCTCAGAGTTCCGGCCCCTGCTTCGCAGGAAACCGGAGGGCAGGGGGGCGAGTTTTTTGGGAAATCTGTTGGTCGCAAAAAGTTGTCTATTTTATTGCGGCTAACAGACTCTTTAACGGAAATTAAAAAGAACACGAACCAGATTGCGCTGGATTCAAGAAAATTTAAAATCATGAAACATCGGATTTTGCTCACAATATTTTTGACACTCTCGGCTGTAACCTCGGAGGCGGCGCGCTTCACCAATAATATGACTGGATTCCAGTTCAGTCCGAAGTCCAGGACCATTAAGGTTGGGGACACGGTGGTCTGGATCAACCGGGACGGAGCTCAGCACGATACCAAGTGCAGATTGCCTGCGCCTAATGGTTGGTCGAGCGGACTGTTTGGCTTCAATGGAAAGTTTGAAAGAACTTTTACAAATGCCGGAACATTCAACTACGTTTGCACTCCGCACGAGTTTTCCACGGGAATGACCGGCACCATTATCGTCCAGGCGGATGCCACAAACGCCGCACCTACCGTGACGATCACCGCTCCGGCCAACAACTCCAATTTTATTGCTCCCGCAAGTTTCCAGGTCGAAGCCACTGCTGCTGACACCTCACCCGGAACGGTGGCTTCGGTTGAATTTTTTGTGGACAATGTCTCCATCGGCACCGACACAACCAGCCCTTATTCGGCCCAGGCCTCGAATATTCTCGAGGGTGCGCACACGATTTCTGCCGTGGCCACGGATAATGCAGGGGCAAAAAGCACCAACTCCATCTTCATTGTGGTCAATGCTCCACCGATCAACCAGCCGCCGACTATTCTGATTACTTCCCCTACAAACAACCAAAGTTTTGTTGCCCCGGTTACATCCACTTTGAATGCCAACGCATCGGACACCGACGGCACCGTGGTGCAGGTCGATTTTTTCGTGAACGGGACTTTGTTCGGTTCGGTTGCTTCCGGTGGAGCGGTCCAGCTGGAATTCACTATTCCCACGGCTAGAACCAATACCTTTGCAGCGGTGGCGACTGACAATCAGGGGGCCAAGGCCACCAATTCAGTGACCGTGACGGTCACGGAACCAGCTGTGGTAATCCCGCCGAAAATCTCCGGACTGCAGAAAACGGGTGATGGCAAAATTCGATTCTTGATAGAGGGTGCAGGAGCCTCCGGCGCAGTAGAGGCCACCGGGAATTTGAATGCTCCGTTTCAATCGATTGGAGCTGCTACGACCACCTTTGAACAAATCATCGTTCAGAACACTAACCAATTCTTCCGCATCTCCGTGCCAAAATCTCCGTGACCACGGTCGTCATCAGCACCCGGAACAAACATAAGGTCCAGGAAATCACCCGGATATTGGGCGAGGGATTCGAGTTCTTGAGCCTCGCCGGATTTCCAGATTTTCCTGAAGTTTTGGAAGATGGTGAAACTTTTGGTTTAAATGCTGCGAAAAAAGCGAAAGCCTTGGCAGACTGGTTGGGTAAAGGGAATAGGCTTCCAACTTCCGAAAATGGCCACGCATTTGTTCTTGCCGATGATTCAGGGTTGGAAGTCGATGCTCTCAACGGTGCTCCGGGCGTTTATTCCGCCCGGTTCGCCTCTCTGGACTATGCAGGAAAGCTTGGTAATTCTTCCGATGCGGACAACAACCGCAAGCTGGTCGGGTTGCTGCGGCATCTGCAGCCTGAAAAGAGGAAGGCACGTTTCAAATGTGTTTTGGCCTGGGTTTCAGCGGGGCGACCCGAAGCCGAGCCGCTCTTGGTGGAAGGAGCCTGTGAAGGGCAGATTCATCTGGAGCCGAGAGGCATTCACGGTTTTGGTTACGATCCCCTTTTTGTTCCAGCAGGGTATTCGGAATCCTTCGCTGAACTGGGCGAGGAGATCAAAAACCGAATCAGCCACCGATCTCAGGCGTTGCTGAAACTGATGAACCTTCTGCGTAAATAAAAATTTTGATTCATTTGCAGGCAGTTTTCGTTGTCCTTGCAATCGCGGATTTCGTGAAGGGAAATGTCCGGAAACCTCATTATTGGATTGAATCGCTGATCGTGGGACCGAGCCGGAGCAAAGATGTTTCAAATTTATCCGACAACTTGATCAGGCGCAGCAGCTCATTTCTCACGACCGGCGACATCTGCCTTACAGCCGGAAAATCAAGATAGCCGGTGCTGAAACTTTCCAAGAGGCCCGCATCGATTTCCTCGCGTGACTTGGTTGTTCCCAGAGTTTTTAAGAAATCCATGATTTCATTTTCCTTCTTTCTGGCGGCAAGAATTCGCGCCAGGCCTTTCAAAAAAAACATCGGCTGCCCGGGACGCCCATATGCCGGTTGCAACATTTTGTAGAGAGATAGTTCAAGGTCTTTGCTGGAGGAAAGAAGAGCTGCGGCGGCCGACGGATTTTCACCATCAGCCTGGGCCAGCCGGGCGAGCGCAGCAGTTTTTCCGTGGGCCACGACCTCACCCAAAGTCAGCGCCAGCGCCAATCGTACGCGGGGCGAAGGATCATTGACCATCGGCAGAACAGCAGGCGCGAGCGCCTGACTCTCGCGCAGCAGTTCGCCCACCAGTTCAACCGCGTTGGCGCAGACGTTCTCGTCCGAATCACCCAGGTGAAAAAAAATCAGCTCCGAATCGAGTTTTCCCATCAAATTTAATGTATGCAACGCCGCCACCCGGACAGCGGGCAGTTTGGACCGGGCAGCCAGTCGTCGGAGTTTTTTAAGATCCAGCTCCTTGTGGCCTTCAATCAGGAGTCTTTGAGCCGTGCGTCTCCACCAGGCGTCCGATGAACCCAGTCTTTCGATCGTTTCCTTTCCGGACATCGACTTAAAATCCACCTTCCGTTGACGTGGCTCCCGGGTCGGTGAAATTCTATAGATTGCTCCATAGCGACGGGCATCAAAAGCGTCGCCCGAAACGCCGCAAATGTACAAGGCTCCATCAGGTCCGGAACTAAGGTCCGTGATTTGAAATGGAGTGTCTCCGAAAGACAGGAACTCCTCCTTGATCCTGAATTCCGCAGATCCCGGAGTATCCTCATCGATCACCAGGGCGCCGACAACGAGCGGTTTTCCCGGAGCAAAGGCAAAAATGTTTTCCTTAAATCTCGGACCGAACAAGGTTTCGTTGTAAATGAGAAATCCTGTCCGGTTCATCACCTCAATATTGGTTTTTGTCTGTTGCGATTTATGATGGCCGTCCTCCGGCAAAATCAAAAACGGGTTGCGACGCAGAGTTCGATTTGTGATCTTTGCCGGAAGGAAACCGTCCTCGGGGGTGCCTACATAAGACCGGTCGAAGTCATCGACGTTCTCGCTTGTTTGAACTGAATCCACCAAGTCTTCGAATATCTTTTGGCGGTGACGGAACCTGAAGCTTCCCTGCCAGTTGGTCAGGGAAGCTGCACCTGCCCCGTCACTCCATTTGAAACCTGATATTGTTGAGCCTTGTCCGTAAACCCATCCGTCTTGCCCAAACCTCAACCGGCCACTTGCAGATGTCTTCGACGATTCCAACCCTGTGAGAACAAGATTCCGGACATCTGCTTTTCCGTCACCGTCGGTGTCTTTTAAGAACCAGATATTGGGTGGCGCGCTCGCGAGCAAACCACCCTCTGTTGCGACCACGGAAATCACTCCTGGAAGTCCGGTGGCAAAAATTTCGTACTGCCAGCGTTCTGCCTTTTTCTTGGGTTGAGCTCGAAGGAGTCGTATTTCACCTTTCAAAGTTTCGACAACAAACAGCCGCCCATTTTCATCGAAGACCATGGAGGAAGGGAATTCGACTTCGGGTGAGGCTGCGAAAACTTCCACTTTGAAACCAGGAAGCGGCTTGAAATTGATGGTCCCCGCCGCTTGGAGAAAACCGTGCAGGGCCATAAAAACGCCTGGGATCAGGAAGAGGAATTTCCAGTGCGCGGGCCGATGAAATATCCAGAACATCTTGGTTCAAACACCGGAGGTGAAGGATCGGTGCCAATCCGTGATACTATTCGCACAGCTAATCAAAGTTGCGAACCGCTTTGTCCAAAAGTGATTTGGGCAGCTGCACTCCCAGCGAGGCGGCAGATTTTGTGTTGGTCATAATCCGCGTTTTTGTCACCGTCTTGAACGGGATGTTGGCTGGCGATTCTCCCCTCATGATCCGGGCCGCCATGTGGGCCGCCTCGACCCCGCCGTCGTAATAATCCCGGGCCACGACAAAACAGGCACCTTGCTGGGCCAGGACCCCCTGGAAACCAACCACCGGCATGTTTGCCTTTCTTGCCGCCGTCGCCATCGCGGGAAATGCGCTCGCCGTCAAGTTACCCGGGATCTGACAGATCAGGTCGATCCCCTGCTGACAGAGCGCCGCAGTGGCGTTGGAAACTTCGGCCGCAGTATCGGAAGCCATCAACGCCACTTCGAGCCCCTGTTTTTGGGCTGCGGCGACGAAGAGATCCTTGTGAAAAACTGTGTTTGATTCTGAAGGGACAAACAGTGTTCCGACCTTTTTAACCTTGGGAAAAACCTCCTTGATGAGGGTGACCATCTCATCATAGCTGGCTTTGGTTGGAACCCCGGTGACATTGGGGAGGTGATCGACATCGGTGCGTCCGGCGCCGGCCTTGATCCCGTCTGCCACATAAGTGAAAACAATGGGAATGTCCTTGGCCTTTTTCAACGCCGCCTGAAGCGTGGGAGTGCTGAGGGTGATCAGCATGTCGCTCTGATCCGAAAGCGCGCTGTCGATCAGCGCGTTCACTGTCGGCATGTCATTCTGGGCGTTTGATACTTTGACTTCATAATCCCTCCCTGGGACCAAGCCGGCCAGCTTCAATCCTTGAATGACCCCTTCACGGGCCTCCTCCACATCGAGCACATTGGAATACTCGACGATATGGATCCTCCATTTTTTAGTCAGTGGTTTTGCACCCGGCTGGGCGGCTGCTTTTTTAGGAGGCGCGCCGATGACTTCATCGGCTCGGCTCAGCAGGTGGGGGGGAAATGGAACCCCTTGGGCCTGGAGCTTTTTTAGATCGACCACCAGCCGCGTTTTTTGCACCGGTTGATAGGGGATGTCCGCTGGGTTTTCGCCTCGCATCACCCGTGCGGCAATCAAGGCGGATTCCCGGCCTTCCTGAAAATAGTCGTTGGCCAGAGCGAGCGAGGCACCCTGGGGAACCTGCGCGGTCCCAAAGCTGAACAACGGTATTTTGGCCCGTTGCGCGGAATTGGCGATGCTGACAAAACCTGCTGCTGACAGGTTGTCCCCGAGTTGACAGATGATGTCCACCTTTGAACTCAAAGCCGTGGTCACTTCAGAAAGTTCAGAAATCGAGTTTGCCGGTGCTGCAACCAGTTCCAAGCCCGCCCTGCGACACGCCAGGGCGAAATCATCCTTGTAGGTCACTGAATTCACTTCTGAAGGAGCGAACAGGGTTCCGATCCGTTTGTAGGCTGGCGATATTTGTTTGATCAGTTGAACCATTTTGTCGAACGGACCCTGGTCATACACCCCGGCGATATTGCTGGCATGATCGTGATTGGATTTTCCTCCACCCAGAAGCACCGGATTCAGCGCCAGGGTGAAAAGGTGCGGCCGATCCTTGACCTTTTGCATCGCCGCCAGAAGGGCGGGGGTGGTGATGGTGTAAATCATGTCGGCGTTCTCAGAGATGGCGGAATCGATGATGGTGGGCAGCAAAGACATTTCACCCTGGGCGCTCACTCGTTTCAGCGTGTAGTCAGTCCCTTCGATCAGACCGGATTCCTTCAGCCCGGCAAGCACCCCCTGGCGGGACTCCTCAACCGCCGTCGTATCGACCAGTTCCACCAGATGGATTTTCCATTTTTTTATCGCAGGCCTGGCTTGAGCCGGTTTGGCTTTTTGCACGGGGACTTCCGCCGCTTTGACGAATTCAGCGGGAAAGGTCACACCCAGTTTTTTTGCCAGTTCGTGGTTCAACACCACGGTTTTGACCGAGACGTTTCGGATCGGGATGATTTTTGGGGACTCCCCGAGCAGCACCCTGGCCAGCGGCTCGGCCGTGGCAAGTCCGCTGTGGTAGAAACCAAGTCCGATACAAGCCAGCGCCCCTCTTTCCACATATTCAGGATCGTTCAAGATGAGCGGAAGATTGGCCGCTTCAGCCGCTTTGGCGATGCCGTCAAAAGCTTGAAGGGCGGTGTTGTCGCCCGTGATCCAGATGGCCTGCACCCCGCGCGTGCCCAGGACCTGGGCCGCCTGAAAGACTTCACTGGAATTGGCGATGGCAATCTCGACGAGCTGGATCCCGGCTTTCTGAAAAAGCGGACGCGCAACTTCCACCACTTTGCGTGAATTAGCCTCCGAGCTGTTGTAAAGGGTTCCCACCGAGGTCGCACCCGGAAAAGTTTTACGGATGAAATCGATCGTCTCCTCCACCGGCGGAAAGGAGCCCACCCCGGTCATCTGCGGCAGATGGTCGGCGAATGATTTTCCAACTCCGGCCGCAATCGGATCATAACAATAGGTGAAGACGATCTTTTTTTGTTTGATCAGCGAGGTCGAGGCCGCGATGCACGGGGTGGACATCGGGATGATCACATCCAGATCCTCGCCGTCGAGTGACTGCAACATGGATGGGATGTTGCTGATTTCCCCCTGGGCGTGGACCTTTCTCACTTTGAGGTTTTTTCCCTCCTCCAGCCCAAACTTTCTCAATCCTTCAAACAATCCATCCATGCAGGCTTCTGCTCCAGGGTCGGGACCGAAATAGGCCAGCCCGATTTTATAAGTCTTGCCCGCATGAAATCTCACGGTGCGGACGCTCTCCACTTTTTTCACATAAGCCGCGTTTTCATCTATGAGCGTGCTGGCCTGCTTTTCCATTTCAGCCGGGATGGACCACGGTTGTTTGAAATGTTTCAAAACCGACTTGTTCACCACCAGGATTTCCGGCACCACGTTTTCGATCGGTATGGAAGCCGGATCTCTTCCATGCAAGACGTCGCCGCCCATTTCTCCCGCGAGTTTTCCGACTTCGTAATAGTTTGCGCCCAGGTCAAAAAGCGCGCCCCTTTCAGCATGTGGCGGAATGACGGTGATCATCGGTATGCCGGCTTTTCGCGTGGCGGAGATCAACTGTTCCGCCGCCACCAAAACCGTGATGTCCCCGCCGACCCACAACAAATCGATACCACGCGCAATCACTGAATTGGCTGCTTCCAGCACGCCCGATGAATTCTCCACATTGGCCTCTTCGAGTTCTATATTCAGTTCCTTGCAGATGATGCGGGCCAGCTTGGTGTTGATTTCGGAATTGGATTCCGCCGGATTCCAGACCACTCCAACTTTTTTAAGGTTGGGAAAACATTTCCGTGCGAGCCTGAAACTTTCCGCCACCGGCTGGATGGTACCGAACCCCGCGAGGTGTTTGGGATGATCGAGATGGTTGGTGGGGTTGATTCCGACCCCGGCAGCGTAGGGATCGCTGACCAGGCCGAAGACATGTTTGGTCTTTCCCTCCTTGTTCGCGTTTGCGATGGCCTGCAAAGCCGGCGTGCTGGCTGAAAGGATGAGGTCAAATTTGCCCGAGCTGACTTCCCTGGCGATTGCATTCAGGGTGGGCATGTCCCCCTCGGAATTATACCGGGTCAGTTCCATGGTCTGGGAGTCGACAAATCCCCTGGCCGCAAGCCCATCCAACATCCCCTGAACCCCTTGTTCAAGGACCGACTGTGATGCGCTTTGCACCATCGCCACCTTGAAGATTTTGGGGGCACCAGGATGAGTTGGCTGCGCGCGACGGCGAGATTTGTGATCACTCATCAGCAGCACGGCGGCCGCAGATGCGATAAGTATCAGGCCAAGGGCGAGTTTTTTGGCAACAAACCAGGCGGGGTGTGGGTTTTCCATGGAAAGTCAGGCCTCTAAATGCCGGTAATAAGTGAACTTGAAAATCTATTCTTGTTCCTGCAACGGTTCTCCCATGACTGCTTCCACCGGTTCAAGGATGGAAACAACGTAGGCGTCTTTGGTGAAATACTTGAATGCCACCTTTTGCACTTGTTCCAGGGTGACCGCTTCAAATTTTGCATCTTCCTTGTCAAAGTTTGTGAAACCGAGCCCGTAAAGCTCGTCAAGCGCCGTGGTGGACGCCAGGGAGCCGAGATCCTGTCGGGCGATTTTTTTCTGACCGAGTATTTTCGCCTTGGCCCGCTTTAACTCCTCCTCGGTCAAACCTTCGCTTCTCAGAAGGTCGATTTCTTTAAGCAGTTCGCTTTCCACCAGCGAAGTTTTTTCCGGCGAAGTCCCGGCATAAAAAGCGAAGAAACCCGGGGCAAGCCCTTGAAAATGTTGCGCCCCGACGTAATAAGCGAGCCCGAGGTTTTCCCGGATGCGGACGAACAGCCGCGACCCTAAGTCGCTGCAAGCCTCCTGGATCAGCTCCAGGGCGAACCGGTCTGGTGAAAAGAAATCGACCCCTGGAAATCCGATGAGCAGCACCGCCTGTTTTTTTTCCCTTGTTCCCTTGAGTCGGATGATCGAAGTCGGAGGGGTCAGTTCCAAAGTTAATGAGGGTTGTTCACCTTTTTCCCAGTCGGCAAACTCCCGTTCGACCGCCTCCTTGACCCGTTCAAACTTGATGTCGCCGAAGATGGCCATCACGGCGTTGTTGGGACGCGCGGTCAACGTGTGATAAGCCTCCAGGTCCTCGACCTTGAGCCCGGCCAGGCTTTCCTCGCTCCCGAGGGCGTCGAGTCCGTAGGATCGATTGCCAAACAGCGCCTGCCTCATGGCACGTCCGGCGCTTTGCAGCATCTGATCTTTTTGCATCTTCAGATGAGCCAGCTGGATGTCCCGTTCCCGGTCGAAGGCTTCGGACGGAAAAACCGGGTTCAGAACCACATCGGCCAGAAGGTGAAGCCCGGTGTCGAAGTCGTCGCTCAACACTTCCGTGGCCACACCAAAACTGTTGTTTCCGGAAAATGAATCAAGACTGCCTCCCAGAGATTCGATTTCAGTGGCGATTTGTTCTCCGGAACGTGTCCTGGTCCCCTGCATCAGGAGCTTGGCCGTGAGCCCGGTTATCCCACTGTTCTCCGGGGTTTCTGTCAAAACACCGCCTCGAAACACCAGCCTGGTCTCTACAAACGGAAGACGATGATCCTCTTTCACTAGAACACGAAGCCCGTTGGGCAGTTCCAGTTTTTGAATCGGAGAATCCATCCGGCTTTTGGCCACCTGGGCTTGAACCGTCTGGGGAGTCTTGGGTAACAAGGCGTAAAGGGTCCGGTTGTTGGGCACGAGATGGGTCCGGGCAACCCGCAACAAATCATCTGGAGTCAATTTTTTAACCGTTTGCAGGTAGCGCCGTGAAAAATTCAAATCGCGCGCCGCAATCCAGCTTCCGCCCAGATCCTGGGCCTGTCCTTGCATGGTCTTCCGGGTCGCCAAGGTTCCGGCGATAAACTGTTTGATCACCTTGGACAATTCCGCCGGCGGCACCGGCTCGTTCTGCAACCGGGCCAGCTCCTCCAGCAAAGCATCCTTCGCAGGTCCGAATTTGTCCGCATCCACCAGTCCGCTCAATCCGAACAACCCTGGATTGCCGGGATTGTACGTCCAGGCATCGGCGCTGTTCACCAACCTCTTTTTTTCCCGGACATTTTGGAACAACCGCGAACTGCGCCCGTTTCCCAACAGCGTGGCAATAACGTCCAGCGTCGGTATGTCCGCGTGCCGGATGGACGGTATATGCCAGCTAAAATGAAAATGCCCCTGTTCAATCGGTGCGTACTCAATCAATTCTCTCGAAACCATCTGCGGCGGCTCTTCAGGGAGCAACATCGGCATCAAGGGACGCGCCTTGGTCTTGGAAAAAGCTGTGGACAACTGCTCGATCACCTCCGCCGATTCAATGTCGCCAACGACCACGAAGAAAATATTATTTGGTATGTAACGGGATCTGTAATAGGAAAGAATGTCGGCAGGCTTGAGATCGTTGAAAATATCAGGATATCCAATCACGGTGTAGCGATAAGGGCTGACAGCATAGGCGGTTTCAAACAAGCGCCGACTGGCCCGGCGTCCGGGATCATCCTGGTTCATGTCCATTTCCCGGCGGATGACGTCCAGCTCCTTCGCCAGATCATCCGGGGGAAGCGTGGCGTTTTGCATGATGTCGGCCAGGATATCCACCGCCACCTTTGCGCCCGTGTTCGGAACATTGATCCAATAAACGGTGCGATCAAAGCTGGTGTAGGCGTTCATGTAACCACCCACCTCCTGGACTTCCTGATCAATCCGTCCGGAGCCACGCGTGGTTGTCCCCTTGAACAACATATGTTCCAGGACATGCGAAAGCCCGGCTCCCAGCCAGTGACCTTCGTGGATGCTTCCGGTGCAGCACCAGGCTTGTGCGGAAACCACCGGCGCGCTGTGATCTTCCAGCACGATGATGGTCAATCCGTTCGGAAGGCTGACGAGTTGCACGCCCTCGGGCATGACGGGAATCTCTTCATTAACATTCTGGGACATCATATTGTGTGCTGACTGGCTGACTTAGATTTCATCAGACTGAAACTTTACCACTGATTGTTGCTCGGGCAACGCTCGGATGCGGGGCATAAAATACCGTTCCTTGAGGGAGACAGTCTCCTTGGGAAAAAGCGGGAAAAAAGCCGGGTCAGGGGAGCGTCGTGGTTTTGTCACGAGAGACTTTGCGCACTTTTTGAAGCGGAAGAAACGGCTTGCAGAACGCGTCGTAAAAATCGTAACCGGTCTTGAAATCTTCCCGGGAATCTTTTTCCGTTTTTGCCAGGATGCTGTGCTCCACCATGATGAAAACGAGTTCACCAAAATCCTCGCAGGTCTTCACCCCCCACTCCTCAAGGACGGTCTGAGCCATCGGGCCATACTGGTTCGTGGCATATTCCCTGATGCCATTCAGGAGTTCCTGACCGGAGACATGACGCACCTTCTCTTTGTTTTTAGTGACGATCCGCTGGGTGTGATCCAGTGCTTCGCGGATAAAAAAATAAGCGTCGTACTGAAACCGGGAGTCGTTGGAGCAAATGATCTCGACGGCTTCTTCAAAATTTACGGGTTGCATGTTTAATTTACGGGCATCTGGGGAAGCTTGTTCTCCTTCACATTCACTTCCCGATACACCTTGACCCCGACTCCCATCAGGAAGAGGCACAGAAACAACCACAAGACTGTTTGTTCCTGGTTGGATAGATATTTCATCAATATGGTCAAGGTGCGACAACCGGCCGGGACTGTCAAACCACCGCAATATTGACGAGTTTTTTCGGTACGACAATAATTTTTTTAATGGTTTTCCCCTCCACGAACTGCCGGACCTTTTCGCTCGCCAAGGCCAGTTTTTCCAGTTCCTGGTTCGAAATGTCCGCTGGCACCACCAGTTTATCCCGGAGTTTGCCGTTCACCTGCACCGGAATTTCCAGCGTGCTCTCCACCAGCAATGAAGCATCGAATTTCGGCCAGGGCAGATAACCCAAGGAGTCCATCGAACCGTGACCCCTCAACAATCTGGAATAAAGTTCCTCGGAAAGATGCGGAGAGAACGGCTGGAGCAATATTAGAAAATCGCGCATCACACTCCATGGGCGCACATTCCATCCGGTTGCTTCATTGACAAAAACCATGAGCGCGGAAATCGCCGTGTTAAACCGCAACCCGTCCAGGTCTTCCGTCACTTTTTTGATGCATTGATGCAGGACCTTGAGGTGTTCCGGAGAAGGTTCGACTTCCTGTACCGCAGGATTTAATCTCAGGCCACCGAGCAGGGAGGCTGCCGATCCTGAAGCTGTCTCACTCTGTTCCATCTCGGTTTCACTCTGGTCATCGATGAACAACCGCCAAACACGTCCCAAGAATCTATAGACGCCTTCAACACCTTTTGTGTTCCACGGTTTCACCATTTCCAATGGACCCATGAACATTTCATAGAGCCGGAAAGCGTCCGCCCCGTATTCTCCCAGGATGTCGTCCGGATTGACCACGTTACCCCGTGACTTCGACATTTTTTGACCATCTTCACCCAGGATCAACCCCTGATTCACCAGTTTGTAAAACGGTTCGCTGGTGGAAACGTAACCGAGATCAAAAAGCACTTTGTGCCAGAACCGCGCGTAAAGCAGGTGCAACACGGCATGTTCAGTTCCGCCCACATACAAATCCACGCCGGGTGTGCTGGTTGTTTTTTGGGTCTCGGTTCCCATCCAATACTTTTCAACCGCAGGAAACACAAATGCCCTCGGATTCGACGCATCCATGTACCGCAGGTAATACCAGCAACTGCCAGCCCATTGCGGCATGGTGTTGGTTTCGCGTCGCGAACCGTCTGGCAGACTGACCCATTCCTGGGCCCTGGCCAGAGGAGGTTCGCCCGTGGCTGTCGGTTTGAAATCACTCAACTCCGGCGGCAAAACTGGCAGATCCGTTTCGGGCACCGCTTCGTGCTGGCCATTTTTCCAAATAATCGGGAACGGTTCGCCCCAATACCGTTGCCGGCTGAAAAGCCAGTCCCGCAACTTGAAATGGATGGTTTTTTTGCCGAGCTCTTTTTCCTCCAGCCAAGCGATGATCTTGTCCTTGGCTTCTGTCGTTGACAGTCCGGTCAAAAAGCCTGAATCGACACTGGTTCCTTCCCCCACAAAACCAAGCGAATCCTTTCCTTTCGGTGCTTCGACCACCAAACGAATGGGCAACGAGAATTTTTGGGCGAATTCCAGATCCCTTGCGTCATGAGCTGGAACCGCCATGATCGCCCCGGTCCCGTAGCTGGATAGGACATAGTCTGCGATCCAGATCGGGATTTTTTCATCATTCACTGGATTGATGGCAAAAGCCCCGGTGAAAACTCCGGTCTTCTCCTTGGAAAGATCGGTTCGTTCCAAATCACTTTTTGCCGCGCTTGAAGCTCGGTAAGTATCTACGGCGTCGCGCTGCAGCGGTGTGGTGATTTTTCCCACAATTTTCGATTCTGGCGAAAGCACCATGTAGGTCGCGCCAAAAAGGGTGTCCGGGCGCGTGGTGAAAACGGTGATGGTTTTGTCCGACTCAGCCACCTGGAAAACAACCTCCGCACCTTCGGAGCGCCCGATCCAGTTCCGTTGCATCTCCTTGAGTGAATCGCTCCAGTCGATGGTGTCGAGATCCTCAAGCATCCGTTCGGCATAGGCGGTGATGCGCAGCATCCACTGACGCATCGGACGTCGTACGACGGGAAATCCTCCCACCTCGCTCTTTCCGTCGATCACCTCTTCATTGGCCAGGACCGTTCCAAGTTCGGGGCACCAGTTCACCGGGGCTTCGGCCACAAAAGCCAGGCGCATGGAATCGCGATAGGTTCGTTTTTCCTCCTCGGTTTTTAACCCGGCGGGAGATTGCAGTCGCTCAATCGATTCTGCTTTTTTGGTTTTTGGATTGAACCAGGAGTTGTAGAGCTTGAGGAAAATCCACTGTGTCCATTTAAAATATTTCGGATCGGTGGTATCGATCTCCCGAGTCCAGTCATAACTGAATCCGAGCGATTTGATCTGCCTTTTAAAATTGGCGACGTTGCATTCCGTCGTGGCCCGGGGATGCTGCCCGGTCTTGATCGCATATTGTTCCGCCGGCAATCCAAACGCGTCCCAACCCATCGGATGAAGCACGTTGTAGCCCAGCGCCCGGCGGTATCGGGCCAGGATATCCGTCGCGGTGTAACCTTCTGGATGCCCGACATGCAGCCCGGCACCCGAAGGGTAGGGGAACATGTCGAGGATATAATATTTGGGAGGAAGCACCGGTCCGGGATGACGTTGGGCAAAGGGATGTTCCTCAGGAATCTGTTCTCCCGGATTCCAGGCCCGGAACGTTTGCTGTTGATCCCAGTTCTGCTGCCACTTCGGTTCGATTAGATGAAACGGATACTGTCTGCGCATAAAAAAAGTCCATAGATATTGTGGAAACCGATCTGGCAGGGCAACCGCAGAATTGGAAAAGATTTCCCTCTGTCAGCCGGCCGCCGGCAGGGCACCCCATCCTCAGACATCCTGACCCCCAGCCTTGAAAGAACAGGTGAGAATGGAAACAAAATGAGACCGTTAAGGTCTTTTTTTTGGAGTTTGCTGTGGAGTGTTGCGAGGGCTAAAAA
>Ga0163152_10002158_pt1 | contig 28872 bp, 30 predicted proteins | sample OliLakLV19MP8IB2_FD_148635 | JGI IMG/M metagenome (GOLD analysis project Ga0163152, IMG submission 148635) | Freshwater microbial mat bacterial communities from Lake Vanda, McMurdo Dry Valleys, Antarctica - Oligotrophic Lake LV.19.MP8.IB-2 | ecosystem: Environmental > Aquatic > Freshwater >...
CCGTGCCGCGCCCTGGCTGGCCCTGGCCGCGATTCTCGTCGCGATCGACCAGGCGACGAAGCTCCTGATCCTTGATCGTTTTGCCGACGGCGAATCGGTCAGGATCACTTCGTTCTTCAACCTCGTCCTCGTCTACAACAAGGGCGCGGCTTTCAGCTTCCTCGCGGGAGCATCGGGCTGGCAGACGCCGCTGCTGGTGGTCATCGCGCTTGTCGCCATCGTCGTCGTGGGCTGGATGCTGTGGCGCAACCCATCGCGCCGCCTGCTGGACCTCGGGCTTGCGATGATCCTTGGCGGGGCGATCGGCAACGTCATCGACCGGGTCGCCTATGGCAAGGTGGTCGATTTCCTGCATTTCCACCTGTACGGCTGGAACTACCCGGCCTTCAACGTAGCCGATTCCGCGATCACGGTGGGTGCGGTGCTCCTCATCATCGAAAGCTTCATGCCGCAGGATCGGACCCAGGCGGCCGGGAGGGTGGGACGCGGGGTGGACAGATGAACGTCGGGCTCTCCAGCCACCTGACCCTCCACTACCGGATCGCGCTGGGCGAACCGCCGCATGCCGAGGTACTGTCGACCTTCGGCGGCAATCCGGCCACGCTGGTGCTTGGCAGCGGTGAGCTCGCGCCGGCGATTGAGGCCTGCCTGGTGGGCATCGAGAGCGGTTGCCTGCATACGTTCCACCTGCCGGCCGAGAAAGCCTTCGGCCGCTATCGCGAAGACTTGCTCAAACGCGTACCGGGAGACGCATTCCCCGAAAGCGTGGTGCCTGAGCCCGGGCAGGTGATCGAGTTCTCCGGCCCGGACGGCGCGCGGCTTGCGGGCCTGGTGCGCGAGCTCGGCGAGGGCGAGGCGCTGGTGGACTTCAACCATCCGCTGGCCGGCCGCCCGATCCGCTTCGAGGTCGAGATCCTTGCCGTCTTGTAATCGGCCCGAACGTGGCAACATAGCCTGAATGGAAACGAAACTCCCGGTGCAAGAGGAAGTTGAAGTGCTGCTCGCGAACCCGCGCGGTTTCTGCGCGGGCGTCGAGCGCGCCATCGAGATCGTCGAAAGGGCGCTCGAGCAGCACGGCCGGCCGATCTATGTCCGTCACGAGATCGTCCACAACAAGTTCGTGGTGGCCGACCTGCGCGCCAAGGGCGCTGTGTTCGTCGAGGAGCTGGCCGAGGTCCCTTCGGGCAGCACGGTGATCTTCAGCGCGCACGGGGTTTCGCAGGCGGTGCGGCGCGAAGCGCAATCGCGCGGGCTCAATGTGTTCGATGCCACCTGCCCGCTGGTGACCAAGGTGCACGTGCAGGTCGCAAAACTGCTGCGGCAGGGCATGGAAATCATCATGATCGGCCACCGCGGTCACCCCGAGGCCGAGGGCACGATGGGCCAGGCCGGCGGCGGCATGCACCTGGTGGAAACGCTCTCCGACGTGGAAAAGCTCGAGGTTCGCGATCCCGCAAAGCTCGCCTACGTCACCCAGACCACGCTTTCGGTCGACGATGCGCAAGTCATCGTCGCGGCGCTGCGCGTCCGGTTCCCCTCGATCCAGGGTCCGAAGAAGGACGACATCTGCTACGCGACGCAGAACCGCCAGGACGCGGTCAAGTTCATGGCCCCGCAGTGCGACCTCGTCATCGTCGTGGGATCGCCCAACAGCTCCAATTCCAACCGCCTGCGCGAAGTCGCGCAAAGCCGGGGGACAGAGGCCTACATGGTCGACAACGCGGGTGAGCTGCGCGCCGAGTGGGTCGCTGGCAAGAAGCGTATCGGGGTCACGGCCGGCGCGTCCGCGCCCGAGGTCCTGGTCGACGCGGTCATCGAACGGCTGAAGGTGCTGGGCGCCACTCGCGTGACGTCGCTTCCGGGCATCGAGGAAGACGTGGTCTTTTCGTTGCCGCGCGCGCTCGCCGGCTAACGCGGCCATGCGGCAATCTGCTGCGCGCACTGGGCGCGCATGGATTCGAGCGTTGCATCGGCCACGCTGGGGTCGAAGCCGGCTTCGCCGTTGGCCTTGATGAACGCGAACTCGAGCAGCATCCAGACGCGCGCCGGCTGTCCACGCGCGGTCGGTGGCGCGAATGCCCAGAGGCCCACGGATCGCCTCGCCGCATCTTCGAACGGCGAGGCCCCGCAGAGGATTTCATGGTCCTCGATCACCCCGTTCGTGCCGAGCAATGCGCGCACAAGCACCAGGCCGTCGCTCCCGCCCTCCGAGGGATAGCGGGTCTTGCTCATGCTGGTTGCCTGTGGGGGGCGGTCCACGTCGTCCGACCACGCGTAGGAAAACTCGGTGCCCGCGGTCGAGAATTTTTCGGCCAGCCCGTAGGTTGACGGGGATGCAACCACAACTTCGCGCACCCGCATGTCGATCGGCACGTCCGCTTCCACTTCCGCAGCAGGCGGGAGCAATGCCGCTGGCGGCGGCTGGGGAGTCTGTTCCGCAGGCGGCCTGATCGCGGGTTTGCGCGGCAAGGGCTGGGGCCGCGGGCTCCGGCTCTCCGGCAATGGGCGTGCAGGCTCCGAGGAACTGACCGCCGACGGAACCAATCGGGTCTGGATTGCGACAACCGGCTTGGAACGGTGTGGCTGTGGCCGCTCAATGTTCAACAGGATCGCAAGGTGCAGCCCGAGGGATACGCAAATCCCCAAGGCGAGGGCGTGGGAGGGCCGGCGAATCCGGACTTTCATCGCAAGCCAATGCAGAAAATGCAGAGGCAGCGGAAACCGACGCTTGCCTGCGGATCAGCTATCCGCTTACCAGCACTTGCTGACCGTGCTCTCGGTGGCGAGCTCCATGCCTTTCTGGCCGGCCTGGGTGTAGGTAAGCGTGCCGCATTCGGTATCCACGAATCTCGGGACCGCCTTGACGGTAAAGCTGGTGGTGATTCCCGCGCCGCCCGCGGCGATCTGCAGGTCGTACTTGCTCCCGCCGGTGTCATCCCCGGAAAACGTGGGCATCCCGAGCGTGGTGAAGTTGGTGACATACGTGTTGTTGACGGTGAAATACCTTTCCAGCGCCTGGGCGGTTTTGAGCACGGCCGACTTGCCTTCGGCCCGGTTGCCTTTCTTGACCTGGCCCTGATAGGCGGGGAAGGCGACCATCGCCAGGATGCCGACGATCGCGACCACGATCATCAGCTCCACCAGCGTAAATCCCCGCTGCTTCCGGTCCGCAATCAGCTTGAGCATGTCAGTTCGCGCCTCGAGGTTCGTTGCCTAGTTCGACAGTATCTCACGCCAGTACCGGCGCGTTGTCGAGGCGGTGCTCGACCCGCCGGGGTTCTCGAGGATGGACTCCCGCCCGCCGGTCGAGCCCGAAGTCACCTTGAATTCCCTGCCGGTACCGCCGGAGATCACCGTGGGCGTGGGCGTGATGCCCACCTGCGACTGCCGGCTCGAGACGTAAACCAGCGATGTCACGCCGCCTACCGTGATGGAGACCATGTCCGCCGTGGAGAAATTGTTGTCCCCGTTAACGTCGAACGGCGACTCGGTCGGGCGTGCGCCGGTGGAGGCATCCAGGTCCGTCAGGTAGCCGGTGCCGCCGGCGTCGCAGCTTGTGGTCGAGGGCACGAGCGAGGTGATGATGGCCTTGCCGTTCCTGATCAGCGGCGCGACCACGCTTCGCTCGCCGGTCGTGGCCGAGTCCGGGAAATCGATATACCAGCCGCGTTGCGTGGTCCAGTCAGGCGCGCTGTTGCTCGTGACCCGGAAGACGATTCCCGTCGAACTCGTCACGTTCGCGATGAACGTCTGCTGCTGCAGCAGAGTGCTGTCGCGCGTCGTGACGGAAGTGGCAATCGGCCCCGCGGTGGGATTGATCGTTGTGCTGATGGTCGTCGGCGTCTGCTTGTCCCATACCCCGTAGAACGTGTTCTGCGTATAGGGTGAATTGGGGTCCGTCGGCTGCAGGTAGCGGCCGGTCCCGAACAGGACCATGAATCCGCCCAGCGGATGCGAGCCGATCACCGGCGGCGCTGTTATCACCTGGCGGGTGCCAGCGGTGTCCTTTGCGACGTAAAGCGGGGTCGTGCCGCCGAATGCAAATGCCCACGAAGACGGATTGGTGTTGGTGACATCCATTTTCCAGAGGTTCCCGAGAAGGTCGCCTGCGTAGATGTAATCGACCGTCCCGTCACCCGTGACGTCCAGCAGCGCCGGCGGGGTGAACCCGTTGGGCGTCGCCCCGCTGCCCGCGAGGGTATTGAAGTGTTTGTAGTGCGTACCATCGACCCAGGCGCCCTTGTTGTTGATCATATCCTCGATGAAGAACACGTACATGTTCGCGCGCCCGAACGAGTAGGTGGCCGAATCGAAATAGTCGCCGGGAGTCGGGCAGGGCAGGGACGTGCACGAATAGCTGTGGTTGTAGCCGTTGCCGACGATGATCGCCCACTTGCCATTGGTCATCTTCGCGATCTGCGGCTGTCCGAAGATGTTGCCGATGCGGTTCAGCGATTCGTCGATGTCGCGGAACTCGAACAGCACCCAGTTGTTGGCGTTCGATTCCTTGTTGCCGATGTACGGCGACACGGAGCCGGTCGGGTCGGTGATGTCGAGCACCATCAGGCTCTGCCCGCCGGCGGCCTGGGTGCTGACCAGGATGGTGCGCCACTGGCCGTTGATATAGACGTCCGCGGTCGCCGGCGTGCCATCGACGAAGTAGCGGTGGGGATACGCAGGCGCAGTCAGCCACGGCAGCTTGTAGTAAACGTTGCCGGGCACGTAGGCGAACACTTCGTCCCCCTTGGTGGAGTTGGTGCTCGCATCGAAGCCGTGCAGCATGCCGTCGTTCGCGCCGACATAGATCATCGGGGGCCGGTTTGCGTAAGTGGACTTGAACGTGATGTACGACGCGTCCGTGTATGCGTTGCTGGGCGGGCCGACGAACTGCGGGTTCGAGTTGACGATGTCGCCGAGCTTCGAGTTGATGCGGCGGCGGAAATTGTTGACGCCGAATCCTTCGTTGGAGCCATCCCCGCGCAGGTAGTCCACCCGCTGCGAGCCCTTGCTGTCGTTAACCCCGGCGACGCCCACGCCGGCGTAACTCGTATTGAGCAGGGTCTGCTGGGCCGCGTTCAGCGATGCCCACCGGAACGGGATCCCGACCGGCGGCACCGCGGACTGGTCGATCGTGGCGATACTGCGGTTGGTCGGCGTGATCGAATTGATGTTCTGGCCGGCATCCCATTCATGCGCCGAGGCAATGACGCCGCTGGTGTCGATCGTGAACGAAAGCAGCTGCCCGCTCCAGTCGTTGGAGTTGAAGCGAGCCTGGTAGATGCGGCTGCCGCTGTTGAGCGAAGTCGAGTTGGTGGCGACCGACGAGGCCGAGGAGGTGGTGAGAATCGCGACGAACGCCTTGTCCAGCGCGGTTTCCAGGCCCAGCGGGTTCGATACGAGGAAGTAGTTGTCCGGAACGCCGTCGGCACCGGTGGCGCCGGCGGAATTCTTGATGTCCCATTCCGTCGCGAGGTCAGGCAGGTTGTTGCCGCCCGTGCCGGATTCCTTGAAGCCGCCCCATTTGGCCGCGTAGAGCAGCGGATCGGAAAGCTGCCTGGCCGTGGTGCCCCCGAGCGCATACAGGGCCGTCGTGGCGGGGTCGCCAACCTGGCAGTTGGTATTGCCGCAGCCGCCGGAAGCATTGACCTTGGGCGAGGCGGCATTGCCGAGCTGATTGGCGGGCACGCTGATGGACTGCGGGTCGGTGAACGTGAAGCCAAGGATTCCCGAATGAAAGTGCGGGCCGTCCTTGGTGGTTCCGCTGATGATGTAGCCGAATCCCTGCGGCTGGCCGGTCGACTGTGCGATCGAGCGAGTGGTAACAGAAATCGTATTGAGGCCCTGTCCCGGGCATGCCGTCGTCGTCGTCGTCTGGGCGCACCACGACATCACACCCCACATGTCCTGGTCGTAGTCGCCGCCCTGCTCGCTGTCCTCCCAATTGAGGTACATGGAGCCTTTGGAGAAGTTCGTGCCGGAGGAGAGCGATGTGAATTTCAAGTCGACCAAGGCACCGCCGCCCTGCGGCGCGCTGTTGTTCAGGCGGTAGGCCGGCTGGATGATGGCGATCGGAGTGGTCGCGCCCGTGAGCGTGACGTTTACTTGAGGCACGTTGGTCGAAAGCTGGACGGCATACGTGTCCACCTTGAGGGCCGTCGTGTTGGTGGCAGGCACCGTCAGGTCGCTGCGGATGCGGTTGATGTGCGCTGCGTAGGCCATGCCCGCGATGTAGTACGAGCCGGCGAGCGTCGGACCTTCGGGGCAGATGCCCGATAGCGAGCCGATCGTAGTGACCGTCTTGCCGTCGCATTGCTCGTTGACGCTTGCCCCCGAGCGCCCGACGAAGTAGGTCCCGCCGATGATGTTCTCGCCGCTTGCGCCCATCAGCACGTCGCCCCACTGGATCATGGTCTTACTTGCAAGCGCGCTGGAAAAGCTGCTGGCCAGGTTGACGGAGTTCAACGTCGTCTTCGTGCTTCCGGAAACGGCCTGGTTGTCGTCGTTGGTCGAGACGCTGGTATTCATCACCACCGCGTTCAGGGGTGCGCAATACGTGTTCTGGCTCAACGGATCTACCCACGTCGGTTGCGGCAGGCCCAGCGCATTGTCCTTGAGGGTCGCGCCCGCGCCATAGGTGTAGGCGGTGGTCGGGGCCGCGCTGCCCGACGGTGACGACGAGGCGCCCTTTCCGCCACCTGCCAGGTAGCGGATCGCCTCGTAATAGATCTCCGACATCGGATTGCCCCACGAGCTGCAGTTGCCCTCGGTGATCGAGGTCAGCTGGAAGCCGCAGGAGTCGGTGGAGTTATAGGTCCCGTCCGTGTAGCTGTAGGCCGCGATGCGCATCCGGTTGAGCGTATTGATGATGCCGGCGTAGCCCGAAACGAGCGAGGCGGCCTTGAAAGTGCCGTCGGTGGACACGTTGACTTCATCGGTCAGCACGCCGGTGTTCTTGCGCAGCACGCCTCCCGATGTGTTCTTGCTGTAGCTGCCGGTCATCAGGCCGAACTGCAGCAGGCCGGGATCGCCGTAGGTCTGCAACAGGCCGATCGGCTTGAAGTTCGCCGACGGGTACTGCTTGCATTTCTCGGTGCCGATCTTGGTCGAGTCGCACACTACGATGCGCGCGACGAAATCCTGAGAGCCCAGCCCGTGGCTCGCTTTCAGCGGGGACATCGTGCTCGAAGGCACGCCTGACAGCGCCAACTTGTTTCCGTTATTGCGGGTGCCCCCATAGCCGCCATCGTTCGCCCCAGGGGAACTGGTGTCGTCGCGCCACAAGCACTGCCAGCGCTCGTTGGCCGCCCAGAGGCTGAAATCACCGCGCGCCACCCGGATGAGGGGCGGGTTCGTGTTGGTGGTGGACAGGCTCTGCGGCGAGGTTGCCGCGCCCGTGCCGAGTGTCCCGGTGCCACCCAGGGTGGTGTTGCAGAGCGTGATCCCCTGCCGGCTGAAGTTCGTCAGCGTCCAGGAGGTGCGCGAAGTAGAGCCCACCGAAGTCTGCACGTCGACGTTGATGGTATTGCTCGTGGCGCAGGAGCCGCCAAGAGCGGCCGTTTGCGTCCCGCCGACGTTCGTGCATCGGACGACACCCGTCATCGAATTGTTTGCCGCCGAGGCGACCGTGACTTGGTCGCCCACGGCAAATCCGGCCGGCAGGGTGCCGGCCGTGAAAGTGAAGGTCCGCGAACCGGTGCCCGGTGTGGAACTGCCGCTCGTGACCGTCGTGGTCGTTGCCGCCGTAGACACGGCGAATGGCGTGAGCTGGGCGATGTCGGTTCCGTTGTACCACTTTGCAAAGCTGTGGGCATCGGTCGGCAGGTAGCTTCGCTCGAGGACCGTGAGCGTGCTCGTGTCAGTCTGGCGCAGGCCGCCATAGAGCAGCTTGCGCACCGCATCCATGCGCGTCATCGTCGACCAGTTGAGGAAATTGCCGCTCCACTTGCTGGCGTTGGCACCCACGCAGTACTTGTTATCCGCGGTGGCGATCACGCCGAACGGGAAAAAGCGGTTGTTCGTCGTGTCGTAGTCGTAGCACTTGTTCGGGTCGAAGTAACCGTAGTAGTTGATCGAGTGCTTGTAGGTCAGCTCGATTCCATCGCCCACGGTGGGGTCGAGGTCGGTGTAGTCGTTGTACGCCTTCTTGTAGAGCTGCTGGTCCTTGGACAGGGTGAGCATGACCAGGGGCTGCACGTTCGCGCCCACATACAGCGGGATGTTCGACAGGGTCAGCAACTGCGCGGGCGCCGAGAGCGGCAGGGCGATCCCCGCCAGGAGCAGCGCGGCCGCGATGCCGCGCCCTGAAACGAGGCTGCGCGTTGAACGTGTGCCTCTACGATTGCCGGCTTCGATTTTCATCTGACGACCTCTTCCTGGAGCGTAACTGTTTGGACGGAGTTCGGACCCCATCCCCTGGCGGTGACCCGGAAGGCCGATTGCGTGCCTACCGCGCCGATGTACTCGATCATGTACTTGGCCGACTGGCCCACGGCGCCGGGCCCGGTGGTCGGCATTGCCTGGGCGAACGTGTACTGCCCATAGTCGGCCGCGTTGTTCCAGTTGGCGGCGACTTCCCACACCGGCGTTCCACCGGCCGCGGGAGGCATGCACGCCCCGTTTGCGCAGCTGCCCAGGGTCGCAATGCGCGTGGGAACATCAAACCAATAGGCTGCGCCCAGGAACACCGGGTTGCGCGAACCGTTGCCGGCGAGGTCGTTCTCCGCGTCGCGCAAGGCCGCTTCCGCCGACTGGAACGCGGTGTTGTAGTCACGGGTGGCGCGCGCCATCTTCTCTTCGGAGGTGCTGTTCGTCATCGCTGTCACGCCAAGGAGCGTGAGCAGGGTGAGGAACATGAGCGCCATGATGAGCACGGCGCCGCGCTGGCCGGCGGTGTTCAGTGCGCGAGATTTCCGGAAAGGTTTCATGTTTAGTTGACCCGGTTGCGGATCGTGACGGTGGTGCCGTACATGCGGCGGATGCGACGGTCCAGCGCCGCGCCGGCCTGGTTGAACACCGCCCCGGCGTCGCCCGTCGGCGCGGCATTCGAAGGGGCGTACGCAGTGCCGAAATGGTTTTGGAAATTGGAGTCGGTCCCAGGCACAGCGCCGTCGTCGCTGCGCAGCAGGAGCGATATGCGCACTGCAATCACCTGGTCCAGGTTGATGCTCGCGTCGCTGAAATGCAGGTACTTGTTCGGCGACTTGTCTGCGTCCGTGTCGACGCCCGCCAGGATTTGCATGCTTTCGACCCCCGGCACGAGCTCGTTGTCGGTCACCACGCCCGTGGCCGGGTGCGTGTTCTGGCAGTAAAGCGAGGGCTCGCCGCTTGCGTTGTTGGCGATGTGGAACCGGTCCACGACCCGCTCGTTGAGGCGCACGCTGTTGCCGATGCAGTCCACTACTGTGTTGTCCGCCGCCGTTCCGGCGCCGTTGTCGCTGCCCCAGAAGCGGACCGTGATCTCGTCGCTGCCGTTGGGCGCGCCGGCCGTCGCGTTGGTGCCGGTGATGACCGGGTTGGCCGCATCGAACACGCCGGTAGACTCGGTGCGCTTCATCCCGGCCATGCGGATCTCGCGCTGCAGGATCTGGATTGCGTAGCGCGAGGTCTCCTGCATGCGCGCGGCCTGCTCCTGGATCGCGTTGGTCTGGCGGTTGCCGTAGAAGAGTTGCGCGATCGCAACCATCAGGATCATGCCGATGGTCATCGAGACCATCATTTCGATCAGGGAGAAACCTCTTTGGGCGGCGCGGTCGGTCATGGAGGGCGGGTCCTAGGGCCTGAACGTGGTCACGAACTGCTGCAATGCGCCGGTGGATGTCCGCTCGTCCCACCAGATCTTGATGACATAGGGGGAGTTCGGAATGTTGTCGCAGGCCGGGGCCGTGGGGGTGCCGTCGTTGGGCGTGCTGTCGGTGCAAACGAAGCCGCGGCCGCTGGGAAGCAGGCGCGCGTTGTTCTCGTTCCAGACGTACACGTCCATCTGCGCCATCTCAAGCGTGTTGCAGCCGGCGGCCTGGAAGCATGAGGTCACTTGGACACCCTGCTGGTTGTTGTAGCTGCCGATATCCAGGGCGGCCTTGTTGGCGCGCATCCGGTCGGCCAGGTCGTAGGCCTGCTGCGTCGCGGCGCCCCTGAAGTTCGCGTTGCCCGCATTCCTGAGGCTGAAAGCCTGCAACGAAGCAAGGCCGAGCAGGCCGATCGACAGGATGATGATCGAAATGAGGATCTCGAGCATCGTGAAGCCGCCCGAGCGCCGCCTTGGGTGGAGGGCACCGGTCAGCATGTCGATACGGCGGCCGCAGCGCGCCCGGTGGGTGAAACGCTTACCGTGCGCCCGAACGCGCCGGTGCGGTCGTCGCACAGCTTGAAAGTTGCGCCGCCGCCGGTGACGCCGCTTGCCAGTCCGGACGGGCGGAACTGGATGATTCCGGCAGTACTGAGGTTGGTGGCCACGATGGTATTGCCCGTCGACAACGCCTCGGACACCCTCAGGATGGTGTCGGTTGCGGCATCCACCGCGCCGTTGCCGTTCGCGTCCACGAAAACGATCCTGCCAGCGCTCCAGTCGCTTCCGCTGCACGTCGTCCCGTTGGTGCTGGTGCAGACGCTAGCCCGCGCGCCCTGAGACACGGAATTGTTTCTCGCCAGCTGGAGGTCGGCCAACAAGTTATTGGTTTGGGTGGAGATTCTGTAGTTTTGAATGAAACTGACAATATTGGGGCTTGCAAATGCAAGCGTGATCCCGATGACCGCGATGGTCACCATGATTTCCACCAGCGTGAAGCCGTCGATCTTGTTCGCTCTCATGACGCCCCTTGGTTCACGGCCCTATTCTGGGTGGCCGGGGCGGCGCGCGCTACTGCGCTGGACGAACGGACGGATTTGAGGGGCGAACGGCGCGCGAGGGCGGGCGCATTGCCAAATCGTTCACGCAACCTGCCAGACCCAATCGAAATTGGCGGTCAGGCGCGGAGCGAACTATAATTTCGCCTCTGCAGTTTCGAGGCCGGTGTAGCTCAGTTGGTAGAGCAGCGCATTCGTAATGCGAAGGTCGGAGGTTCGACTCCTCTCCCCGGCACCACTCCCTACCTGCAGTTCTTCGCGATCTCGGCCTTGGTTTCGTCCATCTGCGCCTGGCGCTGCGTATCGTCGAGGAAAGCCCTCTCTCCCTGGGCAGTGGTCGTCGAAATGCGGTGACCCTGCTCGAGCGAGCGCAGGTAGCCCTGCGAACGCGCGCAATGCTTGCGCCGGACCTCGGCGTCGACCTGTTCCTTTTCCAGCTTGGCCGTTTCTTCCCTCGCCTTGATCTGGCGCTCGTTGAATGCCTGCCCGGGATCGGCCGGGGGCTTCGCGTCCTTTGCGGCGGGCGCCGCAACCGGCGCCGAGACGCTGGAGGCCGACTTCATCGGGACTGCCTTGACGCCCGGGGGCGGGATGTCGCCGTAGCGGACTTTCCCGTCCTTGTCGACCCATCGAAAAGCCTGCGCCTGGACCGAAAAGCTGCCCAAGGCCAGAAGTACCATCAAGATCCTGGTGAACATTTTCACGCTTGTTCTCCTGTCCAAACTTCGGAAACGCGCGAGGTGCGAATGCGCTGACACCGGCAGTGTAGTTAGAAATGCGCAGCTGACCCCGCCGAAAATGTAAGCGACTGTGTCGCCCTTACCTCGTCGCGGCTTTTGCGGGCTCGGGCTCGGGCGCGGGGGCCGGCGCGGGCGGCGTCGCCGGAGTTGCGGCGGCGCCGGTGGCCGCCGGCTTGGGCGGCGCGGGTGCCGCTGCGGCGGGCGCGAGCGCGCTGGTCTTCGGATAGCCGGCGGAGTCGAGGGCGCGATGGTAGCCCTCGGCCTCGTAGCCCTTCTCGACCTTGCTCCCCACAAGCATGACCGGAACCACGCTCGAGCCGGTCAGCCTTTTCAGTTCTTCCATCTGCTCGACCTTCGTGATGCTCGTCTCGTTGAACGGGACTCCGCGCTGGAGGAGGAGCTTGCGCGCGTCATCGCATGCGGGGCCGCACTCGGGCATCGAGAACAGCCTGACCGGAAAATTCCTCCGCGCTGTCTGCAGCGCGAACGGTTCCTGTCCGACGGAAGCCTGGCCGCTCCTGAGTTGCTTTTTCTCGACGCCCTTGGCGCTGGGAGGCGGCGGGGTATCGGTGTACTGGACGCGGCCCTTCTCATCCACCCACCGATACTGCTGGGCCTGCGCGACAAGCGCGCTGCACAGCAGGACGAGCAGGGCGAGGCACCGCGAAAACGTGAAGAAATGCCTCAAATCGCCAATGAGCGTTTGTGAATTCATGGCGTGATAATACACCTGCAAAAGTAGTAGCAAGATCATCCCCGATGGGGAAGCGTCCGGTGCCGGAGTCGCTTACAATCACCGGCTCGGTACATGACGACGCGCAAACCGGGATGAGCATCAATCCATGTCCAAGTCCATTCTCGTAGTCGACGACGACCAGAGCCTGCGCGAACTGCTCCGGCTGCACCTTTCGAACGCCGGGTATGAGGTCAGCACGGCCGCAGACGGCATCGAGGCCGGTTACTTCGTCCTCAAGAGCCCGCCGGACCTCATCATCACCGACGTCAATATGCCTCACATGGACGGCTATGCGTTCGTCGAGGCGCTCAAGTCCGACAAGTCGTTGCCGAAAATCCCCGTGATCTTCCTCACCTCGATGGACGACTTCGATCGCGGCAAGCAGCTCGGCGCGGTGGGCTACATCACGAAACCGGTGCGCGCGGACAGGCTGCTTGCGGTCGTCGCGGAAAACCTTCCTGGCGGCGCCTATCCGATAGGCTGAACGGCCGCGCGCCACTTGTGCGCCAGCGCACCGACGCCGCAGTTGCGGCGGTTCAGTCTTTAATCTTGAGCCGCGCCTTTGGAGGTAGTCATGTCAACCATCAACCACGGTATCGTCAGCGTGCTGACATTCGCTATAGCGGGCGCGTTAATCGCATCCCCCGTGTTCGCTGACAAAGGCGGCAAGGGCCACGGCAAAGGCCATGACCGCGCCGAGCAGCGGGACGACCGCGGCGACAACAAGGCCGAACGGCGCGATGATCGGGCCGAGGATCGCCGTGTGAGCCGTATCGAGCATTTCAACGACCCGCACCGCGGATACGTCCGCGACTACTACGATGGCCAGTACCGCGCCGGGCGCTGCCCGCCGGGTCTGGCGAAAAAGCACAACGGCTGCATGCCGCCCGGGCAGGCGAAGAAATGGGATGTCGGTCGCCCGTTGCCGCGCGAGGTCCGCTATTACGAGGTTCCGACGACTCTCATCCAGCAGCTCGGCTCACCGCCTGCGGGCTATCGCTACGTCCGGGTAGACGACAACATCCTGTTGCTTGCAACCGGCACCCGGATGGTGGTGGACGCTATTCGTTCGCTCGGCAGGAGCTAAAGCCTTTCAGCTGGGGGCAGCGGCCACGCACTCGCGCACTTCGGTGCCCGCAAAGGGCTGCGCGACTTCGCGCAGCTTCGCGACCAGCGCGTCATCCGCCTGCCGTACCTGGAACCACGTTTTCTGCAGCGCGGTTTCGCGCGCACCGGCCTGCGCGGTCTTGACGCCTTTGGCGCGCAGCGCTTCGAGGTGGCTTGTGGCTGCGGCTTCGGTTTTGAAGACCCCGAGGGAGACCGCGTTACGCATCGGGCCTTCCTCCTGCACGATGTAATATTCATCGACTCCCAGCGCCTTGAGCTCGGCGGCTTTCTTCTGGGCTTCCTGCCGCCCACCGCGCGGCGCCATGAACACCCACCAGCTCGCGCCCTCGTCGGCTTGGCGCTGCAGCACGCGGGCACCGAGCGCCAGCGGCACGAGCGCATCGGCTGCGCGCGCCGCGTCGCCCACTACGAACGCGCCCCACTCGATGCACGTCTTCCCCGGTGCGGACGCAACGCCTTCCGGGGTCGGTTTCGCGGGAGTGGAGGGTGCTGGCGGCGCCTTGAGCGGCGCGTCAGCTCCGAGCACGCGCAGTTTTTCCGGCGCGACCTGGCGAGCGAGGGGGCGCGGATCCGACTGCGTGTCCCCCTCGAAAAAGAAATTCGCCCACGCGAAGAAGCCGACGTTGGCCAGCAGCAGCACGAGGAAGAACGCCCTCACGAGGCTGCGATCCTTGCGAGGCCCTCGAGCACGAGGTTATCCACGTAGCGGCACTCGATGCCTTCAAGCAGGTCGGCAAGGACGCGCCCGGCGCCGCCGCTCACGATGCAGAGCGTGCCGGGTCCCGCCGTGGCCATCATTCGCTCGACCGCGCCCGCCTGCGCCTGCCAGCAGCCCGTTTCGATCGCGTCGAGCGTGTTGCGCGGCGCGTCGCGAAAAGTCCCCGGCTGCAATGGCAAGCGCCCGGTGTGTTCATGCAGGACGAAACGCATGAGTTCGACCCCGGGGAGGATGACCCCGCCCTCGAATACGCCTTCGGCAGACAGCACGTCCATCGTGGTCGCGGTGCCCGAATTCACCACAAGGCAGGGCCCCTGGTGAATCGCGCGCGCCGCGACGAGCGCCGCCCAGCGATCGGGCCCGAGCTGGCCCGGATGGTCGTATGCGCTTTTCACGCCGCAACGCTCGGATTCGCCTTGAAGCCATAACGGCTCGGCATCGAAAATGCTGGTCCAGTTGACGATCAGCTGGTGCGCGGCATCGCCCGCGACGTTCGAGATGATGATCCGTTCGGGGTCCGCATGCGTGACCGCGAACGGATTGATGTCGTGGTTGGCCGCGGCGAACTCGATCAGCGACACAGTCGCCAGGCCGTGCCAGCCGCTGCCGTCATGCCAGCCCCATTTCACGCGCGAATTGCCGGCGTCGATGGCGAGATTCATGCGCGCGCGCCTCGGGCAAGGGTCCGGCGAACGACCGTCCCGCTGTGGATGCAATGCACGCCGCGCCGGTTTCGCAGCAGCAAGCCGCCGTCTGGCGCAATGCCCTCGGCGATACCGGCGACGATCCGGCCATCACTGGTGCGAACACGCATCGGTGAGCCCTGGTGCGCATGCAGCGCCACCCAATCGGACCTGAAGGCCTCGAAACCCGCTTCGCCGAAGAGGCGCAGCGCCTGCGCCAGGCCCGCGACAATCCCGGCGGCAAGCTCGTTGCGTGAAGGCAGTGGATCGATCGAATCTTCAAGCGCGGCGACCCTGCGCTCGATCCGGGCCTCCAGCGCCGGATTGCGGCGGCAATTGAGGCCCACCCCGATCACGGCGGTGATGCGTCCGCCACCGGTCCGCGTTTCGATCAGGATGCCCCCGAGCTTCGCACTGTCCGGATCCTTCGAGAGCGTCATCGAGGCGAGCAGGTCGTTCGGCCACTTGAGGGCGACGCCGCTGGCGCCGAGCTCGCGCAGGGTGCGAGCGATGCTGACCCCGGTGGCGAGCGAAAGACCGCGCAGCCGCCCGGCATCGCCGGTGAACTGCCAGCGCAGCGAGAACATCAGCGCGTCGCCGGGACTCGCATGCCAGCGGCGTCCGCGCCGTCCGCGCCCCGCGGTCTGCTCGTTGGCGACCAGCAGGGCCGGTGCTTGCGCCGACTCTCGCGCAAGCAATTCCGTATTCGTCGAGGCGCAGCGCTCGAGCACCCGCACCCCGATCGATTCGCCGCGCGCGGCCAGGGCGTTGCCTATGGCCGCGGCGTCCAGGAGGTCCGTCACTTCAGAAAGGCCGGCCGTTCGGCTTCAGGCGGATGCCGCGCTCCAGGCGCTTCCACGGGAACTCGCTTGGGTCGGCGATCATGGGGCCAGGCGACTTCGCCACGAGGATCTGCTCGGCGATCGGCGCGAAATCCGCGCGGAAGTGGACCGAGCTCTTGTTGACGAGGATCGCCTGCTCGGTGGGCTCGATGCCCACAAAACGATACAGCTCCTGGTCGGCGAGCTGGGTCTTCTTGCTCGCGAGCACGATGCGCACGCCTTCGATGGAAAGGCATGCCGAGAGCCCGAGCTCCATCTTCGCGCCGCGGTAGAACGGGCCCTTGCAGTGAAGCTTGCCCTCGGAGAGCGCCTCGACGCGAAAATGGCCGCGATAGGGCGCGTCGCCCGTCACGCCCGACTTGCCGCCAAGCGAAATCTCGATCGTGGCACCAACGCCCGCGCGATGGGCCGCCTCCGCCGCCGCCGGGTCGACCATCACGCCGAGCGCGGCGCGCTTGACGCGGTTGGCGATCAGGGCGCGCAGCATCCCGGTCGTGTCCGAGTCGCCGCCGGCGCCGGGGTTGTCCTGCGTGTCCGCGATCACCACTGGGCGGCTCGCGCGCGCGGCGATCGCCATGGCGCGCTTGACCGCTTCGTCAGCCGCATACACCGGCGCGTCGAATTCGCTTTCGATTTCGACGATGCGCTTTGCGAGCGCGTCCGCGGTGTTCGCCGCTGCGCCTGCAGTGAGGCCGTAGGCGAGCACCACGGGCCCGCATTCGGGAAAGTCGGCGGCGGGAAATCCCGGCGTGAAGGAGAGCGACGGCACGTCACGCGATTCCATGCCGGCCAGCTCCGCGTACAGCGCTTTCGAGGGCTCGAGGTCGGTGCATTGCGCCGATAGTGGAATCAGGAAAGGGATTCTCCGCATGGCGGCATGCGGCCGCGCCATGCCCTCCAGCCGCTGCGAGAGGAGGAACGCGGTGCGCGCACCGGTATCGGCCATGTCGACATGCGGATAAGTGCGGTATCCCACGAGCGCATCGGCGCACTCGACCATCTTTTTGGTGACGTTTGCATGCAAATCGAGGCTACACACGACGGGCACCGAATCGCCGACCACGCGCCGCACGCGCGCGAGGAGCTCGCCTTCGCCGTCGTCGAGGTGCTCGGTCACCATCGCGCCATGCAGGTCGAGGTACACCGCATCGGGACGTGCGTCGCGGATGCCCTCGACGATCATCGTCGCGATGCGCTCGAACGCATCTTCGGTCACATGGGCCGAGGGCTCCGCCGCCGCCCACGCCGTGGGCACGAGCGTATGGCGCGTGACCTTCATCTGCTCGATGAAGCCGGCGATCGGCAGGTTGCGCGCCACCATGGTCTCCAGCATCTCGCCGCCGCGCTGCAGCCCGGGCCAGCCCTTGGCGCGCTCGAAATTCGCGTAGGTGGCCTTGCTCGGTGCGAAAGTGTTCGTTTCGTGCTGAAAGCCGCCGATTGCCACTCGCATCAGATCGTGTCCCCGTGCATCAGTGTGTTTCCGTCGAAAAGGCGAAATCGCGTCCGGGCGCCGCTGCGAACAGCGCCCGCGTGTATTCGTGGCTCGGCCGCAGGAAGACTTCGGCCGCGGGGCCGTATTCCACCACACGTCCCTGCGACATGACAGCCACTTGATCGCAAATCTGCGCGGCGACTCGCAGATCGTGCGTAATGAAGAGCATGGCGAGGTTGAGCCGGCCGCGGATCTCCTCCAGCAGCGCCAGGACTTGCGCCTGTACTGAGACGTCCAGCGCGGATACCGCTTCGTCCGCAATCAGCAGCTCGGGCTCCATCGCAAGCGCCCGGGCGATGCAGATTCGCTGGCGCTGCCCGCCGGAGAACTGGTGCGGATAGCGCTCGAGCGATGCCGGATCCATGCGCACGAGCTCCATGAGCTTGCGCGCGCGCTCGATCGCCTCGGCGCGCGAGAGCCCGTAATTGATCGGACCTTCGATGATCGCCTCACCTACGCGACGCCGCGGATTGAGCGAGCGGTAGGGATCCTGGAACACGATCTGCACCCGCCGCCGGAGCGGCCGGAGTTTGCGCGCCGAAAGCTTCGCGATGTCCTCGCCGCTCAAGCGTATCTCGCCTGACGTGGGATCGATCAGCCGCACCACGCAGCGCGCGACGGTGGACTTGCCCGAACCGGACTCGCCGACAATGCCCAGCGTCTGGCCGCGCCGGATCTCCAGGTTCACTTCCATGGCCGCGCGCACTTCGCGCTTTTTGGTAAGCCACCCTCGGTCGACATACGTCTTGGAGAGATTCCTGATCTCGAGCACGATCGGGGCCGTCGCATCCGCGGCCCGTTGCACGGGCGCCAGAGTCGGCACCGCGCGGATCAGCATCTTCGTGTAAGCGTGGCGCGGGTGCTTGAGCACTTCGTCGCGCAGGCCGAATTCGACCAGCTCGCCAAGCCTGAGCACCGCGACCTTCTGCGCGATCTCGGCCACGACGCCGAAATCGTGGGTGATGAACAGCACCCCCGTGCCATGGCGCGCCTGCAGGTCGCGAATCAGCTGCAGGATCTGCGCCTGCGTGGTCACGTCCAGCGCCGTGGTCGGCTCGTCCGCGATGATCAGCGCCGGATCGAGGATCAGCGCCATCGCGATCACGATGCGTTGCCTCTGCCCGCCCGAAAGCTGGTGGGGGTAGGAAGCGTAGATGCGCTCGGGCTCCGGCAGGCGGACCTCGCGGATGGTTTCGAGGATCTTCAGGCGCCGCTCGGCCGGCGAGAGCTTCGTGTGCTCCTCGAGCACCTCGTCGATCTGCTCGCCGCAGCTCATGACCGGGTTGAGCGCGGTCATCGGCTCCTGGAAGACCATCGACATGCGCGTCGCGCGCAGCTGGCGCAGGCGCGAGAGCGGCGCGTGCGTGATGTCTTCGCCTTCGAGCAGGATCGTGCCGCCCGCGACCGGCAACTGCTTGGGCAGAAGGCCCATCACGCTCTGCGCGATTACAGACTTGCCCGACCCCGACTCGCCGACCAGGCAGACGATCTCGCCGCGCTCGACCGTAAATGACGCGCCGGACACCGCCAGCCCGCGGTCGCTGCCCTTGGGCAGCTCGATCGAGAGCCCGCGCACTTCGAGCACCGGGCCGCTGCCGGCGGCGATCTTCGAAACCGGCGCAGTGCTCATGCCACCGCTCACGTGCGCCGCGCCATCTTGGGATCGAGCGTGTCGCGCAATCCATCCCCGAGAATGTTCACCGCAAGCACCGTCGCCGCGAGGAAAAGGCCGGGGAAGAACACGTTGTGCGGAAAGCTCACGAACTGCGAGCGGCCTTCGGACATGATGTTGCCCCAGGTCGGGATGTCCGGCGGCAGCCCCACGCCGAGAAACGAGAGAATCGCTTCCACGAGGATGCCGAAGGCGCAGATGTAAGTGCCCTGCACGAGCAGCGGCGCCACCGTGTTCGGCAGGATATGGAAGCCCATGATCTTCCACGCCGGCGTGCCGAGCGAGATCGCCGCTTCGACGTACGGCTCTTCGCGGATCGTGAGCACGAGCGAGCGCACGAGGCGCGTGACCCTTGGGATCTCGGGAATCGCGATCGCGATGATTACGGACAACAGGCTCGCGCGGAACATGGCGACCAGCGCGATCGCAATGAGGATCGCGGGAATCGCCATGATCCCGTCCATCACGCGCATGAGCGGTCCGTCGAGCCAGCGCACATACCCCGACATCAGGCCCAGCACAATGCCGAAGAGCAGGGCGACCGCCGCGGAAAATGCGCCCACGATCAGCGACACCCGGGTGCCGTAAAGCACGCGGCTGTAGATGTCGCGGCCGAAGCTGTCCGAGCCCATGATGAACTTGTGCTTGATCGCCTCGCCATCGAGCGTGGTGATCTCGCCTTCCTTGCCCGGCGTGAGGTCGCGGCTGCCCGCATCGAAGAGGGTCGGGTCCACCGTGCCGAGCCACGGCGCCGCGATCGCGATGAAAAGGAGGATGAGCAGGACCGTGCCGCCGATGCGCACCGACCAGCTGCGGCGCGCGCGCTCCCACGCGCTTTCGTGGCGAACGACGTCCGCGGACTCGGTCGAAAGCGATTCGTCGATCTTGCCGCGGCCTGCGTCGCCGGGGTTCGGGATCGCCATCAGTAGCGGACCTCAGTAACGAATGCGGGGATCGAAGAACACATACGAGAGGTCCACGAGCAGGTTGACCACCACGTAGACCGCCGAGAAGAACAGGATCACGCCCTGGATCGTCGGGAAGTCGCGCGCGAGCACCGCATCGACCGTCAGCCGCCCGAGCCCGGGAATCGCATACACCGATTCGGTCACCACCACGCCGCCGATCAGCAGCGCGATGCCGATGCCGATCACGGTCACGATCGGCACCGCCGCATTCGCGAGCGCATGGCGGATCAGCACGCGCGATTCCGGCAGGCCCTTGGCGCGGGCGGTGCGGATGTAATCCTCGCCGAGGGCTTCGAGCACCGATGCGCGCGTCACCCGCGCAATAAGCGCGATGTAGATCACCGAGAGCGTGATCGCCGGAAGGATGAGATGCCGCAGGAAAGGCCAGAACCCTTCCGAGATCGGCTTGTAGCCCTGCACCGGCAGCCAGCCGAGTTTCAACGACACGATCCAGATCAGGATGTACGCGAGCACGAACACCGGAATCGAGAAGCCCATTACCGAGAACCCCATGAGCATGCGGTCGAACCAGCCGCCGAAGCGCCACGCCGCGAGGACGCCGAGAGGGACCGCCGTAAACACCGCAAAGATGATTGTGAGCGTTGCCAGCGAAACCGTCGCTTCGAGCCGCTGGCCGATGAGGGAAGTCACCTTCATCTTGAAATAGAACGACTCGCCGAGGTCACCGCTGAGGATGTCTTTCGCCCAGATCCCGAACTGGACGATCAGCGGCCGGTCGAGGCCGAGGCCTTCGCGGATCTTCGCGATCTGCTCGGTGTTCGCCGCGTCGCCCGCGAGGATCGCCGCGGGGTCACCGGGGGTGAGCCGCAGCATGAGGAACACCAGCACCGCCACGATCGCAAGGACCGGGATCGTGGCCAGCAGCCTGCGGGCGAGAAATTTATACATGAAAGAAAGGGGGGCTCCGACCGGCTCCGCCCCCCTTCAGATCCCCCCCGGCGCTGCTGACTCGAGCGACCAAGTGTGTCGTTCAGTTCTTCTTCAGGTTCCAGTACAGGTTGCCGTTGGAGACGAAGAAGCCGCTGATGTTCTTGCGCGCCGCCACCGGCTGCACGTATTCGCCGAGCGGGACGTGCGTGCCCACCTCGAACGCGCGCGCCTGGATCGCGTCGGCCAGCTTCTTTTTCTTACCGTCGTCGGTCTCGCGCATGAACTGGTTGCGCAGCTCGACGAGCTTGTCGTCCTTGGCCCAGCCGAACCAGCCCGATTGCTCGCCGCGCGTGTCCATCGCCGCGTTGGCGATCGGGTTCCAGATATCGTGCGCCTGCCAGGCGGTGAGGAACATGTGCCAGCCGCCCTTGTCCGGCGCATCCTTCTTCGCGCGCCGGCCGACCAGCGTCTGCCAGTCCATCGCCTGCAGGTCCACCTTGAAGCCGGCCTGGCGCAGGAGCTGCGCGGCCACGTCGGGCAGCTTCTGGATCGAAGCGAGGTCGGTCGGCTTCATGATCACGATCGGCGTGCCGTCGTAGCCCGAGGTCTTCACCAGCTCCTGCGCCTTCTTCATGTTCGACTTGGACTGGATGTCGCTGCCGAACGGGCTGCCGTAAGGCGTGCCGCAGGTGAACATGGAGGGACACGACCGGTACAGCTCCTTCACGCCGACCTGCGCCTGCAGGAACGGCTGCTGCGAGAACGCCGCCAGGACGGCCTGGCGCACCTTGGGGTTGTCGAACGGCTTGTGCAGGTGGTTGAAGCGCGCCATGTACTGCAGACCCGCTGGCGCGGTGTTCGGGATCTGGATGCTCGAATCCTTTTTCGTCGCCTCGTAATGGTCGAACGCGAGCGCCTCGAGGATGTCCACCTCGCCTTTCTGCAGCGCGTTCACCTGCGCCTGCGCGTCGCGCAGCGCGAGATTCCATTCGACCCGGTCCACGTAGACGTTCTTGCCGCCGGTGCTGCCCGACGGGGGTTCCTTGCGCGGCACATACTTGGGGTTCCTGAGGTACACGGCCTTGTCGCCCGGCTTGAACTCGTCGCGTTTGAAGATGTAGGGGCCCGAACCGATGTGCTCCTCGATCTGCTTGAACGCATCGACGTCGGCCATGCGCTTGGGCATGATGAACAGCACGTTCGACGAAGGCTTGCCCAGCGCCTCGAGAAGAAACCCGCACTGCTCGCGCAGGAAGATGCGGAAAGTATCGGGGGCCGGCGTATCCATGCGGTCGACGAAAGTCATCAGTGCCGAGCCCATGGCATCGCGTTTGCCCCAGCGGCTGATCGAGGCGATCACGTCCTCGCCGGTCACCGGCTTGCCGTCGTGGAATTCGAGGCCCGGGCGCAGCTTGAAGGTCCACAGGCGCTTGTCCGGGCTCGCGCTCCACTCTTCGACCATCTGCGGCTTGACCTGCGCCTTCTCGTCCGTGCCGAACAAGGTGTCGTAGATCATGTAGCCGTGGTTGCGGCTCATATACGCCGTGGTCCAGATCGGATCGAGGATCGCGAGGTTGGAGTGCGGAACGATACGCAACACCTTGTCTTGCGCCAGAGCGGCAGGCGTGAAGAGGGTGGCGAGTGCGACGAGCGAAAACGCTGCTGCGATGCGGTGCAATTTCATGGTTTTCCCCTGAGAAGAGCCTGCGCGGTTCAGGTTAGCGGAACCCCTGACGGGGGGCAAGCCCGCCGCGGCAAGGGGCGCTGGAGAAGACGTGAACGCGAAAGGGTATGATGGCAGCATTTCGACAGGAGAGTGAGGAGACAATGGCTACTTCGGAAGAATATGGCAGCATTACCTCGCGCCCGATGAGGCTGGCGATGATCTACCTGATGCTCGCGGACGGGCCTACGCAGACCGCCGAGTCGCTCTCTGCAGCGACCGCGGCGGGCAAACGGACGATCTACCGCGACATCGAGCGCCTGCGCGCCGCCGGGCTGGCGGTGGAAGGCACTCCGCGCCTGGGTTACACGCTGGGGGACGAGCCGGAGTTGACACCGTTGTTTTTGACGAAAGCCGAGAGGGCGGCGCTGGTGGCGGTGGCGCCGGCGGGGGTCAAGGCGAAGTTGCGGGGACTGTAAACTGCTGGAAGGCCGATTTGGATCTCGTGGCGCCATCAGCGCGATGAGGCCGAAGTAGTACAATCTGACTACCTTTCGGAGCACGCTCATGGCCACTACCGCAACCAGCCTGAAATTGCCATCGACGCTAAAGGCCGAGCTCGACGAACTCGCGCTGCGTTCTGGCGAAACCACTCACGCCGTGATGGTGCGCGCCCTAACGGAGCATGTTGCAGCTGCAAAGCGGTATCGCAGTTTTCTCGATGACGCCGCCCGCGCGGATGTCGGCATGCGGGAAAACGGAGTGGGTTATGCAATGCAAGACGTGCATGCCTACGTACTCAGCAAGGCCCGTGGCGAGAAAGCGAACCGCCCAAGACCGGTGAAGTGGCGCAAGTAATCTATTCCGTCGATGCACTGGCCGATCTGGAGCGCCTCGGCGAATTCCTTCTGGAGCAGTCGCTCGAGTCAGCGAATGCGGCGTTGATGAGCGTGACGCAGGCGATCGAAATATTGGCCGCCCATCCACTGATCGGCCGTCGTGTAGAAGGCGAGTTGCGCGAACTGGTGATCTCGCGCGGTCATTGGGGTTACCTCGCGCTGTATTGCTTCGACGTCGTTGCGGATACGGTCCGGCTGCTGCGCATGCGGCACCAGCGCGAGGCGGGGTACCGGGATTAGGCTACCCGGAGTGCCACTTCACTCGCGCAGTAACCCGGCGCTCACGGCGGCTTGCAAACTTCGCAATATCGAATTGAATTCCGTTCGTTCGACTGTCAACCGGGGGGATGGCGATGCTTTCAGTGTTCAGGCAGGAGCGCGATTCGCCGGGTCGCGAAGTCCTCGAGATCGGCATGAACGAGAAATTCGCACAGGCAATTACGCTCGGCGTGCCTCTTGTCGGTATGGCGAGTTTCTCGCGGTCTGAATCCGTCACCGCTCTCAGGAACTCTACGCGCAGCTTTTCCAGTTCGGCATCGTTTGGCCAGCCCGACTGGGTGGTGCGGGCGCGGAGTTCCGCTTCTTCACGTGACAGTCCCGAGCATGAGTGGCGAGATCACCTCCACGTTGGCTGCCAGGGGATACGGCTCCAACACCGGCGCCACCACATAGGCGCGTTCTAGCCCCAAGTCTTCGCACGCGTTCCAGAAGCCGCGCGAGACGGTTGGCGCGCTCGATAGCTTGACCTCGTAGCCGATGCGCTTTCCGGCGTGCTCCACCACTAGGTCGAGTTCGGCACCCGCCGAAGTGCGATAGAAGCCGGCCGTCGCCAGGCCCGGAGCTGCCGCGAGCACCTGCTCGATCACAAAACCCTCCCAGGACAGGCCGGCAACCGGATGTCCGCTCAAGCCCTCCGGAGTGGAAATGCCGAGCAGGGCGTGCAGCAGCCCGCTGTCGCGGACATAGACTTTGGGTGATTTCACCAGGCGTTTGCCGATATTGGCGGCATACGGCGGCAGGCGCCTGAGCATGAGGGCATCGACCAGCAGATCGAGGTAGCGTCCCACGGTGGTGTGCGCGACGCCGCCCAGCGCCGAGCCGAGCTGGGAGGCATTGAACAACTGCCCGTGCAGGTGCGCGCACATGCGCCAGAAACGCCTGAGCGTCTCGGCCGGGATCGTGACCCCGAGCTGCGGGAGGTCGCGCACGAGGAAGGTTTCGAGAAAGTCCGTGCGCCACGCGATCGAGTCCGCGTCGTTCGCGGCAAGAAAGCTGCGCGGAAAACCGCCACGCAGCCACAACGATGCCGCCTGCACGGTCGCTTTGTGATCGATGGCGACTTCATCGAGCAGGAAAGGCGTCAGTTCCAGGTACGCGACCCGTCCGGCGAGCGACTCCGCGGATTGGCGAAGCAGCGCGCCGCTGGCCGACCCGAGCAGCAGGAAGCGCCCCGGGCGTCGATCGGCGTCGATCTCCGGGCGCAGCGTGGCGAAGAGTTCGGGAAGCGTCTGGACTTCGTCGAGAATCACCAGCCGGTCCCGGTGACGCGGCAGGAAGAGATCGGGACGGGCAAGCTGTGCGCGATCGGCTTCGCGCTCGAGATCGAGAAAGAGCGCGTTCGGAGTGCTGGCGGCGACTTCACGCGCGAGGGTCGTCTTGCCCACCTGGCGCGGCCCGAGGAGGACGACAGCCGGTTGCTGCCGCAGGCGCTCGGCGAGTAGGGTGTGGAGGCTGCGGTTAATCATCCTTGTATTTTGAGCGATTGATGCTCAAAATGCAAGGTCATTAAAGCGGCGGCCGGAGGTAGAACGGTTGTATTCGGGCTTGACGAAGAGGACGCCAATGAGCCACGCGGATCGAATGCGCACACTTCTGCGTGCTGGGAAATGGGGCTGCCCTTCAGAGCTCTTTGGGATGGCGACGATGAATTCCATGTTTACAGTCCTCTCAACGATTCGATGAAGAGGCGCCGTGGCGGTGCCGAGATTGGAAATAAGCCAGCCGAATACGCTGATTTCCGCCACGACAAGAATTCCCAGCCAGACCTTGAGATAGGCAACTTGCTCCTTTGCAACGTCGAGCTCGGCCATGGCGAGAACGTCTCTCCCACTCGTCACTGCATTCCCACACCACCCGGTCTTTGCTGTGGGAGACGAAAACCGGCTCCTGCAGGCCGGCGCAGAACGAAACGCCGCAGCTGCAGCTCGGGAGGTTGAACGTTCCGGAGCCCACGGCGCTCTGCTCGAGCTGTTCGGTGTCGTCGCCCGCCGTGGTGCTGCCGCCGTCTTGGCAGCATTTTGGCTGGAGACTCAACAAGGACGCGGAGCTATGCTCTGAAATGGAGGTATTTCTCCTCAGCGCGCAGGGCGGCGGGGGTGAAGGGGAAATTGAAGGGAGTTGTGAGGCAATCCCGATTCGCTGCTCGGGCATGGATGATTGAGGGGTAGAAAACCACGGCGTTATACTTGCAACAAGTTGCCCTCGAGAGCCTGAAATGAACATGCCCGGAATCGAATTTGTTATCGATCGAAAAGGCCGCAAGAAGGCTGTACTCATCGACCTCAAGAAGCATAAGGGCCTGTGGGAAGGCCTTTTTGACGCGTATGTCGCCCATAGCAGACGCAACGAGCCTCGCGAGTCCTTTGCTAAAGTCAAACGCTTGATCGAAGCAAAGGCCAAGCGCAAGGCTGGTGGCTGACTACTCCGTCGTCTTCGCTCGGTCCGCCAGCAAAGAGGTGCGCTCGCTCGACTCGACGGTCGCACTTCGAATCGTCAAGCGTATCGAGACACTGTCTCAAAATCCCCGGCCAGCCGGCGTGGTGATGCTGGAAGGAGCGGCGGATCTCTGGCGCGTGCGTGTGGGGGATTGGCGTGTCGTGTACCGAATCGCGGATGGGCGGTGCGTCAGGCCCTATTCGGAACGGGCCGCGTCGAAAAAGCACGTGGGCGACGTTTCCGATCCAGTAAGGGACGGGCCGTTGGCTCATAGACGTTTGGCGATCCTGCTTTGGGAGACCGTGACGTCCTACTCGGCAGTTTTTTCTTTGTCTTTGGACGCGGCATTCTTTTCCGCTCGGGTAAGGACCTTAATACGCAGGTCAAAATAGTCCTTCAAAAACTCGTATGCCTCAATAGTTGGAGGCTCTACGAATTGAATCAGGATTTTCTTGTTGTTTGCGTCCATCACCCATTCAGCGTTCTCTAAGTTGGCCTGCGGTGCGATCACATTCTTAGGTACTTGCATTGCTGGGCCTTTAGATGCCCAGCCAGGTACTTCAGGCAAGTGATTCTGTTGCGCGGGTTGTTCCATATTCTGATTGTCCAAGGATACGAAGTCTCCGGACGCGGATTTAGTAAAGTCATGATTACATACCAATATTTTAACGGCACGCAAGGCTGTGGATTGGTTGAATCCACGGTCCAAGACTAGATAGTGATTAAGAGTGGCATCTGAGGGTAATTCGTTGTCCCACTTTTGGTAAATGTCAGCCACCACGGCAGGGGTAAGCGCCGCTTGCCGTTTGTATTCTTCCCGCTCACACGATTCGGGCCGCGAGTCCAACATGATGCGCAACGCTAGAGCTGTCAATTTGAGTTTGCGGCTAGCGCCGCTCCCCTCGTCGATCATTAGCCCATAGCTCTTAAGTGCGGCCGCAGTTTGTAGCGCCCCACTACTGTTAGGGCTGTAGCGCCAATGCTGAGCGGCTATTGCAAAAGGCGCGCTCCCGCGCTTTTCCTTCTCATAGAACTGGGCGGCACGCTCCAAAGCAACTTCCAAAGTAATAAACGGGAAGTTCGGGCTGCGCTCCACGCTCTTGCGCACCTCCATTTCGTCTGCCATTGCCGCACTCCGGTTCTAAGTGAGGATCCAATCTTATCTCCAATCTCGGATTGGTTCAATGGCGGCTGTGGCGTTTACTTCAGGGTCACGTAAGATAGCTTGTTGACCGATTCAGAGTAAACGCGTATAAAGTGGAAACACTAGAGGGAAATGTCATGAGGCTCTGAATCAGAGGACGCGAAACCCATACTGCCGGGACGCGCCCCCAATAGAAAAGGCCCTGTACCAGTCCACCTTAGCGGGGACGAACTGGTACAGGGCCGGTGCAGCGTATTACTTTCGGGGTGTGCAGATTGCCGTCCAAAACTCCTAAGTCACGGGCGCGGCGTTTAAGTCGTCGCCACTCCACCTTTTTTATTATGCGTAGATAACCCCTTAAAAAACAAGGGGTCCGACCCGAAGGCGTGGACCCCTTTTCCGGCTGGCGGTGCTCCTTATGCCAACCGGGGTGATACGTGAATCCTAGCAAATTTAGGCACTAATAGCAACTGCTATACCCATGGCCAAAACAGCGTGTTACATCGACGGATTCAATCTTTACCACGCGGTAGACGCGTTAGGTATCCAGCACCTCAAGTGGCTCAATTTGTGGGCCTTAGCAGAGACATTTTTGCGCCCGGAAGATTCCCTCGCTCGGGTGGTCTATTTTTCCGCCTTGATGATGTGGGAGCCGGGGAAAGTTCGCCGTCACAAGGAATACATTGCCGCCTTGCAGAGTGTTGGCGTTGAGCCTGTGCTGTCTAAGTTCTTGAAGTCTAAAAAGCATTGCCACGCATTTGATAGGTACTGCTCCTTTACCGAGGAAAAGCAGACCGATGTCGCGTTCTCGGCGCGGATCGTGTGCGATGTCCTGACAAGTGATGTGGAAAGAATTGTCCTTGTCACCGCCGACAGTGACCAAGTGCCGACCGTTGCCATGATTCGTGGATTGAAGCCACAGGTCCACATCCTCGTGGCCCCTCCCCCAGGCCGCAAGCAAAACGCCAAGGAACTCGCACACCTTGCACACGCTTCCCGAGAGATTACCCACGGGCGCTTGGATCGTTGCTTGTTCCCGCGGAATGTTAAGGATGCGCGAGGCCGCATAGTTGCCCGCTGTCCCTCCAAGTACAACCATCCAGTTTGGGAGAAGGTCTAAGCGTTAGTCGTTCGGGCGCTGGCTGGATGGGGTAGATAGTTCCCAGTTATTCCACCCATTAATTGAAATCGATTTCAACGCACTCTTGGCTCATTTCCATAACTTGCCGTGCGGGGATACATGCGCATTCGTGTTATGTCGGCGCAATGCCGATTACGATGTCGTCACCTTCAGAGGCGAAGATTGCGCCGTACGGAAATCAGATGGCGCGGGGTAGGGGAAGAAAATGGCGCGGGGTAGGGGAAGAAAATGGCACTGTAGACGCCGCGCGTCACGGCGGGCACCATCACCCGCGAGGCATTCGAAGGCAATCTTTGGGACGAAATATGGCGACGAGCAAGCGCGGAAACCGGAATGCGGTACCGGCGAAAGCCCCTGAACCCGAAGACGTGACCATCAAGCTTGGCCGCGGCAACCAGGTCCACGCGAAGGCCCGGCCTGGGGACACCGCCGCGACGTACGCGATCCCGGCGGCCTTGGGGCGGCGGCCCCGCAAGCCGGCGGCGACGTAGTTCCGCCGGGTTGTTTGACGGGTAACAGGAATCGCTTGGACGCGAAGGAAACCGCACCATGCTGCGAGGTCTGTCCAGGTCAGCGCCGGCATTCCAGTCCCTTCAAC
>Ga0163152_10002159_pt1 | contig 28871 bp, 18 predicted proteins | sample OliLakLV19MP8IB2_FD_148635 | JGI IMG/M metagenome (GOLD analysis project Ga0163152, IMG submission 148635) | Freshwater microbial mat bacterial communities from Lake Vanda, McMurdo Dry Valleys, Antarctica - Oligotrophic Lake LV.19.MP8.IB-2 | ecosystem: Environmental > Aquatic > Freshwater >...
CGTCTATCCTGCGGGCATAACCCGACGTTCGCTTCCCGGCATTTCTCGTTCGACGCTGCTTTCGACGGTGAATAATTCAACACTCTAACAAAAGTCATAATGAAAAACGATTTCGCTAAAGAACCAAGTGGTAAAAGACAAAAAGCCAGTCGTAAAAATGCAAAAGAGTAAAAAGATACATCAATCCTGAGAAGAGAACACGACGCGGAAACCGAAGTTGTTGATGCGGTTGCCCGGCGCGCCGTAGTTGCGGAACGCCGACCGGCAGAACCAAGAGAGGTAGAACCAAGAACCACCGCGAAGAACACGAACGTCGTTTGATTGTTTGCTCGTTTGCACCGGGTTCTTCCCGCCAGGCAGCTTCGCGTACTCCCCGTAATAGTCCTCGCACCACTCCCACACGTTGCCGTACATGTCGCACAGGCCCCACGGATGCGGGGCCTTCGTCTCGTAACTCCCCACCTTGGTTGTTCGCGCCTCGTAAGTTCCCTTCGTCGTCGTCCCGTATGGATAATTGCCGTTGCTGTTCGCCTTGTCACCGTTCAACACATCCCCCCAATAAAACGCCCGGCCATTGCCGCGTCCACCCCGGCAGGCCCATTCCCACTGCGCCTCGCTCGGCAAACCCACCTTCTTCATCCCGCTCGGCAACTTCATCTCCTTGATGCACTCCTTCGCGTCATACCAAGAAACGTTCTCCACCGGGAACTCGTCCGTGTTAATCCCCTTCACCTTGTCCTTGCCGTCGCCATCCGCACAGAACCAACTCGGGTTCTTCTTCCCCGTCAACTTCACATACTGCCCCTGCGTCATCTCCATCTTCGCCATCCAAAAACCGTCCACCCCCGCGATCTCGAATTCGTTCTCGCTATCCAGAAAATCGTCACGCTTGCCATCGTAATAGGTCTTCACAATGTAGTCCTGCTCCGCTTTCGGCGAGCCGAGTTTGAACTTGCCGTTGCTCCCCGGAATCCAGCAGAACGTCATCTTCACGCCGTTGCCCACGTCGAAGACTCGCTCCTCGCCGGGCTTCGGTTCCTTCTTGCCCGCCACGAGGCCGAAATCCAATCGCTTGCCGTTGATGAGCGGGTGCGGATCTTGGTCCGGCGCGTTGTACAGAGACTTCACATCTTTCGCTACGTTCTCTTCGAGATAGGCGCTCAACGACACCACCGTCCCCTTGCCATCGCGCAAGCCTTGCAGCACGTGATAGAAGAACGCCCCGTGGCCCCACTTCTTGTGTTCCCATGCTTGCTGGCCGTGGGAACACGACAACAGTATTGCCGTGTTCCCCGGCAACTGGCTGGTCTTGATCCCCGAGCCGACACCTCGGCCTCGGCCCGTCGTCGGATCGTTGCGACAACAATCGGCCAGCAACACCCGCACGCCCGCCTTCGAGAGTTCAAACTCTTTCACGATGTCCGTCAACCGCACCAGCGACGCGGGATCGGGCTCAATGATTTGCTTGCCGTTCCTGTCGAGCACCGGCTTGCCATCGCGGACCGCGCGGCGCACGGTCGTGTCGTACGGGCAATAAAAGGCATCGTCGTCCTTCTCGAATTGCACGCCGTGCCCGGCCAGGCCGACGAGCACCACGCCGTCGGCATTGCCTTTCCCAGCCAGTCCCTTGATCTTCGCCGCCACCGCCTCGCGTGAAGCCTTGGGGCCGACGAGCAAATCGACTTCGTAGCCGGACGATTTGAGAAGCTCGGCAAGGTCGGTGACGTCGGCCTCGGCGAATTGCAACTCAGGCTTATTCATCTCGGCGTGTTCGTATTTGTTCACGCCGATCAACAGGGCGTACTTCTTCGGCTCGGCGGCGGTCACCGAAGGAATTACGAATGCCGCAATGAGTATGATGAAAGATCGTTGCATGAGCATCTCGCGAAACGAACCCAAGAATTAACCGAATGGGATAAGTGTAATGCTCCGTCGAGTCGCAGTAAAGAAAGAAACGGAGCCTGGCTTTGGATCCCTCTGGTTCGGTCCAACGTTATCGGCAGGATCGACGCACAACGATCGGCCGTTCGTCGCAGGCAGATTGGGTGGGCACCGGAGTCGCTGCGGGAGCGGAACCCGCATCGTTTTGCCGCTCATGCGTCTCGAAAAGACCGATCGCGTGGGCGACGGCCAAGATTCGCTCGGGCAAGTGTTGTCGCTGTGGCGAGGCCGGCCGAGTCATGACCCAGCCCGCTGCAAGTAGCGCCATGCCGAGAAGCAATCGCTGCCATGACATGCCCGAGGCGGTGCCTTCGGACGATGAGGAATCGGAAAGATTGGCCATGTCTTGTCTCCGAAGAATGTTTGGATTGTCGGGGCACCCAGTGTCCCCGCGTGGAGTACAACGCGGCTGGGCCGTAAATCTTCCCGACTTTTTTCGCAAAATCAGGCTTGGCGTTGCGAGTTGAGGTAGGCGACGAGCTTGGTCACCACCGCATCAACGTCCGTGCGAACGGCGACGGGATCTTCGTCATTTTCCAGGCGGACCAGGGCGGCGTCGAACTGGGCTGCCCACTTGCTGCAACGGTCCTTCAAGCCCTGTTGTTGATCCGGCGAAAGCGGCGGGTGGTCCGAGGCGATCACCACGGAGCAGCCTTGCCGCAGTTCATTGAGCCGTTTCGCCAGGCTGGCGCGGTCGTCCGGCCGCTGGTTGAACCACTGCTCTCCGCCGGCGGCGAGGGCCGCGTAGTATTCGTTGGCACTCGCCGCCGGCGGCAATGCTCCCGGCTTGGCCCAGCCCCAGGCGACCGCTTCACTTTGCTTCTCGGGGGGTCGCGTTTGTTGCCAGACGACAAAGCCGCCGATCAACAGGCACGCGGCCGCCGCGAACGAGACCGACCAGCGAAGCCGTCCCCGACCTTGCCTGGCGGGCTTTACCGTCGGCAGGATCGGCTCCGCAGATCGAACGGCCGCGAGGATCGCTTCACGCGAGCGTCCGATTGCGTCGACGAGTCGCCTGGGTCGCGGCAGCGTTTGCCAATAATCGCCCCCTTCGAGCAGGACGAGTTCTTGCAACTCAAGAAGATAGCCGGGCGACTGGAGCAGCCGCCGCCGAACCGGTTCCGGCAAGGCAACGGTGCCCCGAGCGAGCAGTTCCGCGCGGACCGAGCCGAGCAGGTCGGTAAGCGATTTCTCCGGAGTCCGTGCCGTTCCCAGGGCAGTCAATTCGTCGACGACATCGCCCAGCCGATCGCCGACGAGTTGCTCGTCGAGCCAACGCGGCCAATCAGGTGGATCATCGGGCATGGTAGCGATAGCAAGCATCACGGGAGGTCACGCCCTCGGGTTTCGGAACCGGCACACTTCGCCAGAGCGTCGAGTGCCCGCGACTTACGCTGGTCGAAGTTGGCTCGACTAATCCCCAGCCGTTCCGAAGCTGAGGTGGGCGGCTCGCCGTCCAGGAACGCCTGAACAACAAAGAACCATTCGGGCTTCTGTTGTTGCAATTTTTCTCGGCAAAGCCGCAATCGGTCCAGGCGTTCGTCGCGCATCATGACTTCAGCCGGGTCAATGGACGGCGAGGGTGGCTCGGCTTGGCCGTCCAAGGAAATGGCATGTTCCTTGCGAAACGCGGAGATACCGCGATTACTCACCACGCGAAACAGCCAGGCCCGGATGTTATCCGCCGGTTCCCATTCATGCTTAAACGCCTCCATCCAGGCATTCTGACACAAATCTTCCGCTTTGTTACGAAATCGACTGGCGGCGAAGGCCAGAAGTGCCCCGGCGTGCCGGTCGTAAAGCAGGCGAAATGCCTCTGCCCCGTGGTCGGACCCCGCCAGCATTGAGGCGAGTTGCGCGTCGGTTAAATTGGTAGTGGGCACCATTTGAAGCATCCTACGACCTTAAACCCATACATCGAGCCAGTTTCGGATTAAGCAAGACCGGGAAAACAAATTTTTGTCAGAGGCGTGGCCGTCCCGCGATGTATCAGTGTCGATTGCCTTTGAGTTGCGATCGATCACCACAACGCCAAACGAGGGCCCAATCATGAAGAAGCTACTTTTTGCCGCGACTCTCTGCATCGCCGGCCTGACCGGAACCTCGGCTGCCACGGCCTCGGAACCGTGCTACACGTACAAGCGTGTCACGTGCTACGAGACGGTGACCGTGTGGGTGTGCAAGGAAGTTCCCTGCACCAAAACGGTGATCAAGTACGACCATTGCGGCAAGCCCTATTCCGTCCATGTGGCCTACACCAAAACCATTGAAGTGCCGGTGAAGAAAACGATCGCGGTGACGAAGTTGGTCAAGGTCTACGAGTAGAGTCGTTCGGAGGCTGAATAGCCGATCCGGAATCGACACTCACTCCAGCAACACATCCACAGATTTCGCAGATTTCACAGATTTGAACGAGAGAATAATGCTTACTTGAATCTGAGAAATCTGCGGATGACTTGCTTGTCTTCTTTTGCTTCGCGCGCTTTATTCGCTGGAAGCGTTTGCGAGGATCGCTTAGCCCACTCCGATACGAGTTCTTGTTTGACGGAGAACAACCATGCGCGCCCTGCTTTGTCTTTTCGCACTTCTGGCCTTCGCGAGTCCCGGGCTGCTTCGGGCCGAGGAGAAGCCGACCTTGGTCCTCGACTGGGCTCGATACCACATCATAAATGCCTTTTCAACGAAAACAGGTAGCAGACCTTGTCAGCGACATCTGCCCATCTCTGTTGAGGCGTTTCCAAGACTGTGAAAACGATTGACGACGATCCCAAACAACAGGCTCAGGAACCAGCCGATGGGATTCGACTCCTTCAAGCCAAAATGTCTTTGAGTACGACCCCCGAGACATCCGTGAGGCGATGGTCGCGTCCGCCGTAGCGGTAGATCAGCTTTTCGTGATCGAGTCCCATCAAGTGCAGCATCGTCGCGTGCAGATCGTGAACATGCACGCGTTTTTCGGTCGCTCGGTAGCCGAACTCGTCCGTGGCACCGTAAGCCATGCCACCCTTGATTCCTCCACCGGCCAGCCAGGCTGAGAAGCCCCAGTGATTGTGGTCGCGGCCATCTCCACCCTGAGAGGCGGGCGTTCGTCCGAATTCGCCGCCCCAGAGAACCAGCGTTTCGTCCAGCAGGCCAAGACGCTTTAGATCCGTTAGGAGGGCGGCAATCGGCTTGTCGGTCGCACCGCACAGTTGCCGATGTTGAGCATCGTTGGCTCCGTGAGTGTCCCAGGGTTGCCCGGCCCCGCTGTAGATTTGCACCACGCGAACGCCACGTTCCACAAGCCGGCGAGCAATCATGCAGCTTGAACCGAAGTAATTCATTTTCCCGTCGGTCCCCTTGTAGAGATCCTGGACGGAGGCCGGCTCACTCTTCCAGTCGAAGGCTTCCGGTGCCGCAGTCTGCATTCGGAAGGCCATCTCGAACGAGGCAATGCGGGCATCGAGCGGGGCTTCCGCTTTTCGCTCTTCCTGATGGATGGCATTCATCTGTTGCAGCAGGTCAAGTTGGTTTCGCTGGGCCGCCGCCGAGAGTCCCTTGTTTTCGAGATGAGGGATCACGTCCTTCGGGCTGAAATCGACCGGCAGATTCAGGTGGCAGCCCTGATAAACTCCCGGAAGAAAACGGTTGCCCCAGTTCGCGGCACCATTGACGGGAAGCCCAGGACAAAGCACAACGTAGCCGGGAAGGTTCTGGTTCTCGGTGCCGAGACCATAGAGCAGCCAGGATCCGTAACTTGGCCGAAGTGCCTGAAGATGGCCACTGTTCATCATGAACATGGACGGTTCGTGATTCGGCACATCGGTATACATGGAGCGAATCACGCACATCTCGTCCGCATGGCGGGACGTCTCTTTGAACAGTTCACTGATCTCCAGCCCAGACTTGCCGCACTTCGGGAAGTTGAATGGCGAAGGCTTCAGTCCGAGCGTCGTGTTCTCCGTCTTCAAGCCCGCAATCATGTCTGGGCGTTTGCCTTCGTGGGTCTTCAGCGCGGGCTTTGGATCAAACGTGTCAACCTGCGAAGGTCCGCCGTTCATGTAGAGATGAATGATGTGCTTGATTCGCGGCTTGTAGTGCGGCGCTTTCAGCGCAAGGGGGTTGGCCGCGGAGCCCAGAGGGGCGGCCGAGCCACTCTCGTTCAACACGCTCGCCAGTCCGGTGATGCCGAGACCAGTTCCCATCCGTGCAAGCATTTCACGTCGAGTTTGCATCATCAATCCTCTTTTAATCGACCCAAGTGAATTCGTTGGAAGCCAGCAACGCCTGTGCGAATTGCTCGAGCGCAGTGGGCGATCCCATTTTCTTTTCTCCTTCGCTCCGAAGGAAGGCTGCCCCAATGGCTTGTTCCCGTGCCGTAGGCACACGTCCAAATGCGAGCCGATACGCCCACGCAACGCGATCCTCGCCTTTCGTTGAACTCTTCTCGATGATAACCGAGAAGGCCTTGGCCGAGCGCAGCATGAAATCACTGTTGAGCACGAAGAGCTGTTGTTGCGGGATCGTCGTTGCTCCTCGCTTCTCACTCGACACGTTCGCATCGGGAAAATCGAACATAACCAACAGCTTGTCGGGATCAATCCGGCTGATTCGGCTGTAGATCGTTCTTCGCACATGCGTCGCTTCCAACAGGCTTAGCGATGGCCCAGCGAGCTTTGCATCGAGGCGACCGGAGGCGGAAAGAATCGCGTCCCGCCATGCTTCCACATCGAGTCGATGCGGGGCGAATCGCCAAAGATAGTGATTCTCGGGATCGATCTCGGCGGAAGTCGGTGAGTGCTGGCTGCTCTGTTGATAAGTCGCGGAGAGCATGATCTCGCGATGCAGCCACTTGATGGACCAGCCGGTCTCCACGAATCGGACGGCGAGAGTATCGAGCAGTTTCGGATGCGTGGGGGCCTCGCCGGACAGACCGAAATTGCTCGGCGTGCCAACGATACCTCTTCCGAAATGATGCTGCCAGATGCGATTGACCATCACGCGGGCAGTGAGCGGATTGTCCGCAGAGCAAACGGCGTCCGCGAGATCGAGGCGAGTGAACGCCGGTTTCTCGGAGGGTTTGCTGATTTGCGAATCGAGAATTCGGAGGAACCCCGGCGGAGCAGGTTCACCGAGCGAATCGACCTTGCCACGAACGTTGATCTTCATCGCCTGGCCGCCGCCACTGATCCCGTGCGCTTTTGGCAATTGTGGAATTTCAGCCTGTTTGTGTTTCGCAACCGTGTCCAACAGCGACGCGTGTTGCTTCTTCGCGGCCTCGGGAAGAAGTGCAAGAGCTTCATTCGCGGGTGGAGCGAACGGCGTGTTTCCCCCTCCCAGCCAAATGGCCTTCAGAAGTTCATCCTGACGTGGAGTGAGTGCCGGCTTTTTCTCCTTGCCGCCTGCCATGTCGTGAACGGCGAGGGCATCGCGAATTTTTTCGGCAAGCTGATCGGTCGCTTTTTGCAAACTTTCAGGGACCGCGATCGAATTCGCTGTCGGCTTCGCACTGTCTACCGCCTCCTGTGCGATCGTCAACCAGTTCTTCAACGCGGGGAGTGCAGGCTTGGCCTTGGTCGAGGCTTCGATGATTTTCGTCCAGCGCGCGACGAAGTACGGGTCGAGCCGTTCTCGCTTGATGATCTCCGCCGTGTTGACTTCGACTTTGTGTTTCTTGCTGGCCACGAGTTGCCAGGCCACGAGCAGATACTTCCGCACATACACCAGGGCGGTCTTTCCGAGTACTCTGCCTTGATCCACCAGATACTGATTCGCGGCCGCTTCGAGTTCCTTCAGCTTCGCTTCCCACTTGCGACGTATCTCGACCACATCATTCGGCGCGAGAAACAACTCATTCAGATCGCTACCCTTGTACGCGGCAGCGAGCGAGTAATAATCGCGGGTCGGAATGGGATCGAATTTATGATCGTGGCAGCGGGCACAAGCGACCGTCAGGCCGAGCAGTCCGCGTGAGAGCGTATCGATGCGATCATCCAATTCGTCTGCTTTCACTTGTTCCGCGACGGATCCCTTGTGGTACTCCGCCCCGAGCCCCTGAAAGCCGAGGCCAGCCAGCTTGAGAAAATAATCGTCGACCGGTTCCTTCACCATGTCGCCGGCCAGTTGCAGACGCAGAAATCGATCGTATGGCATGTCCGAGTTGAACGCCTGCACCACCCAGTCGCGATACTGATAGGCATGAGGCCGTGGCGTGGGAAATGCCAGAGCCTTGTCCTCCGCGTAGCGGGAGACATCGAGCCAGTAGCGGCCCCAGCGTTCGCCATAATGTGGAGAGGCAAGTAGCCGATCCAGGACAGTTGCAAATGCGTTCGGCGATTCGTCCGCAAGAAACGCTTCCAGTTCTTGCGGTGTGGGCGGAAGCCCGATCAAGTCGAACGAAGCTCGTCGAAGCAACGTGCGTTTGTCCGCGGGCTTGGCCGGTTGAATCCCGCGTTTCTCCAGGGCGGCGAGGACAAAAGCGTCGATCCCGTTTTGACTCCAGCCGACTTGTTTCACCGCCGGTGCGGGATACTTCTTGGGAGACTGAAACGCCCAGTGTTTGCGGGCAAACTCCCAATCTATCCCGGCCGTCGCTACGGAAGTCTTTCCGTCGCGAGGATCCACGGCACCAGCCTTGATCCATGCTTCAAAATCCGCGACAACCGAGTCGGCGAGTTTAGTCGTCGGTGGCATCTTCAAATCGGTCGTGTATCGAAGAGCATTCAGCAACGTCCCCTCGGCCGGCTTTCCCGGAACGATGGCCGGCCCAGTTTCTCCACCGGTCAACAACCCCTGACGAGTATCGAGTTGCAGTCCACCCTTGAGCTTCTTGTTCTTGGCCGCCTCGGCAGAGTGGCACGAATAGCACTTCTCAACCAGCACGGGACGGATTTTTTTCTCGAACAACTCCAGCGCTTTCGCATCCGGCTCGGCCGCGATACCGCGGCCCGATAGCATGAGCAGTCCGAGCCCGATCAGAAGAGTACGACACATGCGTAACATGGATTGACCCAAGCGTGGCGAGAATCAAAACTGAAGAAAGCGAAACAAACGGTGGGATAATCTAGGCAGCCTATTGTACTCAATAACCTTCCGGAGTTCACAGGCAGACTGAGAAACGAGTTCGCGACGTAGACCTTAGTACGGCCTCTCTCGAAGCAGGATCGTTACCTTTGCCGCGCTCGGTCAGGCGAGAAACTAAATTTTCTATCGCTTTATACCAGGAGTGCTCTGATGACTTCGCCGTGAACATCGGTGAGCCGTTGATCCCGGCCTCCGTGACGGAATGTGAGTTTGGTGTGATCGATGCCGAGCTGGTGCAGCAGGGTGGCATGAATGTCGTGTACCGTCAGCGGATTGACGACGGCGGCGTTGCCGAACTCATCGGTTTCACCATAGGCCATGCCGCCTTTGAATCCGCCGCCGGCCATGCAGAGCGTGAATCCGTTTACGTGGTGATCGCGTCCGCAATTGGCGCTCACGGCAGGGGTGTGTGGTGTGCGCCCCATTTCACCAGCCCAGAGAACGATGGTCTGGTCGAGTAGGCCTCGTTGCTTCAGGTCTATGATTAAAGCCGCGACGGATTGCTCGGTGACACGGGCGTTCTTTTCGTGGTTCACTTTCAGCATACCGTGCTGGTCCCACGGCGAATTATTGCCGTCAAAGCTCGGGCAGGTGATTTCGATGAACCGTACGCCTGCTTCGACCATCCGCCGGGCACGCAAGGCCTGAGTGGCATAGTAGCGTTGATGTTCGTCCTTCGAGTCGAGACCATACAGATTTCGGATTGCCTCCGGTTCGCGGCGAATATCGGCGAGTTCTGGCACTTCGGTCTGCATGCGAAAGGCGGTTTCGTAATTCGCGATGGCCCCCTCGATAGCCTTGGCGTCCGAAGCGACCGTGGCAAATGCGGCATCTTGTTCGGCCAGTAACGCGAGCTTGCGGCGTTGAATGGCCGCAGTGTCTTTGGGTGCGATGTTGTCAACCGGGACACCCTTGGCCCGCATCATCGTTGCCTGATGACTTGCGGGTAAGTAGGAACTGCCAAAATTTTCCAGCCCACCGTTCGGCACCCAGTCGTTGTTCAACACAACATATCCCGGCAAATTGTGATTCACAGTCCCCAGTCCATACGACACCCATGAGCCGAAACTGGGGGCTTGGCCCAGGCTGCGTCCGGTGTGAAGAAGCAAGTTCGATTGCCCATGCAGCGGCAGTTCACCAACCATCGAGCGGACGACGCAAAGCTCGTCGGCCACTTTCCCCAATTTTGGGAACAGGTCACTCACCCAAAGGCCGCTATGGCCACGTTGTTTGAATTCCCACGGACTCCCAAGCCAAACCCGATTGGGTGCGGACTGCGATCGCTTGGACACCGCGCTCTCGCCGATCTTCTGCCCTTCGTGTTTCTTGAGCATCGGTTTATAGTCGAACGTGTCGACGTGGCTTGGTCCGCCGTCCATGAAACAGAACACGATGCTCTTCGCTTTGGCGACGTGGTGAGAGGCAGCGATTGTCTGGTTGGCAAACAAGCCATTGAAGGCAAGCCAGCCGAACCCGAGCGAGGAGCGTTGCAGGAACCCGCGTCGGCTGAAGGTAGGGACGATGCGTCCGGGGCAGGGCCAAGCTTGAGTATCGCGATTCACGTTCGTGAGCCTCCCCATTATCGGTAGTACAGAAACTCTTTCGCATTGAAGAAGGCATGGCCAAGGTTGGCCCATGCGGTTTCATCCTTCATCAGGTCGGCGTGACCCGGAGAAGCTAAATCCCGTGCTGCCGAACTCCAGCGATTCAACTCGGTGTCCGAAGGCGAACGGGCGAAGGCCGCGACGAACATCGCCCGAACGCGGTCCTCTGGAGTTGCATGTGATGATTTCATCAATTGCTGCCCCCAGTGTCGAGCCATCGCAATCACAAAAGGGTCGTTCAACAGCATCAATGCCTGGGCTGGCACGTTGGTCTCATCACGTCGGCCTGTGGGCAGTCGCAAGTCTGGCAGGTTGAACCCGACCAGGAACTTGGGCGGTTCCATGATCGACATTTGCAAGTAAACCGAACGCCGCCCTCTTCCGTCGAGAGGTCCAGCAAACAGACGCTTAGCTGGATCTTCGGCAACTCGCGGCGGGAAGATCGGCCGGCCGTAGAGTTGCGAATCGAGACGTCCCGAGACGGCCAGCATGCTGTCGCGGATCGCCTCGGCTTCGAGACGCCGTGTCGGATAGTGATGGCGAAAACGATTGCCGGGATCGCGTGTGCGTCCATCGTCGGTCACGGTGCCGGCTTGTCGAAACGTCTGCGTGAGCACGAGTCGGCGAATAAGCTTCTTCGTGGACCAGCCTTCCCGAACAAACTCGCCTGCCAGGTAATCGAGCAATTCCGGATGAGTGGGCCTTTCACCCAGACGTCCGAAATCGTCCGGCGTGGCGACCAGGCCCGACCCCATCACCCAGTGCCAAATGCGGTTGACGTACACGCGCGCCGTCAGAGGATGATCGGCTTGAACCAGCGAGTTTGCGAGTTCGAGCCGGCCGCTCCCCGTACTCTTCGCCACTTCATTGCGGCTGGCGAACATGCGCAGGAAATCCGGCTGGACCATCTCGCCGGCAGCATCCACGTTGCCGCGAATGTTGAGCGTGTATGCCGCCTTCGCCGTTTCGCGCTCATCCATGCTGTTCACGGTTCGGGGAAACGCGATTCCCTGCTCGATCCTGCGATATTCGGCGAGCAACTTCGCCAGGCCGCTCTCGGGCGCAGCAGTGTTTGGGAGCAACTTGTTCGTGAGCAGCCAGTCCAGCACTTGCTGATCGCCGAGGCGACTCTTCCCGTCACACCAGCGGAACACGGCTTGAGTAAACCAGGAGTGAATCCGCTGATGCGATTCTTCAACCGTCTTCGGAGCAGCGCCTTCGTAGAGGCTCTCGAAAGCATCGAGCGTGTCCAGTGGCGTTGCAGCACCGTCGTGCGAGACGATCCCCGTGATGCTGATCCAGCTTCGCTTGTCGAACCCGAAATCGTTGTTGGGCAATCCCGCCGCAAGTCCCGTTCGAGGTGGAAAATTGGGATTCAGCGACGACGTGGCGAAATCGTAGGTGATTCGTGTGATCCCGTTGCTGCGTCCCTTATCCGCGAAGGTCCGCCACTGAGGCTGTACGTTGGTGAGGAAGGAAACCTCTTCACCCTGAAAGGCGTTCTCGTGCATTTCGAGATAGCCGCCGAATTGTCCGCCTGCGAGTTTAAGGCTCACGCGCTTTCCAGGTACCGTGTGGTCCGGTGGCATCCGTAAGGCACCCGGCAGTTTCGACGATAAGGCGTGAGTATGGTAACCGCGAGGAAGCAAGCGAGCGAAGGCGGTGTCTCCTTCGAGTGCGATCAACGGCGTGCCGTCTTCCACATGACCGAACCGAATTCCGTCCCCCTCGGTCACCCATTCTACTGGCATCGTCGGCCTGGAAAAATCCGCGAGGAGCGTGAACACTTGATTGTGTTTCTGTCGCTCGGCACGCGTGCTGCGCCACTCTTTGATGAGTGTGTTCCAGGCAGCAGCGATATCGCCCTTCTCCGACATGAGCCGTACCAGGGGATACCGAATGTCCTCAATCGCTGGTGCTTTCGGCGGAAGTAGTTTCAGCAAATTACTCGCGGGCCACGCGTCCGGATTCTTGGCCACCAGTCGCCAGACTTTGGCCATCTCTTGTCGGATCTCCGTGCGAAGCGTTATCAATCGCTGAATAGCCGCATCATTTTTGCCGGGAGCATCGACTACTCGCGAGGTCCAGCGAGGGGTCATGAAAACCGCCCCAAGAGCGTAGTAATCGCGTTGCGAAACCGCTTCCAGCTTGTGATCGTGGCAGCGAGAACAGGCGACGGTCGTGGCCAAAAAAGCTCTCGAGAAGGCCTCGATCTTGTTGTTTACCATATCCTGATGCACACCATTGAAGACCAGGCTGCTGCCGTGGCGGTGCTCACCCATGTGGTAGAACATCGGACCGATCAGGCTCTCGTTGATGCCGAATTCCGTGTTGATCCGCGGCTTGGCGAGCAGATCACCCGCTAGTTGTTCGCGCACGAAATGATCGTAAGGCAAGTCGCCGTTGAAGGCCCGAATGAGGTAGTCCCGATATTCATGGGAGCCCTTGGCCGGGTTATCCCATTCGTAGCCGTAGGTATCGGTGTACCGGACCACATCCATCCAGTGCCGGGCGAACCGCTCACCGAAATGGGGCGAGGCCAGCAGTTCGTCCACCAAGCCTTCGTAGGACTTACTCTCGGCTCTCTGAAGGTTTAGCAAGAACCGCTCCCGCATCGCAGGAGTCGGAGGCAGTCCCGTGAGGACGAACGACAGACGACGCAACAGAACTTCGGGCTCGGTTTGGGGGGCAGGTCTCAACTTCGCGGCATCGAAGCCGGCCATAATGAAGCGATCGATCGGCTCAAGTCCCCACGGGCCTTCAAAAGGCTTGGGCGCTTCGATGGGCTTTAGTGGCTTGAGACTCCACCAATCGAGTCGCTTCTGGAATGCTGCTTCCCATTCCGCATTGATCGGCGATGCGACTGCCCCGACCGAGTCCTTCCGTGGATCGACAGCCCCTTGCCGGACCCACTCCACCAGAATCTCTACTTCCTTGGGAAGCAGCGCCTTCTTGGGCGGCATCTTCAGGTCTTTGTCCTGATAGCGGACGGCCTTGATCAGCAAGCTCTCATCGGGCTTCCCCGGAACGATCGCCGGCCCCAGTTCGCCACCCTTCAACCAGGCCGCTCGGCTATCGAGTCGAAGTCCGCCCTTCTGCTGCTTCTCTCCGTGACACTCGATGCACTGTGCCAGCAGGAGCGGCCGAACCTTGGATTCGAAGTAAGCAATCTTCTCGGGGGTTTCCGCGAGAACCAATCTCGACGGCGTGGCGACCGCGACTGCGGTCGTCACCATCGCGAAGACAGCGGCTCGACGAACCATCTTGCTCCTCGAAAAGAATGGGCGCTAGGCAGCCATCTTAGCCTACATCTACCGCGGATGTAGTAGCACTTTGTTCATTCACGGAGGGTAATTGCCGTGCGCTTGTCGTCGCCGACGATTATCAACCGAGAACTTCCTAGACGCAAGCAGTGCCTGGCTCGATGTGGCCGAACGAGCAGATCCTTGCATGTCACCACAAGGCTTCGAGCTTGGCGTCGATCGTTTGTGCCTTCCCTAAATATCCGCCAAAAATGCGTCACAATACATGGAGGGCGGCTAGCTATTGATCCTAACGGGAACTGATCCTCTCAAGCGATCGAAGACCGCTTTCAATCGTAGGTTATAGCGACCGTGCTCGACCTGCTTAATTCCAGGCAAAAACGTGTCACTATGAATGAGGGCAGCATACCGGTCCACGGTTGGCCTCAACAAACAAAGACTTGGAGAAATCCGAACGCTCTGCAACAATAATAGCTGCACTACCCGGGATGGTACCCGCGAAGCGTGTGGTCAAGGAGGGCGAACGAAAATGAGCAGGGCATTCCTATCTATACGCTTTCAAGGGCGAGTACATCCAATTCTCGCGGATGTCTCTGTTGATCCGGTAATCAAAGCACTTTCTGATGGCCCGCTTTCCTCAGCGGTTCAATTTGCACATCCGTTGGTCGACGGTCGTGTTTTTTACAGTCTTCCTCATCGATTGCTAACGATTTTGGAAGCGAAGTTCGGTCGCGAGAAATTCGATGCCGAGTTGTGGGAACTCGAACAACGATTGTGCACGGACAAGGAGAAACCAACGGGCATCGGAGGGTATGTCGACGGACTGCCTTTCATGTACGGATACTTGCGTGAACTTCCGCCACTCCAAATTTCAGAGGAGGATCGTATGTCCGTGGGCTGGTCGGTGGACATAGTCGAACAACTACAGACTCTTGCAGGAGTTATCTCGTCGAAACTGAACTTGCCAATTCGAGGTTTCTGCGGGTGGCTGTTGACGAACAAGCGGTTCCTCAAGGAGCACGACGAGATCCTCGAGCGATGGAAAGGGCATCTCTTCGATCACGGAATCCCCGGGTCCTCACTCTTCGGAATGAAGCACCATCCCCAGTTCGAATCTTCGGCCAATGCGGGGGATTATCCTGATTTCATTGCTGGTTTTTCCACGTTCTATCAGCGATGGCGGCTGAGCTATCTACAGGCCCCGTATCTGCCGTGTCCCATAGCCCCCCAATTCCCGGCACCGCTGCCGAGTCGAAATGATCCCAACATTGGAATGACGAGCTACGTGCCCGACACGATTCCGCTACCAGAACGGGATGCACTTCGCAATTTGATGGAAGGCGCGTTGCAGCCCGAAACTGATTCGGGACATTTGGCGGAATGGCACAAGTTGATTCATTCAAGCAGCCAAGCGAAGAAATCGATCGCGAGGTACGCCCGGGTTTTTGTCGTTCAGCACTTCTGGAGCATCTTGCACCATCGTCATCCCGCAGCATTCCGAAGAAAAGGCGATCTGTTAAAGGAGGTATTGGCTGAATATCTTCTCGGCGACAATGCCGCAGGCAAAGAGACGATTCACGGCGATTTGCAGTTAATCAATCGCCGCTTGGGGACGAAGTGGTTCGCGTCAGCAGTCGATTAGCACTTCTAAGTTTTACGCCGATCACGGAATTCGAAAAAAGTAAGATCTTCGTCGAAGATCTTAACTTTTCAGGCTTGGTCCAAGTATGCGATCATCCATCGCATGCTATCCCGACACTCTTATAGTGAGCGCAAATATGTCTCCTGAAACACAGAGAAAATATGTCTCGCCCCAAGAATTTTCCGCGATTAGCGGCCTCTCACTCGCCACCGTGTATCGGCGGCTTCGAGACGGCAGCCTACCGTCCATCCAGTTAGGGCCAAAGAAATCGCGTGTGCTCATTTCGCTGGATGCAGCCGAAAGGCTAGTGTCAGCAGCCCCCAATGCAGGTGACCCAAGCCTACCGCCGAGCGATGAAGCCCCGAAGCCTATTTCCGGCCCCCGTCCTAAATGGATGACCTGATTCACCCCGCAATAATGGAAGGTAACTATCATGCCCGCCAAACGCAAGGGAGAGCTCGTGCTCGGCCAGTACTTCAAATGGGTGGTCGACACACGTAAAGGAGTATACCGTGCTGACGGTCGGTCAAACTCGCCCAACGTCGGGCGGCATTCGCTCGGCGTTCGCGATCGGAAACTAGCTCTCGAACAGGTTCAAAAGCTCGATCGAGTTCAAGCAGTGAAGTTTGGCAAGGCTGAGCGTTCTGTGTTCGAAGAGCATGGGGCTCCGCTAACATTGGAAGCGGGCCGCAAGGCATACGAGGACCACATTAACCGGCCGCGCGTGCTAGGCGGAGTAAAGCCGGCTACGAGGAAGCGGTACAAAGCGGTGCTCGACAATTTCTTGTCCTTTGTCGTCACGCAGGGGATCCCTAACTGGAATCGAGTCGACACAAAACTGGTTCAGAAATACGCCAGCTTCCTGGTCGAAAAAGAAACTGCCTACGCGACCCAGTATCTGGAGTTAACGACCATCAAGCAAATCGTGAATTTGCTGATACAGGAGGGGCATCTAGTAGGTGGAAGCCCGATACACCTGCCCCTGGCGAAGTCCCAGGGTACCTCGACATATTGTTGGCGTCCAGAAGAAGTGAAAGCGATGCTCGAGCTGTGTAGCAAGAACGCAGAGTTGGCGTGGCTACAGCACGTGATTATTACTTTGGCCTGTACTGGCCTGCGCATTTCCGAAGTGGCCTCGCTACGCTGGACCGATGTCAACATTGCGGCTAACCAGATTGTGCTCACCGATGAGAGTACGGCAAAGCTCCGTACCACGCGAAACCCACGCGATGTCAAAACCGGACGAACTCGCTCGTTGCCGATCCACCCAGATCTGGCCGCAGTCCTATCTGAAGGAAAAAAAACCGCTGACGGTCGAATCTTCCACGGCCCACGCGGCGGTAAGTTGAAGCCGGACACGGTTCGCATCTTCCTGATACGCGACGTGATTCGACCGTTGCAGAAGTTATTCCCAAGGCCCGCGGAAGGCTCAAGCTTTTCGGACGGGCGGCTGCATTCCTTCCGACACTATTTTTGTTCGCTTTGTGCCACCAGTGGGGTGCCGGAGCGTGTCGTGATGGACTGGCTTGGCCATGCAGACAGCAAAATGGTGAAACATTATTTCCACTTGCACGATCGTGAGGCACAGCGTCAAATGAAACGACTGGACTTCATGGGGCAATCATCCGGCGACGTAGTCGGATAAGTGGAAGTAAAGGTGGTGGTAGTGCCCGGTACCCCGAAGGAGAAACGAGAGAACCCGTGAAGAGTGGCTCTTGCTGTAGGAGTGCTTTTGATTGGCACACGATTGACACAGCGAGGTGTGTCAATCGTTACGCCTAACGTAAGTACTTACAAAATATGAACTTACGTAAAGTTCACTAAACCTAGCGGAGAGGGCGGGATTCGAACCCGCGGTAAGATTTTACTCCTACGCGGCTTTAGCAAAGCCGTGCTTTCGACCACTCAGCCACCTCTCCTCGCTCATTGAATGATAATTCCACCTCGCTGTTACGGCAAGCAAGTTTTCGCTATTGTCGCCGATGAATTACTCCGACAGTAGGGCGGCATAACCCTCGCTGCCTCGAATGGCGATCAGGTCGGGGCTGGTTTTTAGCTTCTCACGGTTCTCGGGTAGCTTGAAGTAGCCGCGATCGGCTGCTTTTTGCAGTTGGTCGATAGCCTTGGCGGCATACGATTCGATGAGTTTCCCACGTTCCTCCGAAGTGAGTCTTTGATCTTTAACAGCACCCCCGGCTGCGAGAGCATAGGCACAACCCAGTCGAAACAGGGCCTCCACAGTTGTTTTCGCCTCCGGGGCCACGGCGTCGGCTTCGGTTGCCGCTCGAACATGTTCATCGATTCGACCGAGAGCGACAGCTCGATTGAGTCGGGCCCAGAGCAGATCGCCTTTCTGGATGGCCAGTTCGACCGCTCGTTCCCAATCGTTAACAGCCTCGACGGGACGATTCATCTCGGCAAACGTCTCGGCTCGTTTTTGGTAGGCCATTCGCAGTTCCGTGAAAGCCTCGGGTGTTTTGCCGCGGCCAGCCTTACCCGACTCGAGTGCCTTGATAGCTTCTCCAAAGAGATCGATGGCTGCAATGACATTACCTCCGTCACGGGCAATTTCCGCCAGATGCCGCTTGGTCACTGCAAGGCCGGCCGCGAAGTCGAGATTCTCCGGATGGGCGGCAACGAGCGGCTCCCAAAGTGCCAAGGCTTTTCGAAAAGCGATTTCGGCAGCGGCATTGTTCTTCTCGCTCCTTGAGAGGAAACCCAGGTTGACCCACGTTCGAGCCAAACTGGCTGAATATTCTGGCAAGGCGTCTTTGCCTTGCGTCAGTGGCATGAGCAATTCGATCGATTTTTGAAAGGCCGCCCGAGCCGGCTCGGCCTTGTTGATCGCGTGATAGAGGTTGCCCATCAGTCGCTGACCTGTCGCGACTTCCGCTTGATCGAGCGGCAGCATGGTTCCGGATTCGGCAAGCTGCTTGTAGATCTCTTGAGCTTTCTTGCACGACGCCTCGGCCTCGGCATCATCCTTCGCGAGACGTTGGGCCATGCACAGCCCGAGACGCGTCTTGGCGTGTCCCGCTTGAAAACGACCGACGGCCGGATGCAAGTCGGCCAGTTTTTTCCAACAAGAGACAGCCACTCCAAACTCTTTCACGGAGTCTTCTGCCTGCCCTCGAAGTCGATAGAGGTCCGCCAAGTTGTAATGCGTCCGAGCGACATCAGCCTGATATTGCGTCACATTGGGTGCGCCGCGAGCGAGCTTTTCCTGAGCAGCGAGCGCTTTTCGATAGTTCTCTTCCGCTGGGCCGACGGTTCCGTCTGTCGCTTGAACCATGGCCAAATTGTGGCGGGTGATGGCCAGATCACGCGCGAAATCCGCTCGATTAGGCTCGGCCGTGGCGAGCCCCTCGCGAATGGCGAGGGCCTTGCCATATTCCTCTCGTGAAAGGTCCGATTTTCGCAGAACTTGCTGGACACCGCCAAGACCGTGGCGAGTTCTGGCTTCTTCGGCGAGGTACATGGTATCGCCTGGATGTGTCTCTTTAAGCTTGGTCCAGATCGCCAGCGCCTCTTCGTATGACTTTCGAGAGTTGGCCAGTTGGTCGACTTCACGTTGAATCCGTCCTTGATGGTACAAGCTCTTCGCCCGATCGGTCAGGATCTCCGCGTCGTCCGGTGAATCGGCAGCAAGTGCCGAAAAAATATCCAGGGCTTGCTTGTGCAGATCAATCCCCCGGCTAGCGACATCGATGTCCGCTGTGATTTGCGCCAGTCGGAACAAGGCACGACCGAGTTCGGCTTTCACTTTAGGATCGTCGGCCTTCTGAAGTGCAAATTTCTTGTAGAACTCGCGCGCGGCCTCAAGCAGATTGCGACGAAGTAGTTCCATGCCGGGTTCATGAAGGAGGACATCTTCGCTGACCTCCGTGTGGTATCGATCCACGGCACTTCGCGCGAGTCTGTAGTTGCTCGCTGCCTCGTCGCGTTGCTCCTGGGCTTCTCTCTTGGCTTCGCGCTCACGAGCATTTGCCGCCGTCAGGAGAATCGTCGCCGCTCCAAGAGAAACGCCGAAGACGAGCAAAGCAGCCACGGCCGATGTGACGGCCGTTCGATGCCGATTGGCCCAGCGTCGAGCACGAACGGGCCACGGCTCGCGCCAGGCGCTCGTGGGTTCATCGGCCAGCCAGCATTCCAGGTCGGCTGCAAATGTTTTTGGCGTGGAGTACCGGTCTTCAGGCTTGTTCGACATCGCCTTGCGACAGATGGCATCCAGTGCAGCAGGAACTTTCGAATTCACCTCTCGTGGCGGCGCGAACTCCCCCTTTTGAACCCGAACAAGCATCTGCCCGACATCGCCTCCTTCGAAGGGCGGCTTGCCGGTCAACAGGCAAAACATGGTGGCCCCCAGACTGTAAACGTCCGATGGTGGGCCGAGGTCTTCAATCCGTCCAGCCGCTTGTTCGGGGCTCATGTATTGAGGGGTGCCGACGGCCAGCCCGACGTAGGTGGGAGTGGAATTAGCTAAAGATGCCGGATTCACCAATCCTTCGATCGGCTTGGGCATGGTTTCCGGCAAGGAACCAAGTGGCTTGGCCAATCCCCAGTCGACGACGAGTGTTTCACCGAATTGACCGAGCATCACATTGCCCGGCTTGATGTCCCGATGAATCACCCCACGGTTGTGGGCATAGGCGATGGCGTGACACACGTCGATGAACCGTCTCAGAAGTCCTCGGAGAGCAATCGTTCGTTCACCCTCGTCGCGGTTCGTCTTGTCAGCGGCATGAAACCGGAGCAGAGCGTCTTGCAGGCTGTCACCCCGAATGAAGCGCATGGCATAATAAGGACGCCCATCCGGATAAGTTCCGAGACCATAGACCGGGACGATGCCCGGGTGTTCTAGTGCCCCCGTGATCTCGGCTTCGAGCATGAAGCGCGATCGGCTTTCGGGATGGTCGGCGTAATGGTTTTGAATTTCCTTGAGGGCAACCTCGCGATTAAGTTCCTGATCCTTGGCGACAAATACTTCGCCCAAGCCGCCGCGAGCGTGTGGCCTCAAGACTCGGAATCGAGTTCCAGTGGTTGAGGCACTCATCGAAGGCGTCAAACCGACGGCAGCGGCTTGCGAGGGCGTTAGACCTACTGTGGAGTATTCAGTCGATTTGGATGGCGATCGCGAGAGGTGTCCAAGGCTGGTAGCGACCTGCATGTCGATGACATTCGAGAGTGAATTGTGCAGGTCTGATACTGGGACAAAAGTCGCCAGCGATCGTGCCGGGTCATTCCCGTGCTTCGCGATATGCTTAGAGACGACGGTATTTAACAGGGTAAAGTCTTCGGCACCTAATACCCCTTGAATTTGCAGAATCTGCCCGATGGGTTTGCCTTTATCAATCACCCAGGCATTCATGGCCGCGATCAATTGCTCTCTATTGATGAAGTCCATTTGAACGGCCAGGATGCCGAACAGCAGGTTTCGATCTGCTTGTGCTTGGGGCATGGAGGGTTTCCTTGAAAAATCAGCCATCGAATAGTCGCCTATTTCCCAGGCAATTCCCACACGGGATCAAATGCCGCAGGGTCCGCATCGCGGTGGGCGATCACGCGAGAAAGCAACACCAGGGCCGGCCCGTCGTCGGGGTGGTCGTTTAGCAATTGAAAGAGTTGCCGCATGGCTCCCTCGTGGTCGCGGCGTTCAAATCGTTCGAGAGCCGACTCATACCCTCGAGTCAGCTCGCCCCAGCCCTTGCGGCCGGCGGGCGAGAGTTCATACAGGGCCATCGGCTCCTTGATGTTCACCACTCGGACCTGGCAAATGCGGCGAGCTAGAAAATCGGCACCAAGCCGGGCCTGGGTTTCTCGTGTGATCAGCAATGGAGCTTTCAAATATTTTGTGGCACCCTGAACGCGGCTGGCAACATTGACTGTATTTCCAAGTGGTCCGTATTTGAATTTTCGTTCGGTTCCCATGTTGCCGACACGGGCGATGCCGGAATTGACACCCACTCCAAATCCCATCGGGCCGCCGAGTGTTGCCTCCCAGCGTTCGCAGAGTTTCGGTATGAGCGCCATCATGTCCAAAGCGGCTGACGCCGCCTGACGAGCCTGATCCGGTTGTTCGGCCGGTGCCCCCCACATGGCCATCAATTCGTCGCCCATGTAATCGACGAGTACCCCCTTGTGAGCCAGGACGCACTCGGACAACTCGCCGAGAACGTCGCTGATCCACTCGACCGTCTTGGCTGGGCCGAGACGTTCCGAATAGCGGCTAAAATGCCGAATATCGCAAAACAAAACGGTGATGGCACAGTCCCGGCCGCGCAACAAATCCGGCTCGGCTTCGAGTTGCCTTGAGAGTTCGGGTGTAAAGAACTGTTCGAATTGGACCCGAGCCCGAACGGCCGCCTGTTCTTGTTCCATGCAAGCCAGGCCGGCCGCCACGGCCCCGGCGAGAAGTTCCACAAGGGACGCTTGAAGCCGGGTGATCGGTGAAGAGGCACCGTGTGCCGAGACTTGCTTGCGATCGCCATAGAGAGCGCCGATTACTTCGCCTGCGGCATTTAAGATTGGTGCGGCCACGACGGCGTCCATTCCGATCAGGCTTTGGGCTCGATCCGCATTGCCTTGCGCGCCAATCCAAAAGGTTCTTTTTTGGGCCATCAAGTTTGAAAGCACCTGGCGACTGGGCAGCCAGTCGGGTGATGATTGTTCTCCAGGGAGGTACTCGACAGCCTGGACCCGCCAGTTGCCTTCGTCGAGGAGCAACACTCGGCCCGAATCCAAGCCGACCAAATCGACGACGGCTCGGGCCGCCCTGGGAAAAAACTCTCGTGAACCGGCCACTCCCTGAAGTACCCCCATCGCGGCTTGCAGCCAGCGAAATAGCTGGTCGGTCTCCATCCCCATGGCCGTGCTGGGCTTCGAATCAATCTCCCGAATCCTCGGCGTTGCCAGTGGTGGAATTGTCGCCTGAATCAGAGAGAGCAGGGGAGGTGAATTTTCCTCGGGAAGCGGCGCGATCGGCTGCATTCGAATGGTACGATTGCCAATCGTCAAGACAGTTGGAAGCGAGGTTTCGACGACTTTGGCCGGAGCCACCTCCATGTTCCCACTGACAAAAACTGGGAGTTTCGAGCTGAGATTGGTCACTCGGACCTGATCGTTGGGCAATGGATCGAGACGAACATGCTTGCGGGAAACGCTATCCTCGTCGAACCGAGCGATAATGAGCCGGCGGACGCTCGAGTCTCGAATCTCGCCAAAAGGGGCAGGCTCGCCGACAGTCTGGCGACCCAATTCGATCGATCCCGATCCTTCGAGGGTGTGGACCAGCCGCTGCTGCTCGTAAACACGCAGTTGCCAATCGGCGGCCATGAGAAAAACCTCGGCAGGAATAACATTCGCCCACGTTTTTCATTCTACATGGAACGACGTTTGAACGTACGGGCTTCATTCGTGCTTGAGAGAAATCTGAAGAATTCTCTTCAAAAAAGGCAAAGTGGAGTTCACTTTTGGGGTGCTCCGCGCTATCTTCTTTGTGGTGAGGATGAGAAGTCAAGAAAGACCATCTGAACAATTCTTGGTCGCATGGTTCTTTTGCAGTTCAAGAACCTCTCAGCATCGCCAGTTTACCTGAATGCCCGCGGCTGCAAGGTCGGTCCGGCTTGTTTGATCGAAGAGATTCGGCTATTCCCCCCATTTCTGGGGGCAAACATCAACTTTGGGGGGAGGTGCGTCGTGAGCAAGTTCACTTCTTGGGCGATCGTTCTCGTCCTCGGGTTTGTCGTTACCCTGTCCGGTGAAGAACCGCACACGGTTCGCGATCTGACTCCACCTGAATTCTTACAAGCAGTTGAACCCGTACCGGAAACGCCGGCCGGAGAAGTATTCGCTGCGGCGGAGTTTCTACTCTTTACTCCTCGACAACGAGGACTGGACTTTGTGCTGGAGGACGGTCGCGACGATCTGACTCCTGTCGGTCGAGTGCGGTCGTTGAACTACAAGACAGAGCCCGGCATTCGAGCGAGCCTGGGTTATAGACCAGGTGGCTATCCGTGGGATGTTCGGTTTACTTACACTTACATCACCAGCTCGGATAATTTCGGCGTGGTGGCAAATCCTGCCGGGGTGCTCTACCCAACCCTTACCCGAACCGGAATGACGAACGAAGTCAATGTTGCATTTGCATCGTCGAGTCTCAGTATCAATGTTTACGATGCGGAGTTCGGCTACCATTTTGAGCAAGACTTTTTTCATGCTCGGATCTTCGGCGGACTGCGTTTGGCGAACGTTCGAGAAATGTTGACAGCGGACTACGATGGCCGCGATGCTCAGCGGGCCACGGTGGATGTTCGACCGAATTTCGATGGTGTGGGACCGTTGTTCGGAATCGAAAGCACCATCGGTATGGGTCAAGGTCTCGGTGTGTTTGGACGTGCAAGCGTGGCACTGCTCACGGGCTCGATGCGGGCCCCGTTCGTCGAAACGAACAATGTTGGGGGAACTGTGTACGCGGACGTCGCGGATCGCTTTGCGTTGACAGTCCCCGTCGTGACTCTCGGTGTGGGCGTGAGTTACCAGTATCGCGGATTATCCATTCGCGCCGGATACGAAGTGAGCAACTGGTTCGGCGTTTTCGAGCGACCAGCCTTTACCGATGATTTCGCGGAAGGTAAGTTCTTGCGGCAAAGCAGTAGTCTGGGAATCGATGGCGTGTTCGTTCAACTCGGTTTGGAATTTTAGTAAGTCGAGCGACAGAAACTACTTTACCAGCGACGCGGTGATTTGCTTCTTGTAGGGTGGGTGGAGGCTTTGCGTAACCCACCGTTTTTGCGTAGAGGTGGGTTACGCAAAGCCTCCACCCACCCTACAAGAGGATTCCGCAAGCTCTTGGATGGTGGGTATCATTCCATCCGCCTCTCGCCTAACGCTGAACGCGAAATTCGTGCTATACGTCCCATAGCCAGGGATACCAACTTCGCCTTTCGCTTCTGGCTGCAACATTCCGCATTCTCCTCCTGATGGAGTCGCCATCAAATCCCGAAACGCAGCGAGGCAGACATTTATTGTGCATCGTGTTCCACGAGCGAGTCAATACGTGAGTGTCATCTCAATAAACGCGGCCGCCAACGTTCCTCGGCTTTCTCGGAATCGATTGTAGATTTGCCGGAACCCATTGGCCGGAAACAGCGCGGCGGCACCCATTACGAAAATCACATTATTGTTGAGCAACGGGCGATATTCGATACCGCTACTCACATCGAGACCGATGGGCCGATCAATTTTGTCCTGGAACACAAACTGTTCGAGCACGTTCGTTTTGTCAAAGAGCAGGAAATTTGCATTGGTGATGCTTCTCAATCGTGGCGTGATGTCGAAATCCACGCCTCCGTTGATAATCCAGAGCCCAGGATTTACGAAGTTGCTTTGCCCCTGGTTCTTGCTCGATCGCAAATCGGGTATTAGGCTGTTCCGTTGAGTGATATTGACGCCGAAAAGCGGAATTTGCTGTCGTTGCCAATAACTAAATTCGCCACCGGCAAAGTTTGGGTTATCTAGGATTGAATCAAAGCCCGTGGCGACATGATTGCTAATGTCGCCGTCACCCGACGACCAGAAGCCTGAAAGACGGAATCGAGCCCAGTCGCGGTCGTAAGAGATTTCCAGTGCGGCCATTTGCCCGCTGATATCCACAGGTCGGCCTGCTAGCGGATTCATATCGTCACGGCCCACGGCCCAATACACAGCGTGCGAAATGTTATACCGGTCGATATGCCCATCGCCGGCCCAGCCAAAATAGGCTGCCTGAACTCGGTGTTGCTGAGCGACGCCGACCGGATCGGGACGAACTAGAAATCGGTTGCGGTCGAACCGAAAATCGGGGCCATCATTGTTGTAGTGCAAGCTAACTTGACTGGTGTAACCAGGAAACACAAAATCTTGACGATAATAGTTAAATATCGCTACTGTTTGATCGCGAAACTCAAACGAGTTCAGGCCACTATTCGTATCTTTCTCTAGCTGACGGAACACGGCCAGGTTGTATTGATCGCGATTTCCAAATGCCGTGCCAAAGACCCGTAGAGCCGCGTTGGTATCACTGAAAATGAATCCGCGGAAATCGCTCGTGAACGGTTGCGAACCCGCACGAACGGAGACAAAGTCGTATTCCGGACTGGTGTCGGCGATTTTGTATTCGCCGAACCACTCCTGAAGCGTGATCCAGCCGCGATAGCGATTTCGGCCTTGTTGAACATCGGGACTGACAACGCCGAGTTCCTGAGCGTTGAGTTGATTGTAATTCAAAGCCGGCGTCAGCTTGACTCGCCAATCGGCGGGTTTGAACGATGCGTCGCCTTCGAACAGGTCGATCGAGAATAGGAATGTCTGACTGTAGAAAAATTGCCCGTCGCGGCCAAAAAAATCGAACTGTTGCTCGCGAAACGTGCTTTCAAACGGCGTAGTTGCCGTGGGGATCTGCCGTGTTTCGACTAGCCCCGTCGTCGTGGCAGTCAGATTCAAGAAGACGTTTTGCCCGATGATCGGGTAATCCCCTTTGAGCACGTTTTGGGTGTATGGATTTAGGATCTCGCCCAGGCGGTAGGGGTAGTCCTTTCCCGAGGGAAAACCCGCTCCGTAGCGATCCCAGAATGGAAAGCCGATTCGCCAGCGATCCTCAACTGTTTCATATTCCAAGTTGTTGCCCGAACGTGGCAGCACTCCGCTCGGTCCCGTGAATCCGAGCGGCGGATCGATCGAGGTTGCTGGAATTTCGAATTCGCGAATTTGTTCCTTCGGAGACGGCGGATCCAGCGGTCGTCCCAGCACTCCCGGCCGAGATTCCGGTTGACCGGAGATTTGAATCACCGTGTGAGGTTGGGCGTGCGTCGCCTCGGCCAGCATAAATGCGGCGAGCGCAGCCAGACAAAGGCTGCCAATCGGACTTCGCCGATAAGCCATGCACATGCCCGTTACACGGGTTCCGGAACGACGGAACAAATCCTGAGAACCCGGCTATTTACCGATGGCATGAAGTCGCGTCCAGAGCAGTTGCCAGCGTGTGAGATCAGAAAACCAGGGGAATTCAGGAGAATTACGTTGACCGACTTTTTCCTTGCTCGCGATGGCCGCTTCGGGTATCTGCCTCGCGGGGGCCATCCATGCCATGTCGGGGGAGAAGAATATGTTCAGGAAGCCGCGCGCACCAATCGGTCGAACCTTGCTACGATTCGAGTCGCTCGAAAGCCGTGACCCGGGGGCGTCTGCCGTGCTCTCCGGCGGCACGTTGCTCGTGAATGGCACCGACCTCAACGATCATTTTCTGGTTCGTTACGAAGGTTCTTCGCTGGTCGTGCGAGATAGCAGTGGGGTTTTGGGCAAATTCAATCCGGGCAAAATCACTTCGATCGCGATCATGGCCGGTGCCGGGAACGATAGCGTGAAGATTGCACAAGGCGTCAAAATTCGGGCGACAATCGACGGCGGCACCGGGAAGAACCTGCTGCAAGCGGGGGGTGGCGTCACGCGTATCATCGGCAGCGAGGCGGCTTCAAAACTTGTTGGCGGAAGTGGCGGAACATCCTTCGTCGGTGGTTCAGGGAACGAAAAGTTCACGGGAGGTTCCGGCTCGAACGCGATTGTGCCCGGTACGGGGGCGGACAAGGTTGCCCGTATCACACTGAATGATTCGGTGGCCGCGACACCCGCCACCCGCGTGGTCAGAAACAATCCGCCACCCGTACCCGCGGGCAAACCCGATGCCGTACTCACCGCAGGTGAGGTGGGAACACTGCTTCGCCGGGCGGCTGCCGCGTCGAAAAGTGAAGATGCGATCATTGCCGTCGTCGATCGCAATGGCCGAATTCTGGGTGTTCGCACCGAGGGCAAGGTCTCAACTGCAATCACGAGTAGCACGGTTAATCTTGTCTTTGCGATCGACGGGGCAGTGGCGAAGGCTCGAACAGCCGCGTTTTTTGCGAACAATCAGGCACCGCTCACTTCGCGCACGATTCGCAATCTCAGTCAATCCACGATCACGGAACGCGAGGTCAACTCGAACCCGAACATCGCGGACGTGAATTCTGTTTTCCGTGGGCCTGGATTCGTTGCGCCGGTCGGAACGGGCGGACACTTCCCGCCCAGCGTGCCGAACACGCCTCCGGTCGATCTATTCGGTATCGAGCACACGAACCGCGATGGCACCATTCATCCAGGGGCGGACGGCGTCCGCGGCACTGGTGATGACATCACGCTGCGAGCCCGGTTCAACATCAATCAATCTTTTGTTCCAGCAGGCCAGAGCCTGACGACCCCCGATTCATACGGGTTCGTGACTGGCTTGCTACCGACGGCCCAGAGTCGGGGTATCGCCACTCTTCCCGGTGGAATTCCAATCTTTCGAGACGGAACCGTCGAAGGCGGAAACGGCACCGTCGCAGGCGGGATTGGTGTCTTTTTCCCGGGAAAGACGGGGTATGCGACCGAAGAGAATTCGTCGCTTGGAACCACATTCGATCCGTTGAAGCCGGACCGTTCCCTTGAAGCCGAGTTCATCGCTTTCGCGGCCCTTGGCGGAAGTGTGCAGGCCGGCAGGTCTTTTGGCACGATCAATGGTGTGGCTAAGCCCGCTGGGTTCGACCTTCCCTTTGGCCGCATCGATCTTGTAGGGATCACTCTGGATGTATTCGGTCCGGGCGGCAACGAAGGGGTCAAAAAACTCACGGAATACGGCAAGCTGCTGGGCGTTGGCAATCCCGACTCCGGCGTGAATCGACAAGTCACTGCGGTTGCAACGCAACGGCTCTTGCCCGGTAAAGCAGTCCCGTCCGGCTGGCTTGTTCAACCGCACGATGGTGCCGGCATCTCCGCCGCCCAGGTGAAATCCATCATCGAGCAGGGTTTCTTTCAAGCGAATAAAACGCGGGCGGCAATTCGGCTGCCGTTGAGCAGTCAAACGCGGATGGTCTTTGCCGTCGCCGATCGCAATGGTCAGGTGGTCGGGCTGTATCGCATGCCGGACGCTACAGTATTTTCGATTGATGTGGCCGTCGCCAAGGCACGCAATGTGAATTATTATGCGGATCCTACGAAATTGCAGACCGTCGATCGCGTGCCGACGATCCCCGTTGGAACGGCGTTCACGAATCGCACGATTCGCTATCTCGCCTTGCCACGATTCCCGAGCACGGTCGATCTTCAGGTGCCCGGTCCGTTCTCGATCATTCGCGATGGAGGAACCGATCCTTCCACTGCCCGAATGGTGGGTCCACGTTTGCCGGCAAAGGCGTTTCAAAGCGTCTACGGGCACGATGCATTCTTCCCCGGCTCCAATTTTCGCGACGCAACGAACATCGCCAATCAGAATGGCATCGTGTTCTTTCCAGGCAGCGCGCCGCTCTATCA